>Ga0209634_1002946_pt1 | contig 11723 bp, 8 predicted proteins | sample LinPmetageLP40_FD_184043 | JGI IMG/M metagenome (GOLD analysis project Ga0209634, IMG submission 184043) | Marine viral communities from the Pacific Ocean - LP-40 (SPAdes) (version 2) | ecosystem: Environmental > Aquatic > Marine > Oceanic | place: Pacific Ocean | collected 2010-08-26 | reverse complement strand
CCCAAAGTTCAGCGGTATATTGTGACCGACGAGGTCAGCGGCTGGCACGGCAAAACGCGCGATCCGCGCAATCGTTTGAGAGCTTATGAAAAATCAGACGACGTAACTGAATTACTGGCACGCATGACTGCGCCAGAAGAAAAAGCATCACCCAAAGGAGGAAACAAATGAGTGATTGGAATGGATTTGGGTCATTAGACCTGTCGAAAGTAGAAGCTGGCGGTGGAAGCACACGTCTGCAACCCGGAACTTACGCCGTAAAATGCACAGACGCGAAGGTCGAAGCCATTGGTAGCACCGCAAATAAAAAGCTGGTGGCAGACTTTGCAGACGAGGCTGGTACTGGTGACATTCGCATGAACTTCAACATCGTTCACAGCAATTCACAGGCGCAAGAGATTGGCATGCGTCAATTGAAATCTTTCTTAGTTGCTGGAAACCACCCGAACCCAGACAAACCGGGAGACGTCGGCAGCTTAAAAAATCTTGAGTGTAAAATCATCGTTGGCATGGGCAAGCCGTGGATCAATCGCGACAATGTCGAGGTGACGACGAGTGAGATCAAGAAGTTTATGGCTTTGGACGAGCAAGCTGCGTCTGCGGCTTCAAGTAAAAAAGCACCCGCAAAGGACTTGGACGACGAAATCCCGTTTTAAACGGTAATAAGGGGGGGCAAACACCCCCCCACCTTGAGGCAGGTATGAGTTTAAAAGCTACAGAAGTTGTTATAAAAATTGACGACGGATATGATAGACAAACAGATGGCAAAGCCAGAGAATACATTGGGGCTTCGGGCGTCGGACATCCCTGCGATGCCTACCAAGCCTACAGTCTGCGAGGATTTCCAAACACTGAGCCAGACGCTCGCCTCAAGCGTATATTCCGCTTGGGCCACATCCTCGAAGACGAAGTAGTCAAAGACCTAAAAGAAAAAGCAGATGTTCGGGTTTGGGAAGTCGACGGGCTGACTGGCAGACAGCACACCTATGAAGAATGGGAGGGCCATGTCGTCTGTCACATGGACGGACACATCGAGTTGGACGACGGGATACTTCGCGTCTTAGAAATTAAGTCGATGAACGATGCCTCATTCAAAAAGTTTAAGAAGGATGGCGTGAAATATTCGCATCCGCGATACTTCGCCCAGTTGATGATGATGATGGGCATGTCAAAAATTCACAGCAGCTTCTTCATTGCAGTCTGTAAAAACAACTCAGAGTACCACGCCGAGATTGTGGACTATGATGAGTTCGAGTTCAGTCACCTCAAAGAGCGGGTGCAACGTGTGCTTGATGGTGATGCCAGAAAGATCAGCGTGGACAGTTCCGATTGGAGATGCCGAGGTTGTTTCAAGGCAGGTGCATGTTGGGAAGGTGCCGAGGTTGGCAAGAGATGCCAGACTTGTCAGTTCGTCAGGCCGAAGCCAGACGGCGGTTGGTTTTGCAACCACCACGACAGAGAAGCGTCTGGGTTGTGCAGTGACTACACACTCTATGAGCCATTACCGAAAGGGGTGATGTAATGCAAAAGAGTATTGAGGGATACAGAATAGAACACGAAAGACTTTCGTATGCAATTTCTGAACGAGCCGCCAAAATTGAGGACAAAGAAAACGAGATATTGTCCATATCAGACAGGCTAACAGAGTTGCTTGCTGAAAAATCTAGCCCAGAAAACAAAGCACAATACGCAAGAGCCAGAGAAAAACGCACGCGTCTGCGTGACGAATGTGCCAGCATGAGAGCCTTGCTTAGAAACGACAGGGCAAAGCGCGACTGGCTAATGCTAGAGGTAAAATTATATTTTGAAGGAAGTCGTATTGAAACGTGATCAAGCAATCGACAAAGCGAAAGAGCTTGTCAACGGAGACCGCGCCAAGGATTATGGTGATGCTTACAACAACCATTCAAGAATTGCAGAAGGATGGAACATCATTATGCGAGCAGCCTTGCGTGATCGTGGCTACCTGACAGAACGACACGTTTGTCTAATGATGGATTGGGTCAAGACGGCACGTCTGTTGAATTGCCTTGACCATGAAGATAGCTGGGTGGACAAAATTGGATACTCCAGTTTGGGAGCAGAATTTACTGAAGAAGAAGCGGAGCTTCAAGAACGACTAAATGTGCAACTTGATAACTCCAGTTTCAGAAGAACGGTTAATAAATCAGACTAACCATCTAAATATCTTGTGCGTCTGTGTCTTCCTGTCATCCAGCCCGTGGTATCCACCATTTACTCGTCTTGTAATTTTCTTAATCATTTCGTCTGTGACACCTTCATCCGCAAGATCGAATAGATTGTTGTGAGTAAAGAACCAGACTGCGCTATCAAACGCATAAGTATTTTCTAGCAATGACGGATCATCAAGCACCTCTGGTTTGTCCATCTCTTTGGCAAATAATATATAATTTGTATGGCCAGTGCATTGCAAGAAACCTCGCCCCACAAATTTTGCGGCTTCGGCCTCGTTGATGTTTCCCATTCTACCAGCATAAACCTTTCCAGCTAAACCGTCTGGATTGCGAGCGTATGGCTTTGCGTCTTCCACTGTTTTAAATCTCGTTGGCCAAACCTTTTGTATTCGCTCTGGCGTGCTATAAAACAAACTTTCCTTAACGCGTTTGAACCCACCACTTTCGTGCGATGACTGGCCCAGTAAATGCGCCGCGCGTTCTGGAGTAAGTTCGTATTGCCTTGCGATTGCTCTTGCAGTGTTTGGCCCGAACGCACCGTCTGGTGTGCAGCCGCACTTCTCTTGCAACATCTTCATCGCTTTACTCATCATTTTTCCTTTCAAGATGCAGACGTAGACAGTATTCCACTATTTTCTTTTGAAGAACGCTTGTGCGCCCCGCACTCCGAAGCTCGCGCTTATTGCGATACCTAACGAATAAAAATACCAGTCCGGTGCTTTGTTGAGCTGCTCAAAGCCACGGTCAACCCAACCTTCTGCTCCCGGTATCCAGCATAAAATCAATGGAATAGACAGGATAATTACGAACCATTCGTCTTTCCAGCTAGACTTGGCACCCTCTGCCATAATGCGTTCCCAGTCTGCGACAGACGTTTTTTCTGACAATAATATTTGAGCTTTCGCCTTGGCCTCTGTTAGCTTCAACTCAGCTTGTGCGTTTTGTTTGGTGGCCTTCGCATCAAGCCAGCTACCAGCTAGTTTTGCTATCGGCCCAATCAGTGCTTGTATCATTTATCTAATCCCAGAAAGTTGTGTCGGAAGGAACCATCACTGGCGAGCACCAAGCTCTCATTCTAACTTTGTAAGCATAGTTGTTCCCTGCCCACGTTGTGTTTGCAGATTGCTCAAGTCGTCTGCCAAAAAAAAACAGCGGTGAATGTCGCGGAAAATCATTCCGTCTGTGTTTAGTTCCACACCATCCATGTTGACCATCAACGCGAAGGCCATAATCATTTCTCGTGCGACAGCCACACGGCGATCGTCCCTGTCATTGCGCCAGTGACCACAGAAATTAGAGATGCCTGTTGCGTTGAAATATCGGGCATTGAGAGTGCCCATTCAATACATCGAACATACATGATCGTCATGACTAACATCATCAGTCGCGGCAAAATCTTCCACGCCAACACACGTTCCATTGCGATTGTCATTTTTCACCTCAATAAGATTTGTTCCAACTTGATTGCCATCCGCCAGTGTTGCCGCTTGAGCCTTCACCTGCTGTAGCGTCTACAATCCCTTCGCGGATACGTCTGTTACCGCCGAGGATTGGGATACGGGTTGCGACCTCACGCATTGCTGAACGCTCTTTGGCGTTGCTGTTGTCACCTTCATCGAAGATGCCAGCAGTCACCTGCATTCCCGCATTGCCAAGGCCAAACGATGGGCCAAGAACTGTCGACCACATACGCTGTTGACCGTATGCGCCGTTGTCTACTTGGCTTACTGCGGAGTGAATGACGTCGCCGATAAGGCCAAAGCCGCCCATGACCATCATGCTCTCTACATACCAGCCAAGGAAGTCAGTTTCGTCGCCATGAACTTTCTTGTCATAGCCAAGTGCTTTGAGGACGTTGCGCTTGCGAAGCTCTGGGCTGCGGTCGTCGTCACCGCCACGCATTTGGATAATGTCTTTGGCAGCTAGTGTCGCAACACCAAACGCTGGCCCCACAGACGCGAGATACATAAGAGGTCTGAAGTTCCCATGATTTGCTTCGCTCAGTATGTGGCCCGTCATTCGAGACATCATCAGTGGGAAAGACTTCAGTTGGAAAACAAGCTGTCCAACAGGCGTCTGCGCCCACATTGGAATGTCGTTGGGATTGGGCTGGAAGATCGCGTCGTCTGCGAACTTGATGACTGCCATCCGAAGGGTTTCATCCGTCTGCATCAATGCCCGATTGCCGATGCTTTCCCCGGCACGTTTTGCTCCGGGCAAGAACTCAGTTAGACCGTAATTCTTTAAGAAACGATGCGCTGTCTTGTACTGTGTAGGTTGCTGCGCGTATGGGACACCTTCTTTAAATGACTGTTGCGCCTTCGTCTGCATAGTGCGGAATGTCTCGTAGCCAGTGGCACCTGCAATCGTGCGGTTCATGTCTGTCCACGGCGTGAGCAATGTCGCGTTGAAGAATGCGTGCGAGGCTTTGTTGTCTGGCGCACCATAAAGGTGAACCATGCGCTCGTGTACAATGTTCTCCATGGCCACGCCTACGTTGCGGATCATCTCTCTGTATTCGGGGTCTTTTAATTCCTTTATTCCCTTGGCCCATGACTTGAATGAACCAGATCGAATGATCGGTAAGCCCAAGTCGCCGATAGATGTTAGGGTGGTAAAGCCAAGCAGGGAGACATTGTTAAAGAAGCGAAGCGAGCGTGACACTTTCATGCCAGTCTTGTTTGTGCCGTGCATTGGCTTCTTCATCAGAATACGCATGGCGTTATCTACATACTCTTCACCCTCATCGTAGGCTATTGAGCCAGCCTTGCCCTTGAAGTCGTTGAGTGCGCCAACAATCGCGTCTACGCGCTTGGCATAAACAGGGTTTACCTTTCCGTCTGGGCCAAGTGTGGCGATGTCCATCAACATCTGCCGCGCCCCAGCGGGGCCAGATGTGGTAGCGACTTCCATCAGCTTATCCACAAATTCGGATGCTTCTCCGTTGTCGCCTTGAAATGGCATGCGAATTGTGTCGATCAAAGAAGCTGTCTCTTTGCGACCCTGCGGGTTCATTGCTGTGATGTCATATTCGAACTGCTTGTTTTTTGTAAGAAGCGCGACAATGCCAGCCTTACCTTCTCTCGCTACGGTGATGTAGTCAGACACTGCATGGCTGTTTACTCCAAAGCGTTTCGCAGACGTCAAACGCCGCGAGCTTCCTTCGAGGTACTTAACAAGGATTGCTTCGAGGTCATCTTCAAGGAAAGGCTCAAGCTCATCGAGCATACCATCGACTTTATCCAGCTCGATAATACGAGAGTAATCTACGTTTTCGAAAGTGCTATTCTTAGTTGTTCCTTTGACTGGGATGAACACGCCATCTTCTGTTTCATCCAAGAGCTTTAGCATAACGCCATTTGCAAATGCTTTTGCCTCTTCGTCTGTGTATTCACGACCATATTCTAAACTCTCACGCTGATAATATTGGACGAGTTTTTGAGTGAATACATCTCGATTTTTGTTGATTGCCTTCTGGCTCCAAACCTGTGGAAGATAGTTAGGCCCACGGTTTCCGACGTGAAACCCTTCATTGATTAGCTCGTTTCGTTCCGCTGCCAGTGTCGCTCTGATCTGGCGGTAGATATTACGCTCGTCTGCACTCAATGCCTTTTCTTGGCGAGACCCGTCACCCCGGCGCAAGGCGCGGACAATGCGGCTATAAGACTGGGGCTGATCTTGTCCAATGCTTGCAGACGCTTTGCGGAAGTAACCACGAAATATACCGTCTGTGTCTGGAAGAGCAGCCAGCTTATCAGCAATCGGCATAAACCTCTTGGCAAACCTTTGGTTCATATCAGGGTAATGTTCTTTGTACTTGTCGCCAAGCCAGTGCATCCCTTGGTTTTTAATTCTAGTTGACAGACGCTCGAAATATTTGAACGGGCCAGACTTTCGAACAGCCTGTTCTTCGCTTGGAGAGAGTTCGCGTTTGCGCATCATGGACATGATTGCGCCAGTCATCGTGCTGTTTGTACCCTCTTGCTCAAGAAGCTCGCCAAACTGGCCTACTGGGATGTCGTCAATACTACCCACACTCTCGTTCATTACTGCATCAATAATGTCACCGTTCACACCCTGTGGGATTGGGCGGTCAAACTCAGCAATACTGTTGTAGATCATCTCATCGTTGCTATCGAAGTAATCAGCGTCGATATGCTTTGCCTGCTCCGGGTTAAATAATACCGCAGTCGTATGTGTTGTCGAGGACGCACGGTATGTGTCGCCGTTCGCCATAATTTCTTCGCCATCAGCCAGTGAGTTGCGATGCGTGGTCAGCATCCCGTCATAGCCAAGATCGTCTAAGATGCCTGTTAGCTCTTCCTGTGCAGCAGTTCTATTACGGCCAGACTTTATCAGTGAGTTCACCAATTCACGATAGGCGGTTGTGCCGTCCACTTCGATGCCAGTCATAGCGTCTTGAATATGGCGGAACGTGCGCTCTTTCGTATTGCCCACCTCGTGCATCTTGCCCATGATCGCTTTGATCATAGGGTGGTCTGCGTTGTACGATGCAGTATCTGTAAAATCAGCAGGTGTGTTCAGACGGATCGCCATAGGCATTACATACGGATCAATAGTCAAGCCCCGCTCGGACAGGCTCTCAGCAATAGATTGCTCGTTTGCCACCAAATCGTCGAGATGATCCTTAGACGCCTCTAGCGTGCTAGAAGTTACCTCTGGGTCAATACCAAGATTGTCTTCAAGTACACTAAAATCGCGGCGCACTTTTGATATTTCGCGGCGCGTCTCGACCATATCCCAGATGTCCCAGTCGAGGTCTTCTTTCTCCGACGTTGGCAGACCAAGTTCTTCTGCCTGTTGGAACATTGCCTGTACGGTTGGACGCTTAGAATAAACTTCGCCAGCTACGTGTGGGTTGGCTGTTAAATAGTATCCGGGGCCATAATTTCCGCCCTGCGAACGCTTGAAGATTGCGTTCGGGTTGTCGTCTGTACGGCGGAAGACATAGCCTTTGGGTGTGCCGTGGTAAAAGACGTTGACCGTCTGCGATCCTTCGTCAAAACCAACACCACCTTTTGTGAAATTTACAAGGTTAGCCATGCGAGGTTTGCTCGCAGAGTTAATCGCGTCTTGCGCATAGTCTGCGGCGTATGATGGGTGCGCAAGCACACTGCCATCGAGAGAGCCAATCATTGGACGCTTCTCGCCACTCTCAAACATGTCACCGTAGAATGTCAGGCGGCGATAGCGGCCTTTCACATCAGTACGACCAATCTGTCCGTTGGTTGCGTAAGCTGTGTACTCAATGGTACGATCAATAGCGCGATCTAATGTGCTTCTCATGCGGATGTTGTTCGTATCGCCTGTGATAACACCGTCCAAGATTTGCGAGCGAGGCATGTCTTCGCGTGTGTAGCGGTTGACTGCGTCTGCAAACCACTCATCTGCCATTGCTTGCTCGCGCACGTAATCCGAGCGACCTGCATACTTGTTGCCAATTGCACTCTCGATACGACTGCGCATCGTGTTGTCTAGCGAGCGGTATGCTTCGACGATTGCTTCGCTTTCTTCTGGCTTGAGTGCGCCAGAGCGGACAACCATGTGCATCAGATCACCGATTGCTTCGTCTGGTTTGCCGTCGCCCTTGTTTAGTACGGTAGAAATACGACGAACCTGTTTGCGGAATGCGTTGAAGTCGGCTCCTCGGTAATCGCCGAATACGCCGTCACCTGCAAAACTCGGATCGCTACCTGCCAGACGTGACATATCCGCTGTGCCAAGCATGTTCCCGGTGTCTTCTCCACCACGAGAAGTCTTGCCGATAATGTTGTACATGCGATACGCCATTGTACGTGTCACGTTTTGTACGTCTGCATCCCGGTGGGTCATCAAAGAAAGGTTCTCACGTACAGACGCACGAGCTGCGGCAGGTATGCCGTCAGCCGATGCGACGCCCACATTGTCGTTTACTTCACGTAAGATAATCACTTGGCTTTCGCGGAAGACGCGAGAAATAATCTTGCCGCCAGTCTTGCGAGCGTTCTTTTTGCTTACACGAAACTGCGTTTCCCAAAGTGCTTCGTTTACAGCAGCTTTATCGCCATCGTAAATGGCACGAAGCAACCTGTCCTCCAAGGCAGAACCACCAAGCTCCATTATTTCTCGGCGCACAGGAATGGCTTTGGTGGGAAGAGGTGCAGCCTTTACTTTCGCAACGATCTCTGCCGCAACTTGATCGCCATAATCCGTACCGCGATGCTTACGGAAGTCGGCCTGTAGCTTTTTCAGCGATAGAGTTTTGACTGTATCTGCTACCGTTGGGTCGACGTTCGGCTTGTTCTTGCCAGTGTTGCGAGCGCGTTTGTTCTTTGGTGTCTTGTTGTCAGAAGTTGCTTGCGCTGTCGTGCGGTCGTCTTTTGTTTTTTTAGCTTTTGCTGCTTTGCGCTTTGTTCCAGATGGTGTGACGTTGCCGTCTGCACGAACTGGTGGCTGCGCTCCGCCTGATACAGACGCTGGGACTGCACCTATAGGTAGCTCAGACTTTCCTTCCGCACGTTGATAGCCAGCACCCAGTGATTTGCGGACGCTTTCAATCATATGCTTGACGCTGGATTTATCCAACTTTTTAATCTGCCCCGGTACGCCGTTGGCAGGAACAAACTTGCCAGCATAGCCGTTGTAGTAGAAGTCACGCAACGTGTCTGCGACCTCTTGCGGATCAGCCACCTCGGACATGCCAGCAAACTCGCCACCTTCTAAATAGCGTCTGCCCTGCGCAGGGTCATCAATGCTGGTAAGGTCGGAAGGCTTGCCGCCAATGATCTCGTCGAGTGCCTTGAGCTTTTCGTTCAAGACTTTGAGCATAGTCTGTGGCTGGCCTTTAGGTGAGCGTAATGCCAGTAAGGGGCCAGAACCACCAACTCCGGGCAAAACTTCTTCGCTGTTTCTGCCCACACCAAGAATGTATCGACGAAGTTCGTCAAATGCTGTGATAATTCCGTCTGCACTATCGGACGCAAATGCTGCCTCGATGTCCTTCTCAATCATACCAAGCTGAACATACCTTTTCTGTATGGCCTGCCCTTCTGCTCGCTGTGGTGCGCTGTCTACGCCCAGCTTGAAGCTGCGCTCTTCTGAGCCACTTGGTAAAATCTTCGAAAACAGCGGCTCAAGGTTGGGGTCAATGCTCTCCTTGGCAAAGAAACGGTCGAAGACCGCCTGCACATACTGCGTCATGCGACGCCAAAAATTCATATCACGAACCGCTACGTCTGAGTGGTTCTGCATCGCCCACATAGCAAACTGATTGGCGAAAAATTCTTGGGGATTTTTTGTCGTGTTAGCTTGGAATGTGCCAATCGGTGTATCCATTCCTGTGTAGTAAGGTAAGCGATCTTTAATAGCCTCCGCGTCTACTTGGCCTTTAGAGTTGTAGTAAGTACCCATATGCTCCCAGAACTCGACACGGTCTTCTGGGGTCAGGATGTTGCGGTATGCCCAATGTGCCACCTCGTGATACAATATAGCTATTTTGGGAGATGGTTTTCTTAAAGTTATGTCATTGTCGATGTTAATATATTGGCCAGAAGGGTCAAAATAACTTTGGTCTTGTCTGAGGTTATAGTTATCACCTTTCCCTACTTTGCCGAGAATTAGAGGAGCGACAGCTTTATCACCACCTAGCTGTGTTAGCATCTTACGTGCGCTTGACATCTCCTCGGCTGTGAAGCTGCTGAGTGACATTTCAATCCCCTCAATCGCATCTTTGCGGTTTTGATTTGGCATGAGAAAGCCATTGGGGTTTGCTCGGTGCATCGCAGCATACAGTGTGCGTAAGGTTTGTGCGACCCGACGCTGTCCTTCGACAGTTCTAGGCCATCCTGTCTGAGTATCTAAATACCATGTTGCCCAGCGCAGCTTACCAAAGTTCACAGTATTGTTGGTAATTTTATCCGTATAGCCAACACCTTTGGCAGCTTCTGTGTACAGAGCAAGCTCGTCTGGAGTTAGTGTCACGTCTAAAGCGTCTGCGTCTTCGATCATCAGCGGATCGCCAAGGCCAGTGGTATTACCTGCGTTATAACGGCCACCTTCAATTGGGCCTGTTGTTTCTTCTGGTAGGCTGTCAAACAATGCTTCACGCGCACGCTGAGTGCGCGGGTTTGCATCCATTGGTGCGTAACGCACATCCCAGTTCTCATAGACGGATGATGACTTTGCAGGGTCTTGGCCAATAATGGCGAAGATGTCCTTGCCATCCTCGATCTGCTTTCTGCTCATAATCCTGATGTCTTCAGGATTTTCTTTTGAGCGGACGATTAGCTTCTTATCGCCACGAGATGGAGCAGGAGATGGTTCTTTAGAAGCCGATGCCTCGACTGGCACGTCAGACTTCTTTCCTTCTTTTCTGGCACGAAGTTCTGCCAGCAATGTATCGACGTCTGGATTTTCTTCACTTGCATATCTTGAAAGCAAGCTCTTGAGCGTTTCATCTACAGACTTTTCTGGTGCAGCTTCAGTTGCTTTCGCTGGCGCAGACGGAGCTTCACCACGAGCCTTGAGAGCAAAGTCACGGCTAGAAAATGCGCGGCCTGTCACCGCGTCTGCCCAAGCAGTTCCACCTTTTTTTACTTCTATCATGCCGCCCGGAGCGAATACTTTTTCTGCTCCAGTTGTTGTGTAGGGAACAAGGTCTGGGCCTTTGCCAGAGTTTGCCTTGAGCATTGCCTCTTCACGGCCAAAGTCTGTGGGGCTGGAGCCATAACCAGAAGAAGTCGTGTAATCTGAACCTTTCGCGATTGGTGTTCCACGACGAAGAATGCCTTGGATTTTTCCGGTTCCAGAAGATCGGCCTGCTGTTGTGTAAATTGTTTTGTCGTCGATCCCTTTCTGTGCAGATCGCATGCCTGATGAAGATTTCTCACCACGGTTTTTTAAAACTGTAGCTCTGGCCATAAGGCCAATACTCTTATCATCAATGTCTGGGTTTTGCTTTTTAAGCGTCTTTTCTAAAGTTCTTATTTTTCTGAGTTCTGTTTGAGTGAATACGTCACTGCTACTTTTATCCATAATAGACGCGCTTTGGATGTCATACTCAGCCAAGGCCATCAGGTCTTCAACGTCTGTATCAAACTCAGACATACGCCCCAGCATCGCAACGCCAGATCGGATGTCTTCTGCATCTATGTCGTCGCCCTCTCTTACGAGCAAATCAACAATGTCATCGAGTTCTTTGCGAGCTTGTAGGGCGTATGGATCAACCCCGTCTTCAGCTTTTCGCGTGCGGATAGCTTTGCTGATAACACCTTTGGTAATACGGTTTTTTGATTTTTCGCTGGGCGTTAGGCTGCGCCAATCAAGACCTTCAGCCAACGCTCGACCGCGTAGCTCCATTGAAATCTCTGGAGCATTGCCACCAGCGTCCAGACCACTGCGGCTACTGTACAGCTTGGTTAGTTCGTCAGCTTCTGCATCTGTAAGGCCAGACGCATTTGCCTGTGCGCGGATAGCTTCAAGAAGCTCAAGAGGATTGTCTCTGAATGCCTCGTTGCCAAGGTCGATTTG
>Ga0209634_1002945_pt1 | contig 11725 bp, 3 predicted proteins | sample LinPmetageLP40_FD_184043 | JGI IMG/M metagenome (GOLD analysis project Ga0209634, IMG submission 184043) | Marine viral communities from the Pacific Ocean - LP-40 (SPAdes) (version 2) | ecosystem: Environmental > Aquatic > Marine > Oceanic | place: Pacific Ocean | collected 2010-08-26 | reverse complement strand
TCTTGAAACATCAATAGATTTGCCTTGCTTGTCTATTATTGCTTCTTTAGTAGCAACATTATAGGGAGGCATAGTTCTTATAAAATCTCTAACAGATTGATCGCTTTTAAATAAGTTTTGCAAAATATTAGCTTCTGAAGAAATAGGCTTTCCATCAACTTTTCCGTATTTTAAACTAACATTACCACGAACTTTTTTACCTTCTATGCCAAATAAACTTTCAGATACTTCATTAAAATACTTGTTATTTAAAGTTTTAAAATTAGGTCGATCCGCGTCTTTTATTTGTATTATATTTTCTAAATCACTTTTTTTATTTTTAGCTGGCCCAAACGTTGTTACATCAACTGTGTTTGGAGCTTGAAAGCTTTCTGAATCATTTGTTTTTGTTTTTTTAGAAACAGCAGAAGCTGCATTTTCTAGCCCTACAGTAAACTCAGTATTAGCATCTTTAAACATTAACGACTGTCTTGTCTGTACACCGTATTTTTTAACATAACCTGCTAGATTTTTATTTACTTTAGGGTCAAATGTACGTATTGCATTTACAACTTCAGCTCTTAGAATAGATACAGCATCTTGATACTGCAAGGCTTCTGGCTCTAGTTGTTTAAATTTTTGTCGCACAATAGTATTTATATAGCCATCAAACATAGGTATTAACTTGCGTTCTAATGAAGCTGGCAAAGGTTTTGCGCTAGTAGATTCGGGTCTATTAACTCCTTCCATACCTTCGTTATAAATGTCCATTATTTTTTTAGAAACCGGATCTTTAGGCCCTAGCTCTGTAGCTTTTATTGTTTCATTAGATTTAACTTTCTTTTTAGCCGTAGGCTTTATACTTTCTGTGGCTTCAAATTTTGTTGTTGCTGCGTCTAAAACTTTTTCTGCTTTTTCTATATTATTAAAATAATCTGGATTGCCTGGATCTGCATTTATAGCATCCTGCACAGCTTCTTCTGCTTTGTTTATTAAATCTTTATCTTTTTTGTTTTCTTTAGCAGAAGATTCAATCTCTTTAGATGCTCGTTCAACTCTTTCAGGTGTTATTACTTCACCTTCTATGTCAATTAATTCTTTGCCATCTACTTTAATATTTTTAAACTGATCAAATTTTTTCTTCAATGCTGTGGCACTACCTCTAGTAGAAATGTCTTCAAAGCCAGCTAAAAACTCTAATACATCACCAGCGGTTCTAAGATCTTTTTCTTTAAAGCCTAAGCCCATAGAATTAGCTGTATTATTTATAGCTCTTTTTAAACCAGGTAAAACACCTGATTCAAGTAAAGCTGCTTTAAATTTAGGCTTTGAAAGTTGTTCAACAACGTTAAATATATATTCTTCAGCTGTTAATTCTTTTTCATATGTTTTATTTAAAAATTCTTTAAAAGTAGATCCGGTGTTTTCAACAAAAAACCCATCTAAAACGGGTTCAACTTGTAATTCTATTTTACTTTTAAGAGCCTCAGCAGCTTTAGGATTAGCGTTAAATGCAGCTTTAAAAAAAGCATGACCAAGTTCATGACCACCTACTCCTGGTCTCATTTTACTTATATTTATAACTATAGCATTTAATGGTATACCGTCTCTTTCGGCTATATATTCTGCTTTTGAATCACTGGCTATAAGATCCCTGCCTTGAGCATCTTTGCCGTTTTCAGTTACAATAACTTTTAGCTTTTTATCGCCAAGTAATATGCCGCTTTTTTCAACGTTATTTTTAAATGTATTTACTTTTCTTTTTATTCTATCAATGTTAGCATCTGCTCTTGCAATAGCTTTTCTAGCTTGTACTCTTTCAATGAAATTAAGATCGCCCTTAGCTAAAGCTTTTTCTGCAGCATCTTTGTTCCCAAGTTGATCAGACATTATTAAGTTACTATAGCCTTGTTCTGATAAAAATATATCTCTTTTTAATAAGTTTATGCTATTTTTCTTTTGCTTAAGTTCTGTTTCTGTTAATGCTTTATAATCATTAGAAGGATCTATATTTTTTAAAGAAGAAGGTGCTTTTTTTCCTTCTTTAGTATAAGCTTTTATTATAGCGTTGTTATTTACTTCGGATTCTAATTTATCTAATAGTTCGTATTTTTTAGACATAGATCTAAAATCCCCGCTTCTCATACTTGTAACTCCTATTGCTGCAAAAGTACCTACGCTGACAAAAAATCTTCTCATAGCTTTTGCGTCTTCGCCGTAGTTTTCATCCATGTATACATCCAAATCCACGTTTCCTTCTAGCGCTTTTAAAAAACCTTCACCTACCAAAGCAACCTCGCTTGCTGTAGCCCCTCCAACGCCGGCTAATAATATTTTTTCAAGAGCAGGGTTAGCAGAAGCAGCTTTTCCTTTGAATCTAAACGGCATTAAAAATTTAGCTGCAGCACCACCCGCAAAAAATAACGCACCACCACCTGTTTCAGATTCTCCTAAAGTAACTCCTTTAAATTTAGCTTCTTCAAATGCAGCTCCAAGCACAAAGCCTTTTGCTTTATCTATGGCTTTTTTAGATCTCATTAAATTACCTAAAACTCTAGTCATACCTGCTGCGCCGGCTGCTTTATTAGCCACCCAAAATTTAGCTAATTCAGGAACAAATGCCCCAAGATTTTCTCCAAACTCCATGAAACCGCTTCTTTCAAAATTTTTCTTTTGCTCATCTGTAAGCTTAATATCCGCATCTTCAAGAGTTTGATCTATTTGATCTAATTCTTTTCTTCTAGAAGTGCCAAAATCTAAAACTATATCTGTATCACCAAAAGTAGCTTCAGCCGCTGATTCAAAAAATCTAGTTACACCATCAGACTCTATGCTAGAAGGATCTCTATTTAGTAGCAAAGTTGTTTTTAGTGCTTCAGCTTCTAATATTGTTGTTTTTACATCTTCTTCTAAAAAACTTAATTCTTTCCTAGCTTTTTCTCGTTGAGCTCTGCTCATGTACGGCAAGATTTCTTTAGCTTTTTCTTTATTGCTTAAGCCTTTAAAATAATCTGTTTTTTTTATTACTTCCCAATCCTTAATTTTATTTGGGTCAACAAGTGCAATATTCCATATATCTTTATAACCTTCTTCTAAATTTTCTATATCAGATATATTGCCGTAGTACTGTGCTTTTAATTTTTCTCTAGGCTGTGAAGAATAAAACTTTTCTAAAGCAGTAAGCTCTTTAGATTGGTCAACCATTGTTTCTTCCTCTCCAGCGTCTTCCCTAGCTTGCTTGTCTAAAGCTGTAATTCTTTTACCCGTTGATATATCAAAAAAAGAAGTATAATCTTCGTCAAGCTCTCTTAAAATTTTGTCTTGTTGTTCTTGTTTAGCTTTTATTGTAAAGTTTAAAGCAGGATCTTCTTCAATGTTTCTCAATTTTCGCTCTTCCAACTCAAGAATATCTTTAGCTAATTTTATAGCAGGAATTTCATCTTTAGATACAACTCCGTTAGCTATATATAAATCAGCCCCTTTTTTAAATGTGTCAGCAGCGTAAGGATCTTCTTTATAGGACTCTTGTCTTTTAGTTATTAACAAATTTCTTTCTTCTGTTAATTTTTTGTTTATAGAATTATCTACAAAATTATCTATAGCTAAAATATCAGGAAGCTCTACATTTGGGTTCTCAAGTTTAAATCTTTGTTTTAACCCTTCTACTATTTTTTCTCTATATTTAGGGTTTTTATTTAGCTCTGTTATATCTCCTTTTAATCTACCTTCAGGCTCAACATTTCCATATTCTAAAACATTAACCATACCCCATTCGGTATTTGGAAACATTACTTTACTCATTAATTTATTAAAAAAACTAGGGTCTGGAACATTTTCAATTAATGAAGGGTTGCTAAAAAAATCTTCAGTCATTGTTTTAAACTTTTTAGCTTCTTCTGTTGAGACAGCTTTTTCTTTTCTAATATTAATGTCTCGCTTTTTGCGCTCTTGGTTTAATTTTTGTCTATCTTCGTAAGGTATTCCCATTTTAGCTCGAGGCTGCAAAGTAAGATACGTGTCAAGATCAATACTTTTTGAATCCGAAGAACCATCTTCCAAATCTGAAACCATATTGGTCGATTCCGCACTGGTTTCCGTTCTTACAACAGAATCGATTGTCTTTAGCGACTCAACTTCATCTTGAGCTTTGTCTATTCCTAAATTAAATTTATTTTTAGTTTGTTCTAAAGATTGAATAGGCTTAGGCATAACATCTCCAAAAGTAACGTCTTCTAGTTCTATTTTTTCTTCTTTGCCCCAATCGTTGTCTATTTTCCATTGTCTAATAAGCTCAGCTTTATTAGAGTTTGAATTTGGAATAGATGCTGTATATTTTTCTAATTCGTTCATTTAATTTAATTTAAATCATTATCTTTTAAAAACTTTTGAGCTTGTGCTTTTTTAGCTTCTTCTAAATCAAAAACTGCCGCATCTTCCTTAACTGTAGGAAATTGATTAGTTGTAAATTGTTTTAGATAATTATTCATAAAGTATTCTTTATATTTTGTTTCAAATAAAACTTTTTTATCTTGCTGTAATGGCAAATCTTCTTCGTAGCTCCAGCTAGATGATCCAGCGTTAGCGTCTTGAGCCATCTGAGCGTCCTCTTCAACACTTGTGCCTTTAGATATATAAACGTTCCAAGCAGCAATCGCGTCTTGCTCAGAGCTCATTAAACCAGCAACCTCAGCGTTTATAAATGGAGTAACTTTTTTTTCTATTTTATCCATGTCGTACTTAAGCACGTTTCTACCTTTACCATTACCAATGTCTATAATCTCGTAATCAACAGAACCATCCGCATTCATAACCACAAACTCTTCAGTAATTTTAGCCCCAGATTTTAATTCTCCATTTTCATTTACTGCATCTGCAGCAAAAACACCAACTTCAGTTAAAAGTCTTAGCATTTCAGCATTTATATCAGGAGTAGAAGCGATTAATGAAGTATCAGAAGTAACTAAAGAATTTAATGCGGCGCTGTTAATAATTAAAGGTATTGGAAAAGCAGGGCCCACAAAAACTATTTGCTGTGAGCCATCAGGCAATAAATCTAAATAAGCACTGTACCCATCTGTTTTAGAATAGCCAGGCTTGCCATTCATTAAGCTGTTAGCAACTGTGTATCTATAATCATTATTTAAATCAAAATTAGCTTCGTCTGTAACGCTTAATTCAGCTATTAAAGAAGATAAAAAATCTAAAGAAACTTTAGGAGCTTCTTCTAATTGCTTTAGCTGCGTTAATTCTACCGAACAATGCTCCGAAGAACACTTGTTAGTTTCAACTGCTATTTTTAATTTTGCATATATTTTACCTGCATTTCTATAAGCATTATCTAATAGCTGAAAATTATAGTCGCTTGTATTAGATACAAATGCTTCGCTGTAAGCAATTGCATTGCTTTCGTTAAATTGCCTTAAATAAAGATTTTTAGATAAATTTTTGTTTTCCATTTTTTTTTTATTTTTTAGGCTTACCAAAAGCACTTCCCGCAAATGTCCCTAAATTCCCAATCCCCCCTGATATTGCACTTGTTTGATCCGCTGTAGCTTGAGCTCTTGCAGCCTCAGCCATACCAATCAATGACGCCGTTCTATCTAATTGTTGTTGCTCTCTTTTTTCTTGCTCGCTGTAAACAAACTCTCTACCCGATACATCTGCATTTTGCAATCTTTCTGCTTCAGCTACTGCTCTTCGTTCCATAAATTGCTGGCCTTGAGCTCTTTTGTCTTCGTTTGCTTTTTCTTGAGATTCAATACTAGCAGCAACACCTTTTTTAGATTGTAAAGCTGCCTGCGCTAAAGCTGTAGCTCCGCCTGCACTGGCTCCGGTAGCTCTCATAGTATCTAAAGTATTAGCTAAAGATATATCAGCTTGCTCTATTTGTATTTCAGCAGCTCCTGTAGCCACAGACAAATTAGCAAAAGGATTGCTAATCATACTGCTTAAATCTTGAATTCCTTCATAAGGATTTATTATTTCCTGTCTATTAGCTTCTAATCTGTTTAATTTTTTTGTAAGTCTTTTTTTTTCTTTTTCAGCCTCTCTTCTAGCTTTTCTAGCCGATAAACCGCTAAAAACACTACCTACTATTTGGCCAAAACCTCCAATTACTTCTGGTGTCATATCTTTATATTATTAATATCCATTATTCATTGTGTATACGCTTTCAACTGAAAACAAAGTTTTTTCTCCGCCTAAATCTGTTGTTGCGTCTGTAGACATTTTAACAGTTGTAAAAAATCCTTTAATTCCACTAATAGCACTTCCAAATATTATTTCCCCAGGCGCAGCTATAGAATTGTTTAACAAATTTGAAACATATTTGTTTTCTTTTAAAACAAAACCTGCATAATTTTTTTGATTTGGAGGGTTTAAAGTTCCAAATACGCTTAAATAATTTGCTCTAACTACAGAGCCGCTGAAAGATAATAAAGCTCCGATAGCTGTATTTAAAGTTGCGTTAAGAGTTAATAAACCGCTTCCTGCATTATACGAAATAACTGTTGTATTTAACTGAACACCTATACCGCTTACGCTGTCGCCAGCTCTTATAGTGCCAGTAACACTGCTTAAATTTAAAAAAACCGTAATTGCAGTTGAAGCAGCTGCTGCTGTACCAGATCCCTCTGTTATTATATATTCCCCTTCTGTATAGCTTTTTATGCTAGAGGTTGAATCAATAGTGTTTTGCCAATTTTCAACAAACTGAGTTCCCGTTGGATCTGACGTGTACTGATCTACTCCCCATCCATTGCTTCCTTCATATCCAATTGTATTGAATGTTTTTGACGAAGTTGGAATAGGGTTAAATACAAACGTTACAGATGTTCTATTGTCTTGGCCATAAAAGTTACCTCTATTAACAGATGTATCATAATGTTGCCAAAGTTTAGCAACTCCACCAAATGTTAAAAAATCATTATTAGCTAAAGTTACATTTCCGCTCAGGACCAAAGCACCTGTTGTTGAGTTAAAACTAACAACCGTAGTTCCTAGTGGAACAGCTGTATAATCCGGGATTCCCTGAACTAATAATTCAACTGTAGAGTATTGCTCTATAAAGTTTTGTACTCCATCTACTGTTACGTTTGGACTTGCCGTTACAGCTCCATTAACGCTTGCGTTACCACCTATAGACTTTACGGTGTAAAATTTATTTCTTAGACTAAAAGCTTGATCAGGAGCATACGAAAAGAAACTTACCCATCCTGTCGGTTTTTCGTCAAAATTTAAAGTTTTAAAGTTCTCGCCATTCTGCATGGATATAACATAATCTTTTCCATATATATCATAAGCACCTATTATTTTGCCATTTGATTGGCTTGTAGTAACAGTGTTTAATTCATCTCTAAAAAAGTCTTTCATACCATAATTTGATATTTCAGTTAAACCATCTCTTGATAATCTTAAAATAGAATTATTGTTTACATCAGAAAAATATTTTCTAAAACCATAAGCAGCAAAGCTTTCAGGGTTTTTACTTATGCCAAACTTTCCAGAATACGGTTGTATAACTCCAATAACTAAATTACTAGCAGTAACCGTTCCTCCGCCTTCAGCGGCATATATAGCGTCTTTGTCTATTAATGCCCTACTTACTTTTAATTCTTGAAAAACATTTAAATTAGTGTCTTCTGCGTATAGCTTTTGTATTGACCCATTTGCCGGGTCTGCAGCTTTAGTTATATCTTCCGCTACAGAAAAAACATTTGTTCTATTTATGCCGGTTCTAGAATTAAATATACCAGAATATATAATAGCATTAAATCTTCTAGTGCCTTGAGGCTCTTCTTCTACTATATAAGCCTTAGCTCCAAAGTCAACTGAAGTATTGTTATAACCACCTCTTATTCTCGATTCTTCAATAACCCAAGAATCTGCCTCTTCATTTGCTCCGGTAGCAGGATAACCGCCGATACTTTCAGGTATACCAAAAGATCCGTTCCAAAGAACATTTTTTCCGTTGTCAACTGTCTTTTTCAATAGAAAAGTATTAAAGTATTTTACCTCAATTATTGCTCCGGCCATATTTAATTATTATTACTTATTTTTTATTTAAATTACTTTTATGTAATACTGAAATTTATATTATCAAGATCACCATCATTTATAAAGTCAGGCACATCATCAATTGGAGGGCCGTAAGAATCTCCAGCTCCAGGATTCATTCCGCCTAAGTCAACATTTGTGTTCCCATTAAGATCAGGATTAGCATATCCTTTGGGACCAAATTTTGTTCCTCCAGTTTGCCAATCTCTTTGCATAACCCATTCACTAAATTGAAAGAAATATTGTATTCTAGCCAAACTAGCAAGATTGACGCCAGGTGAAAAATACCAAGGGTTTGCTCCCTCTAAACTCCCACCCCAAAATTTTAATGTAGCGCCATTAACAAGATCATTTGCAATCTGATTTTTCCATGGAATTTTTAGTACTCCAGTAAAAGAATTGTATTCTGAAATATTATTTACGAACGAGTTTGTGAAGCTCCCTGGGAATGGTGGATTTGTGGTAGGAAAAGTTATAAAAACATTTTGACAACTATTTATTACTCCCTGTATACTAGCAATGTTAATTGTAATAGAAATTACATCACCGAAGGTGGGAGCCGGAGGTATTGTAAAATCGGTAACTAAAGCAGTGCCTTTTACTAAAGGAGAATTTACAGTGTTATCAGCTAAAAGTGTTTGTTGTTGAACTTTGTGCCCTTGCTGATTTTCTGTAGCAAAAGGTATATTAACAGTCACTTCTTGTGCTAAATTTGTAATTTCATTATATTGAAGTAAGCTAGTACTTGCTGCGATCGACGTGCCTCCTTCAATCGCAGAAGGATAAGGAGTGCCAAATACTCCTTGTGCATATAGATAATACCCTGCTTCTGCAGATGTAACTCCGGGAGTGTTGCCGTCTATTCTCAACAAAGTAGTGCCAAATATAACCCAAGAATGCTGCCTCCAAACATTTGAATTTTGACTTATACCACAATTTGCTTGCTCAAAACCAAAATTTAACGTAATATTGTTAAAATCTATTTGAAGTGCGCAATTAAAAATATTACCACTTAAAGCTGCGTCGTTATCGTACGGCCCTCCAGTTAATTGAACTCGCATGTCTATTTCAAATATAACATCTTCAAAGGTAAGCCCAGCGTCCTGTATTCTTACAGTTACAAAATAAAGCGCCGCAGGCACACTAGCTGATTGCAAACCTGTATTTCCACCAAGATTAATTTTTAATTTACCAATTTTTTTGTTTGCAGATACCGTTGATTCTAATTTAAAAACAGGAATATTAGTTCCAGCCCCTACGGCGTCTTGCCCGTCTATTGTATTTATTTTTTGACTCAATATGTTCGTGGTATTGTCTGGATTGCTTACAAATTCAAGGTCTTGAAAATCTAAATCAACGTTATGTGCTCCGTTTTGAATTTCAATTTGAGCAATAAAAGGGGTGTTTCTTCTGGCAGTAACTGTAATTGCAGCAGGCGGGAGAGGTATTGTGCTTGGGTCAAGCACTACCGTGCTACCGGGATTGTTAAGTATAGTTATTTTATTATAAAGAGGCTGCACATTATCTAATAATATTTCTTTATTTATAATATTTTCTTGATCGTCAACCGTTACCCTAAATTTAAAATTAAATTCTCTTAAACCATTACTTTCACTACCCGTCTCATTATCCATGTAGAATATACTATTGTAATAGCTTCCTTCCGGGGGTGAAACAGGATTTGGACCAGTAGTGCTTGTTGTCTCTATTTGCCAAGGTGCAATTTGCCCATTTATATCTCCATTACTATCTACAAGCCTAAAATAATCTCTAAAATTGCTAGCACTATTAGCGCCAGTAACTAATTGCCCAAGTCCATTTCTTACTTCAACTAATTCTATACTATCAAAAGTATTAGGGTTTAAAGTTATAGTTTGACCAAAACTATCAAGTATTTGAAAAGGTGACGCTAATATAGGCCTATTCTGCGCCAACCCTTCATCAAAACTACTTGTAAGAAAAGGAAAAAATTGCACGCCTGCTGGAATTTCTTGATTGTTTAATACAACAGAATTTAAATCAGAAATTAAACCCGAACTTGATGTTTCCCAATAAATATCTAATAAACTCTCAGTAGGCTGCGTTTCATAAACGGCTAGCCTTTGAATGCCAGGTATTTTTTCTGTTCTAAAATTACTTGAAGTCGGGGTTCCTGTTCCGGTTGTTTTAGTTATTGTTATAAGCTCATCTTCTACTGGTATAAAGAAAAAATTATTACCGTCGCTATCTATAAGTTGTATTTTTAAACCTGCATTAAATGAACTAACTGGGGGATTTGTTGGATAATCTGATTTAATTATAGAAACCCCTCCAGCCTTTACGTATATTTTATCAGGCAAGCTGTTGCTACTTACTAGCTCATTACCGATAATACCTGTAGAGCTAATATCACCTGTAAAACCTACTATGCAAACAAAATCTTGAGGTTGTGCATCATTCACTGAATTAGGAGGAGTGGGTGTCGGTGAATTATATAAACTTTCTGCTTTTAAAGAGTTACCACTTTCAGTAAAATATTGCGTTGTTGCTAATTGACCTATTGGATTTTCTGTAGTAATTCTTGCAATTAAAGGATTAGAATCTAAGCTATAAAATTGAGGAAAATTATTAGGGGCATCAGGTTTTAGAGGGTTAAAATCAAACATGTCATTAACCGTAGAAATTACTGTTGCAGTATCAGAGCTTCTTGTTGAAAAATATTGCTTATTTAAATTACCTCCACCTAGATCAGGTATTGTATCAGTGTTTTCAACTCTACCATACAATTGCGTAGAGCTACCAAATTGCCTTTGCTCTGGACCTACTTGATTTAAATCTCTAGGTATTTTATTTATATTATCGTTTATAAGCACTGCATGAGATGTAACACCTACTTCTAAAGTAGTTTCATTAGGATATGAGCTCATAATGCCTGGTAAATAAACATTATAATATTCTTGTTCTGTTTGCTTAACTACTATTTTCCAAGAATACCAGCCTAAGGGGTTATAATTTTGACTAGAAGTATCTCCATTATATAAGTCTCCAGTTATTGGGTTATTTAATAATACCTTTAAAGAATCTCCTGGCCATGATATTGATTCCACGGTATTGTCTATGTACGGAGAATACAATGTAGATCCTGAATAAGTTTCTAAAAATAAGGTTATAGCTTTTTTATTATTTGAAAGTATAACACTTGATTGTCTACCATATTTATCAGATAAAACAAATCCAACTTGATAGTTTCTGTTTTGTTTTACAGAACTATTTGGATATTCTATTTTACTAGTTGTATTTATAACATCACCGCCTGGATCAAAAACCAAAGCTACTGGAGCAGGTATTGTGCCTAGAGGAAAAGTTACATTATTGCTCAAGGTTACTGTAGCCGCTGTTGTTCCAGTTAGAATAAAAGTTAAATCTTGATCAGCAGATATACTAACAGCTGCGCTAACAACTACTGTAAGAGTAGAAGCATTATAACTAACAACCGTAGTACCTGCTGGAATGCCTGCACTTAAACTTCCTACACTAGCCCCAATTGGAATAGAACCATTAACAAAAGATAATTGAATAGACGTGGTGGTACTGGCTATTTCCGCGGTTCCTGATGTAGAAATGTTTTGCCCACTGTTGGTTGTGCTAACTACTGTAGTGCCTGCTGGAATAAAAACGCCTGGGCTATTAGAACTTATAATCATTCCTGCAA
>Ga0209634_1002944_pt1 | contig 11727 bp, 14 predicted proteins | sample LinPmetageLP40_FD_184043 | JGI IMG/M metagenome (GOLD analysis project Ga0209634, IMG submission 184043) | Marine viral communities from the Pacific Ocean - LP-40 (SPAdes) (version 2) | ecosystem: Environmental > Aquatic > Marine > Oceanic | place: Pacific Ocean | collected 2010-08-26 | reverse complement strand
ATAATGGTCCCTTGGCTATTTCGTTATACACATCATCATATAGACAACTAAACATTGTTTTTAATTTGTCTACAAATTGTTTTTTTTCTTTAGGACCAATGCCATTATCTCCCCAAAGTTGTTCATGTAATAAATCTAACTCTTGTAAAACAATTTGTTCTAACAGTTTTTTTGCGGATGATTTCATATTAATAAATATCGGGAAAACATAATTCGTGATTCATTAGGATATATGCAAAATTTTTCTTATATTTATAATATATAATTAAAGAATTAAAAAATTAAAGCTATGAAAAAGTTATTATTATTATCCGTGTCGTTGTTGATTGCCGCTGTGAGTTTTTCACAAACGGCGAAATCAGATCCAATGTTAAATTTCTTTATATCAAAGAATAAAAAAACAATAAAAAAATATTCAATTGATTCTATAGAATTAACAATTGTTAATCAGATTAACAAACTTCGTAAATCTAATGGATTAAATGAATTAGAAATTGATATTAATTTAAATACGTATTGTAGTGTGCATTCACAAAATCAATTGGTATCCAATGAAATATATCATAGCAATATACAATCTAATAGTATTACGTCTGAAAATTGTTATATATTAAAAGTGTTTGGAGGATGGTGGCCATTAGATTTAAAACAGTTATCTTCAAAGATATATGATAGTTGGATTACTTCTAAACTTCACACTAGAAACATGCTAGTTAGTGGTAATACTATAGGTATCGCAATAGAATTATATCCAATTAATTCAGGTGCCGGATATGATATTTCGTCTACCATGGTAATACGATAATATTATCCCCAACTTGGACACCCGGTCGATCTGCCTTTAAATACAGGCATAGGAGCTCCTCCCGACCGGCTTCCTCCACCTATTTTCTTAAGACCGGCACTAATCTTTTTAACACCTCGTTTAAATTTACGCTTCATTCCTGTCCAATCTACTCCTGCAGGAAATTGAACATCAATTAACATTTCTGGTGTACCGCCTACTAGAAAATCTTGTATTACTTCTTGTTTAGCAAGTAACTCCGGTATTCTCAATTGTATTGTAAACGCACATGTAGATTGCCGATACTTGGCATATACTGATTCATATTCTTGTTTTAATTGAGGGGTTGATCGAAGACCATAAAAACGTTGAGGAGTAATTTTTGGATCACGAGCATATGCTTGTTGAAATAATGGGCCATAATCCTTTATAGTAATTTGTGTGCCATCTGGCAACTTACCTCCAACACTCATCCATTCAGGACCAACATTTGGATATAAAAATTGTTCCGATGGACCTTCAACGTCAAACTCATTCAATGTGTCATTGTTTTCAATTAATTCTTTCATTTTAGCAATCATTGCATTGTATCTACCTGTTGCCAATGGTATATTGTTAGCTTTATTAGATCTTCCACGTTTATCGCCATATCTAGTATTTACTGTGCTAGTAGAACTATATGCTGAGTATTGAAATGATATTATTTCCATATCCGGCACATCGGTATTTACTTGAGCTTTAATTGATTCTACTTTTTGTTGATATTCTTGTATAAATGCTGCAGCTGCTTGAATTTGTGCATTCAATGCAGTTTCTGCTTGTGATGATACACTTATACTATTGTCAGCAAACATAGATTGACCCATGGCATTACGCTGTTCGCCTTCGGGAATGTTTAATGGCGGAAAACAAAATATTGGAGAACTAACATCACTCATAGTAGCTTCCTTCGTTATCTCGGTGTATTCAGACCAACCCGCTTTTATTTCAGACATTTGGTTTGTTATCGAAATACTCTTTGCAGCCATTATTGCTTTTGAAAAGTTACTCAATGCTTTTTGACCTTCAGCATCTATTACAGATTTACGTAATGCCGAAATAACATTTGTTTTAATTTGTGATAAATTAGCACCTGATTTAGTTATATCAACTTTTAAGTCACCACCATCTGTATCGACCGTCAAAATTTTAGCTAATCCCGCATCTTCACCACTAAATATGTCAGCAAAATATTCTAATATTTCTTTTACTGAACTATAATATTCAACGTCTTCCCAAAAACTAGATCCAGCTTTATCCAGTTTAACATTTGTATTTGAACTATTTTTAATTTTGTTAATTACAATTTTAACATCACTTCCAATTAACATTAACTCTTTAATAAAGTCACGTACGTCACCGGAGTCAGTAAACGACAATCCTTTTGCATTATATGCTTTTATTTCTTGTTGTAATCGTTGAATATATTTTTTTAAATTGTTAGATATATTCGTATCGCTATATAATTGAGGATTGGTAATTATTTGTTCTAAATTTGTTAATGCTTGACTAATTGTTCCTAAATCTTCTTTCTGATCTTTTTTTCTTACTCTAGGTTGCTTGGTGCCACCAAATACAATATTATCAAATACCCATGCTTTGAGAGATGCTCTAGATTCTTTGGAATCATTTTTCGCAAACCAAGCCATCATAGCTTCATACTCAGGCATGTTTAAAAAAGATCCTCCAGATTTAGCATCTACTGCTTTAACAAATGTAACTAAGTCTTTAGTTGGCGTTTGTTCCCACGTACGTTTTCCGCCTTTTGACCAATCTGGTAAATCTTCATTTTGTTCTGTTAATAATTGTAAAATATTATTTACATTGGATTCAGTTAAATTTTTGACTCCAAATCTTAATAAATTGTTTGCTAATAATGTAGACATGTAATTCCTATATATAGTTTCTTTTATATAAATATACCGTTTATTAAAATACTATGTATTAGGATTTCTGCATTTTTTTTCTTATATTAATAATAAAATTAGAAGTTATGATTAGATTTGGTTATGCATGTAACAACATGACATTGGGCAAGGCAGGCATCCGCACCGGCCGTACTATGATTCAGCGCATCTTTGAAAAAGGTGGTATGCCTTTAGCAAGCGAGCGCAGTCTGCTTAACGCAGAAGATTTACTCCCTATCCTCAAATGGAATTTAGCCCATGGCATTCGACTCTTCCGTATAGGCAGTGAAATGTTTCCTCGTTGGAATCATTATGAGATAAAGGACTTGCCTGACTATGATCGTATCCGTGAGGTGTTGCAAGAAGCTGGCGACTTTGCTCGAGAGCATGGTATTCGTTTAACTACACATCCAGGTCCTTTCCATATATTAGGTAGTCCCGATCCGGTTGTGGTTGACAATAGTATTGTAGGACTTGAACGTCATAGCGAAATGTTTGATATGCTTGGCTATGCTCCTAGCTTTGACAACAAGATCAATATTCATATAGGTGCTGCATATAATGATAAGCCGTCGACTATTGCACGATGGATCAAGAATTATTATCGACTGTCTGAGTCGTGTCGTGCTCGTCTTGTTATTGAGAATGACGACAAGGCGTCTATGTATTCTGTTCGCGACTTATACGAAATGGTGCATTCCGCTACTGGTATTCCTATTACTTTTGACTATTGGCATCATACTTTCAATACCGGTGACTTATCCGAAGAAGAGGCATTCTTTATGGCTCGTGAGACTTGGCAGAAGCACGGTGTTACTCAATGCACTCATTACTCCGAGTCTCGCAGACGCGAGCAGCAACGCCTTATAGAAGGTATTTGCGAGAAACATAATATTGCTTGGGAGGACTTACCGCAATGGCCGACTTTTGCTAAGGCATACAAAGAGTTTAGCAAGATCAAAGAAATGGCTCATGCAGATTATATATTGGCTACTCCTAATACTTATGGTGTAGACAGTCTGGATGTTGTGGTAGAAGCTAAGGCAAAAGAATTAGCTTTGCAGAATATCAATGTAGAGTGTTGTCAAACACCATTAATTGTAGACTAACATATTTATATTAAATAGTATTAATTTATAAAAAGGTCATAAATGGCACAATTTCGTTACAAAGCAAAACTAACCGACGACATCGAAGATGCAAAGAACATTGTTCAGTCTACAGGTAAAATGTTAATGGAAGGTAAAATTGATAAACAGTCTGCACTAGACAATTTAGCAAGAGCTTTCCGTAAACTAGAATCGGCAAGATATTATATCGACAGAGAATAAGTGAAATATGTATTTCCATATATTGTATTATCGGCATCTTTAGGTTTAGCTGGGACAGCTGCATATTACAGTGTATTTGGATTGAGTAAACTATTTTCTGCTCAAGCTACGGCGGTTATTATTATGGCTTCAATATTAGAAGTTAGTAAACTAATAACCGCTTCTTATTTACACCGCCATTGGACGTCCATATCCGCACTTTTAAAGAGCTATCTCGTTACAGCTGTATTTATATTGATGTGTATAACGTCATTAGGTATATACGGGTTTTTAGTTTCAGCATATCAAGAAACGGCGTATAAATTAAAAAATCAAGAATCTGAATTATCAGTGTTACAATTAAAGAAAGAAAGATATCAGAATGCAACTAATGATGTACGATTAGAAAAAGAATCATTAAATAAAAATATTACCGAATTAACTTCTGGACTATCTAACAATGTCATTCAGTATACTAATGCTGATGGTGAAGTTATAACAACAACTAGTTCAGCAACAAGAAGAGTATTGGAAAAACAATTAAATCAAACAACATCGCGTAGAGACACGTTATACAGTCGAGAAATTGCATATTCTGATTCAGTTAGCAACCTAGATCAACGTATGCTCAAAATACAAACAGAGAGCGAAGTATCGGCCGAAGTAGGCCCTATTAAATATGTAGCACAACGAGTAAACCAACCAGTTGATAGTGTTGTTAATTGGTTTATACTTCTTTTTATATTTGTATTTGACCCATTAGCTGTCATGTTATTAATAGCAGCAAACCGTTTATTTGAAACTAAAGACCCCCTGTCTGAGGTGATACCAGAAGTCGCAGAGGAGGAGAGTCAAGCCGAGCGGGTTAAAGCCCCAACTCCTCCGACTTCACCCGAACTACAACGACATAAACGAGTAATAAGATCATAAATAAAATAAAATGAAAAAAAGAAAAGTTACAAGAAGTACCGGTTATAAAAAATTACAGTGTAAATATTGCGATCGAATATGTGAACGAGTAGACGTGAATGCTACTGCAGTTACATGTTGGAAATGTACTAACGACCTAGTTAACGGCAAGATATTGGAATTACGAAAATAATTTAATATTATATTAATATGTTAGAAGCAAATCAAATAAAAGAAAATTGGGAAAACTTTCGAGAAGAAATCGATTTACAGTTTCCTACAAGAGCCAAACAGATTAACAAAATGTATGATGACTTTGAAGAACGCATTGCAATGATGCCAGCTTCTTCAATTGCACATTATCACAATGCATTCGCAGGTGGTTACATAGACCATGTACTTCGTGTAATGAATTGCACTCATGAATTGTATAATTTATGGAAGAAATGTGGTGCTGATATGTCAGGTTATACATTGGAAGAATTAATGTTTGCAGCAATGCACCATGACTTAGGTAAAATAGGATTTCCAGGAGATGGTAACGAAGTTTATCAAGTAGAGACTTCGGATTGGCATAGAAAGAATATGGGTCGAATGTATAAACATAACGAAAATATTCCTTTCTCAATGGTACCAGACCTTTCTGTTTGGTTGCTACAAAAATATGAAATACCAATGTCTTGGAATGAATATCAAGCTATTAAGATTCACGACGGAATGTATGATGATTCTAATAAACCTTATTTTGTTGCAAGAAGTGCTCAAGCTAAATTGAAAACTAATATGGCGGTTATTTTACATCACGGCGATCATATGGCGGCACAAATAGAATACGAACAATGGAGAAATCATAAAGCAGGTACCCCTACTAAAGTGTCGGAAAAGAGTAAGGCAACTAAAAGCACAGCTATAAAAAATTTAGCAGAAAATAATCCAGGAATAGGAAGTTCTATTGCTGATATCTTTAAGGATATATCATGATAATATTTATTATATTAAGTGTGTTGTTTTTAGGTACTACCGTATACTTTGCTTATCGAGCTTATGTGTTAGCAGGAGTATTAGCAGACCAAGAAGAATACTATGAAACGGTATCTGATACTAATCAGTATATGTATAACAAAATACAACAAAGCTATACCGTAATGCAGCGTATCGATCGGCTAGGTGCATTTGAAAAAGATGATGAAGCCGGAACTACATTTGAATTATTAAACGATGTAATAGAAAAACTAAAAGAGGAATTTGATGCCCAGGAAGAGGAAGAAAAGTAATAATTATTACACACGTATTCAAGACGTAGCTATTTGTGCTTACAATAAGTCAGATAGCTTAGCTCAACGAGAAAAGATATATAGACGATTTATATATCCGCCATTTATGAAGTTAACTGAAAACTTAATAAATAAAATGAAACCAACATATATTTTAAACAAATGTTCATTTCAAGATCTTCAAACAGATTTAGTTACATACTTAACTGCTCGTTTAGATAAATTTAAACCTGATGCTGGAAAGTCATATTCTTATTATACAAGAACTTCGTTTAACTATCTTATTGCAGAAAATCAAAAAGCATATGTTAAGTTGAAACAAGACAGAGAACCAATTGATATTGACGAGCAAAGAAATATACCAACAGAAATGCATAACAATGATATGCGCGAAACATTAAAATATTTTATGGATGAGTTTGTTGAGTATTGTTATGATAATTTAAATTTTATTTTTACTAATAGTACAGACATCCATGTAGCAGATTCTGTTTTACATTTATTTGAGTCTCGAGAAAACATTGAAAACTTCAATAAAAAAGCTCTTTACATTTACATTAGAGAACGAACAGGCTTACCTACAACTAATATCACTAGGGTTGTTAAAACACTAAAAGGCCTTTACGAAACAAAATTTTCAGAATACGCAAACGAAAACTTCATAAAATTGCCTTTTTAATATTTATTATTAAAGGAGTCATGTATGGATAAAAATGAAGAGATATTCAAAGGAACCAGTTTTGCTGACCTTATGCATGATGTATATCATAACTCAAAAAAGAAAGATAGGCAAATAAATCAACTTATATCGCAACTTCAACCGTTAATACGAAATGCGTCAGATGCAACTATTATAGTTCCACTTATTAAAGAATACTTAGACGTTGCTGTTAAGAATGATGATCATCTAGTTAAATTAACTGCTATAGTTCAACGTTATATATCTACAAGCCAAACTATATCGGGAGCCGATTCATTGTTATCCGATTCAGAAAAACAACAACTTATTGAAATTGCTCAAACTACTTTGACTCATGAATTGGAAGATGAGATAGAAAAAATTGAACATGAAGATCAGGAAATAAAGCAAAAGATTGCTGACGTTAAATCTAAATTAAAGGATAACGATGTCACATCATGACAATCATAATGTACAGTTTGAAATAGCAGAAGTAATAGAAATTAACAATGCATTTAAATGGAATAAAACTATTGCAGGACAAGCTAGTGCACATATAGTTAAAGCAAGATCATGTACTACGTATACCGATGTATATGAAATGCACGTGGTTCCTATTAGCAATCGAAATATAACTATACCGTTAATAGGAGAAATAATATTAATATTTCGTACGGTAAATAAAGTAGCAAAACAAAAAGTAGATAAGGCAGAGTCTTGGTATTATTTGCAAACATTGGATTTACAAGGAGCAATTAATAATAATCGTTCTACTGGGATGACATCGACAGAACAAGAAATTGCAAATAATGATCCGCAATATATTCCTGCAGGAACTAATTTCGAAGATAGTGTTATATCTCCATTACAACCATATGAAGGAGATTCATTATTACAAGGCCGTTTTGGTAATAGTATTCGATTTGGTAGTACTATATCTACAATACCAGATGATGATTATTATCATAAACCACCAAATTGGTCTGGAGATATAAATAGTGATCCAATTATTATATTGTCAAATGGACAAACAAATTTACCTAATAAAGAGTTTGTAGTTGAAGATATTGAACAAGATAAAAGTTCGTTATATTTAACTAGCACACAAAATATAAATAATATTATATTTAGCACAGATACACCTCCTAAAGATTACAATGATTTTGAAGGTTCTAATTTTGTTGGTATAGCAGATAGACTTATATTAAGATCTAAAAAAGATCAAACCATAATAGATTCACAAGGTGATATAACATTAAACACACCCAATAAAGTAATGATTGGTAGTGATGCTACTAGGATGACAGGAATACCACAAGGCGAACAATTATTGAATGTTTTAAGAGATATAGCATCTATATTGAAAAGTGGACATATTGTAGAAGGATCTATATCTAGAGCGGTCAAAAAAGATAAATTAAAAAAGTTATCTGTAAATATAGAAAAAATTTTAAGTACAAAATATAGTATAGAGAAAAATTAACATGGCATTACAACCACCTTTAGATCAAGCAGTAAAACCAATCATACAATCATTTTCAGGATTTTCTGATAAATTAGACGGGGTTCAAGATAGTATACTAGGAAAGGTAACTGAATTACAAGAAAAAGTAACCGGGTTACCTAAAAAAATTGATTGTAATGATCCAAGAATTTCAGAAATGAAAGAGTTATTAAACAGTATTAATGATCATATATCTGACATACAAGATTTATTTAAAAATATACAACTTGTAGTTAATATTTTACTAGTAGTAGCAACCATAGCTGCAGTTGGTATTACGATTGCAATCGTAGTTACGTTGATAGGAAATCCTGCTATAGAACAAGGATTAAAGGTAGCTGCGTTTGTAGTAGCTACTATATTAGGAATATTAGGATTAATATCAATAGCATTAAATTCAATAGTAGATTTGATACAATCTTTACCAGATATATTAAATGACACATTGACTAAATTGTCAAGTACTTGTAACAATCAAGCAATTAATTTAAATACAATATCTAATTTAAATGATGATTCACAATTAAATATTTCACAATTTGAAGATATGACTGAATCTGAGTTTTATCAATTAATAAATGTATCAGATTCTGATATATCAGGTAGAGCAGAAAAAATTGAAGAATTATTAGAACAACAAAAAAGTTTAATAGACAACTTAATTGAAGCTCCTAGCAATGTATTGGTTAACATAGGAGTCCCAGATAATAATCAAGGAAAAACAGGAGATTATTATATCAATAATCAAAACAATCAAATATATGGACCAAAAGTATCCGATACATCTTGGGGGAGCCCCTTAAATTAACATCATACATATTTATAATAAAAAAGAATACCTATGTCAAATAAAGCACTTGTAAACGCACTTAAAACTGCCGTGCGCGAAGTTATAAAAGAAGAACTAACTGACATTCTTCGTGAAGGATTACAATCCACAGTTACAGAATTACAAACAGAGTCGGTAGCAAAAACTACAACAAGAAAATCAAAACCAAAGAAAACTTCGTTGTTTAAAGAAAATAAATTTTCAGATATTTTAAGTGAAACTAATAGTTTAAAATCAGAAGGTTCATATTCAGAGTTAATGAAAGAAGGAATGCCAGATATGGCATTTTCTTCTAAAGATGCACAAGGATTTGCAATGATGCAAAACAACACTTCTACTCAAATAATGGAAGATCCAGAAACTGGTAAAAATATGCAAGTTGATCCCGTTGTTTCAAAAGCAATGAATCGTGATTACCGAGGTTTAATGAAAGCACTAGACAAAAAGAAAAATAAAGGATTTGCATTGTAATGGGATATAATATTGTATCAGCAGAAGAAATTAATTCTAGCGAAACGGGACTAGGTATAGGATTTACTGCCCCAGCTGGAAAAGTTTTTTCTCCGATTCGTATTACTATAGACCAAGCATTAGAAAATTTAAAAAATTTATTGTTAACAAGAATAGGCGAACGATATATGCAACCAAATTTTGGTACGCAATTATTAAACATATTATTTGAGCCAAATGTTTCTGCATTGAAATCAGAAATAGAAGATATTATTAGAGAACCAGTTTCTTTTTGGTTACCATATATTAGTTTGGATGCTATTAATACCGTTACTGCAGAAGATGAACCTCAATTTCCACATAATGCAAAAATTTCAATTTTATTTTCAATTGACGGATTTGAACGAAAAAATATTACATTGGTTGCAAATACAAATGGTACTATAGAAATAGGAGAAACTAATGAATAATGCTAAAGATATATCATATTTAGGCAAAGATTATAATCAATTTAAAGGAAATTTAATTGAATTTGCTAAACAGTATTTTCCTGATACATATACCGATTTTAATGAAGCGTCTCCTGGAACATTGTTTTTGGAAATGGCAGCATATGTTGGTGATGTTCTTTCTTTTTATTCGGATAATAATTTAAAAGAGTCATTATTAGAACAAGCAACGGAACGAGGAAATATTTATGATTTAGCTAAATCGTTAGGGTACCGAGCTAATAATGTAGTTGCTGCAAGTACAACTTTAAGTGTATATCAATTAGTTCCAGCAACTGGTACTGGTGATAATGTACGTCCAAATTATGATTATGCATTATCAATAAAACCGGGAATGCGTGTTAAACAATCAAATGGTTCGGCAGCATTTCGTACGACTGATTCAGTAGACTTTGGATTCTCTTCTTCATTCGATCCTACGGAAGTTACCATATATGAAACTGATGATACGACTAATCTTCCTACTTATTATTTGTTAAAAAAACAAGCAAATGCTGTTTCGGGAGAAGTTAAAACACAACGATTTACATTTAATAGTCCTGTTGCATATGATAAAGTAGTACTTACTGATTCTAATATTATAGATATTATATCAGTTACCGAGTCAGATGGTGATGCTTGGACGGAAGTTACTTATTTGGCACAAGATACTATATTCGAAGAAGTTCCTAATTTATTAGAAAATGATCCTGATTTTGTGCAATATAGATCGTCTTCTCCTAGTTTACTGAAATTGCGTAAAACATCAAAACGATTTATTTCTAGATTTAGAAGTGATAATTTTTTAGAATTACAATTCGGAGCCGGAGTTTCAGATAATAATGATGAAGAAATTGTTCCAAATCCAGATAATGTTGGAAATGGATTAGCAGGATTTCGTAAATCAATTGATGTTGATATAGATCCATCTAATTTTTTATTTACGAGAGCATATGGTCAAGCACCATCGAACACAACGTTAACAGTAACCTATACTGTTGGAAATGGCGTTCAAGATAATGTTGCATTAGGACAATTAACTGAATTAGATTTTATCGAATACGATGAAGATGTTAATAGTTCTAATAATATCGGTATTTTAAATTTTGTAAAAAATAGTGTTGCATTGAATAATGAAATACCAGCAGTTGGGGGTAAAACTAAAGACACGTTGCAAGATATAAAAAATAATGCATTAGGTAGTTTTGCAGCTCAGAATCGTTTAGTAACAAGAGAGGATTATATAATTAGATCATATGCAATGCCAGGAAAGTTTGGAAGTATTGCAAAAGCATATATAGTTCCAGATGATCAGATTGCACAACAAGATTTAATTGAAACGCGTATTACTAATCCATTAGCAATGAATATGTATGTTTTAGGATTTAATTCATCGAAACAATTAACTTCATTAAATGATGCAATTAAAAATAATTTAAAAACTTATCTAAATTACTATCGTATGCTAACTGACGCTATTAATATAAAAGACGCATTTATTATTAATATATCATTAGATTTTGAAATTTCAGTTTTGTCAAATTATAATAGTAA
>Ga0209634_1002943_pt1 | contig 11727 bp, 12 predicted proteins | sample LinPmetageLP40_FD_184043 | JGI IMG/M metagenome (GOLD analysis project Ga0209634, IMG submission 184043) | Marine viral communities from the Pacific Ocean - LP-40 (SPAdes) (version 2) | ecosystem: Environmental > Aquatic > Marine > Oceanic | place: Pacific Ocean | collected 2010-08-26 | reverse complement strand
CTATGGTACTGCATTTATTCCAACTGCTGCTGAACTAGAAGCACGTGGACTTGGACTTGCAGACTGGTGGCAAGATGCTGCTGATTGGATGCCAGGTGGCGTTAAATCAGACACAGTTGCTAACTGGAAAGCTGGTAAACTACAATAAAAGTTTACTATTTAACTTTATAGTATGACGGGTACTGCTCGTCATACTATTTCTGTATCTTAAGGACTTATTGTGTATAGAGATAAATTACTAGAATTAGTCAGCATCGGCGATACCCAAGCAAGGAAAATGAATTTTCATTTTTACTTTGAAACACCTGACGGTAAAAGGTTGGGTAATGTTTACTTGGCAAGGTGGTACGAAAAAGAGTTTAATTGTTGGCTACCGTTTGTTACTGCTCCATCGATGATGAATGAATTTAAAACTGTACTAGCAAACAAAACACTTGATATGGATCACAACTATAGTCTCGATTTTATTAAGAGGCTTAAAAAAGAATACGAACATGTTGCACTATTATACAGTGGGGGCTATGACAGTCAAAGAATACTATTAGATTTCATTGAAAACAACATTCGCATAGATGAAACTGTCATGAGTTTTTACTACGAAACAGATGATAACATGAATGAAGAATACAGAGAAAATGCATTTCCTAGTCTCGACAAGTATCGTAATTGGATTAACAAGCAAACTTTTTTGTATCCTCATACAGATGAATTGCTTAAACATTGGTCAGATGAATTTGCATTTTTTAAACGTCCACAATGTGGCACAATAATAGAGCCAATGAGCTCACTGCAGATTGAAAATTTTTATAATGGTGCTACTCCTTATGATTATGGAGTGCCAAAAAATATAGACAAAAAATTAGACATGAACCCTCTAGGTTGTTTTATTATAGGCAAAGACAAACCACAGTTGGTTTATTACAAAAAACGTTGGTATGTTACATTTTTAGATAGTGCAATGAACGACAGAGGTGGTTTACTAAACACGATTTACTTTTGGGCACATCCAGGAAATGTCAAGACCCTTATTCAACAAAGTAGACTTTTTAGATCTTATTTACTTGATAACAACAAAGTTGATTTATCAAATACATTATCATTTTGTAAATTTTATGATCAAGACGAACTAAATTATGTAATTGATCGGCCTGATATATTCAATGCAGATAAAAAATTAGGCAAGAATGCAAAGTACGCAATGGAAAAGGGCAATATTTTAGTAGCAGATAGATGGGATATAGTTTCTAAATATGCACGTTGTATGGAAAAGTTTCTAGAGATATTTCCTGAATGTAACAATGGGTTTGATGACTTTGCAAATCAAGGTAAGTTTGCCTGGTTTATTGATATAGATAGTTTAGAAATATATAGCCAACAGGAACTTATACCAAATGGATTTGAAGACGTAAGTACAGCTAAACATCAAGGCGTAGACGATTCTCAAGTAGAATACAGAGGTTTTAAAACAAATACTAATCCTATAGGTGATAGACACATAACAGAAATAAACAAATTGAGTGATAAAACACTTGCAAACAAACTTACAAAAATATACAATACATAGGAGCTAAAAATGGATAAAATAGGACACTTGGATATTGATTGGCAATCATTCAATGAACGCATAGATGCAGTAGAAGGTGTGGTAAAACAACCAACTGTATATAATGCTCCGTTGAAACAAGAAACATATGATACGAACTATAAAGTTGATGCACACCATTATAAAGCACATATTGAAAACGGAACTAGTGTTTATACTGAATACGTCAGTGATGATTTAGTTGATATGTTTCCAGCAGACTTTTGGCCCACAGTGGGGATGGATGGCAATGTTATTATTAAAGTGCTTGAACATGAACCTGGTGTTCTTACACAACCTCACATGGATGGTTATCACAATACTAAAGAAAAGTTTGGATTAGCAGAAGACGGTCCTGTAAAAAGATTATGGATACCTTGTACAGACTACAAGTTTGGACATATACTTTGTGTTGGCGACGACTTTATTATGACCGACTACAAAGCAGGAGATGTTTTTGAAATACCCGGAGACATACTGCACAGTGCCGGAAACATTGGTGTTGAAACACGTAGAGTGATCACAGTAACTGGCGAAGCACTTGACAAGAAAGGCTTTCGTGGAGTTGAGGTGTGCTAAAAATAACAATAACTGGAGGAATAGATGGCAACTAAGAAAAATAAAGATTCAAAAGCATGGATGATACCCGAAGGTGAAAAACGTGAGAATGCAACATATCACTATCTAGCACATAAAACTGTAAGTATGATACGCGAAGCTAAAAAGATACGTGTTAAGAAATATCATCCTAAACTGCAAAAGCATGTTTGGTTTATAGAAACCAAGATGCCTAGTCATAGTAAATAATATGAACGAAGAAATACAATACATCCTTACTAAGGAACACAGTAGACAACAGGATACTGTTGAACTTATTGCCAGTGAAAACTTTGCCAGCGAAGCAGTAATGGAACTTTGTGGTAGTATATTCACCAACAAGTACGCAGAAGGCTATCCGGGCAAACGTTACTACAACGGTTGTGAGAATATGGACTCAATTGAGACAATGGCAATTGACAAACTATGTGAGTTGTACAACTGTGAATTTGCAAACGTCCAGCCCCACTCAGGCGTAAATGCAAACACTGCTGTTTATCAAGCATTAATGAAACCAGGTGATACACTAATGGGCATGGACTTAGCAAGTGGTGGACATTTGTCACATGGTGCACCGCCTACACTCAGTGGCAAAGTATACAACGCAGTAACATATGGTGTAGACGAAAATGGTTTATTAAACTATGAACAAATAAGATCATTAGCAAAAGTAAGTCGTCCAAAAGTGATTGTAGCAGGTGCAAGTGCTTACCCAAGACAGATAGACTGGAGTGCATTCAAAGACATTGCAGATGGCATTAATGCGTATCTAGTCGTTGATATGGCACACTACAGTGGCCTAATAGCAGGTGGTTCATATGATTCACCTTTGCCTTATGCTGATGTTGTTACAAGCACAACACACAAAACATTACGTGGTCCTAGAGGTGGTATGATATTGTGGAACAATCCGGATTATACAAAAAAGATCAACAGTAGTATATTTCCAGGAACACAAGGCGGACCATTAATGAATATAATTGCTGCCAAAGCACAATGTTACATCGAAGCATTGGATCCTAGTTTTAAACACTACGCCGATCAAATAGTAAAAAATGCAAGAGCAATGTGTAGTGTATTTGAACAACGTGGTTTTCCTGTGCAAACAGGTGGAACAGACAGTCACATTATACTAATGGATCTAAGCACAAGCAAATATAGTGGTAGACAGGCCGCTGATCTACTCGAAGAAAATGGAATCACTGTTAACAAAAATGGTGTACCAAACGATCCTAGAAACTTTGTAGAAACATCAGGCATACGCATTGGAACTGCTGCAGAAACAACAAGAGGATTAATTGAAACACATTTTGAAAACATTGCACATAAGATTTGTGAATTGTTAAAATAAATGTGTGGAATACTGTTAGTAAAAAGTAAGGAATATATACAACCTCACAAACACCTTTGTGCATTAGAAGTACTTCAAGGCAGAGGTCCAGACTTTTCACGTTATAGATATGTTAATAATATATTTATTGCACAAACTGTATTGCATATCACTGGCACAGACACCTACTATAAAAAACCAAGCGACGACTTCTTAGCCTATAACGGTGAGATATACAACTACAAAGAACTAGGCAACTACAACAACGATATAGAATTTGTTGATGAATGTGTAAACAACAATGCACGTGGATTAGCACGTGGTTATGGCCCTTGGGCATGGGCATGGAGCAATAACGAAAAAGTTAGATACGCGGCTGACCCACAAGGTGAAAAAACACTCTACCAATACCAAGATGATGACATACTGATAGTGTGTAGCGAAGTTGCACCTATGCTGGAATATATCAATCCAATTAAACTAAAAGGCACCTACACAACAAGGCATTGGACAATGCTTGAACAAACTCCATATGTGGGTATTACAAGAGTTATACCAGGATGGGAATATACAAACGGAACAGTAAGTCAACCCATTGATATGCTATGGAATTGGATTAATCCACAAATATGTACGTATGCAGAAGCACAAGAAGAATTCAGTACACTATGGAAGCACACACTAAAACAAATGACACCTGCGTGCGAATATGCACTCACATACAGTTGCGGGCTTGATAGCAGTATTATCCTAAGCCACTTAGACAATCCAGCATTGTATACAACCAACATGACTGGCAAAGATCCAATCATTGATCACATCGAAGATTTTTTAACTAGCACACAGATGTCGCGGCTGACCCAGTTGAATATAAATCCCGAGCAGTGGGCTGACTACTTCACACAAGTGCTCAAAAGAACACAAATGCCTGTTCAAAGTTGGAGTTTTGTTGGACAATGGGCAATAGCCGAAGCATGCCAGGAACGTGTGTTGTTTACTGGAGTAGGCGCTGATGAATTATTTGGTGGCTATGACATATATCAAAAATTAAACTATAACAACAACAGTCCTTACAGTATAGACTCGCCATTATGGCAGTGGTGTATGGACAGTTACGATCAGCATGCCGGACAAGCAACTCTATTAGCTGATTACTGGCATCAGATAAGTGGTTGTGATACTAGAGGTGTGGATACTATTGCTGGTGCACATGGTATTGAGTCACGTAATCCTTTTCTCGCAAAACCAATTATGCAGTTTGTATTAAACTTGCCCTTTGAATTTAAAGTAGGAAAAGTTGCAAAGCCATTAATTAGAGACTTGTTTTTAAAGCAGTGGACAGAATCTCACATATGGCCCAAGAAAGGATTCAGTGGACATTGCAATGACAGTCTGCCATATTTAAATGTTACTGTGAGTGATACAGATAGAAACACACAATGGCGTGATGCAGTTGTTAACAGTTTTCATAATGACTCCAATCAACTGAATTTGCAAACCAATTCAAAGAAAAACATACCTCTGGATGTAATTTAATATAATTTTTCATAAGATTGATACATTGTTCTTGATCAAACATAACATGGCCTGTTTTAATATCATTGTAGTCATACCAGTCGAGGTGTCTGTCAGAGATACTAAAATCAAACTTTGTTTCTTGTAATTCACTACGGCAGATATCAGCAAAGTGTCTGAAGTCTTTTACAGGTGTAAGATGTTGAAACTTATGGGCATGATCTTTGGGTGCAGTAATCCATGCACGCACATGTGTTATACTCTCAATTACTTCAAGACATCGCAGGCGACTTTCGCCAGTGTTAATCGTATAGTTGCCTGTGTAATTTACCAAGAACGGCTTAACTATACCTTGTTGTCTAATATCACTGATCCATAAATTAATTCTTACTAATAGTGTATAAAAATCAAGTGTGTGGTAATCTGCATTTTCTGTGTCGATCAATCTAACATTCCTATTTGCCCAGTCACACAGATCTTGCAGTGTTTGATTGACTTTAAGTTTTGCTACAGGAAAACGTAAATCAAAAAATAAATCGTGATCCAAATTTTTTATTGGATCAAAGTCAATACCTGTCCCATTATCGTAGAGTGTAATAGTCACCTGTAAAGGTTCCAGTCTACTGCATGTGAAAACCAGTCTGGAGAAAACACCGTCGATGGGTATGCTTTGAGATAATTTCTAATTGCCACAACACAAAGTTCCTCAGCAGGCATAACCCTACCAGTCTTTTGACTATTATACTCATACCAGTCTATACCGTATGGTGCAAGTTTATCTGTAAATCTAAACTGGAATTGTTGCCCAATTTCTGCTCCACAAATTTCTGCAAACTGATCAAAGTTTTCAATCTGAGGTAAATTCTTGAACTTGTCAGCATATCGACTGTGAGTTGTTATGAAACAATCTACTGTGGTTATTTCTGGTATGACTTCAAGGCAACGCAATCTACTTTCACCATTGTTTATTCCATAATGTTCTTCACCAGTGTAGGTTATTAACATAGGTTTGACAATTCCTTGTTTGCGAATATCATCGATCCACAAGTTTAGTTTTACTAGATTTGCAATATCATAAAAGTTAGGTTGCCTATCGGTGAAGTCATCTGTACGACGGTTTGCCCAGTCACATAGATCTTGCAACTTCTGTTCATAATATATTGCACCTTTTGGCAACATGGGTTGGAAAAATACACAGTGTTCCCCACTGTGCAAACTATGGATAATAGGATCAGTATCAAGCCCGTAAGGCAACACTGTGTTGGTATATGTTTTTATAGGGTTGTCCCAATACGTCATATAAGTAGTTAGTCATGAGTATACGAACCGACGGAATTTGGGTTGCAGACCCAATAGAAAAAGCAATTGTCAAAGATTTAAGCGAGCACATACTCAGCCAAGGCTTTACTGCGACCATACAAGACTCTAACAACCATGGTTGGCCTTATGGTTATACAAAAAACAACAAGAACCTACATTGCCGTTTTATTGATAGTGTGTTTCAACCAACACCAGCTGCTTGGACAGACCTCAATGCAACAATAGTCACAGACAACCATCCACTAAGACCAGTAGCAGGCAAGATGGTGAGTTTACTGCCAGAGCTTTGGCATATCTGGCGGTTTGATCCTGTTTACCAAGACTGTACCTCACAAGGATACAACTGTTTTATGAACAGAGTACGGGGTGATAGAAACGAAGTTTTCTATGAGCTTATACGCAGAAACATACTTCACAAAGGGGCAGTCAGTTACAATATTACACAAGAAGAATTAAACAATCAGTATCAATCAGCTGAGTTGTTTCATTATGAAAAAGAACATACAGTTGCACAAGATATTGTACCATATAATGTAGTTGATGTGTTTGGAAGTCTTGAACAGGTTATTATGGAGACAAATGTAAGCCTAATACTAGAAACATTTATGAATGAAGACCATGTGGTGTTTAGCGAAAAACTGTTTAGAGCATTACAACTGCCACGTCCATGGATACTGTTTTGCAGTTCACAAAGTGTAAAACTATTAAAGAGTTACGGGTTTGATGTCTTAGATGACTATGTTGATCATGGTTACGATGAAGAGTTTAACAAAGGAAATAGAATGAATATGTTGTTGGACCAACTGGAAACGTTTGCTGAAAGAGTGTACACACGTAGGGATTACGAGCGATTTGAGCAGTCAGCAACGCACAATCAACAGTTGCTGGCACAGTTTGCGATGGATTGGCCACAAAAGTTTGATGCAGTAAAGAAAGCAATAGCCAATGCCTGATGCACTAATACTTGGTTGTTCACATGCCGCAGGTGCATTGATGCACGAAGAGCCTGGTTTGGTATTTGAACCAAGCGGGTCTAAGGATGTTTATCAGGTAGAAGCCGAATATGGTGCACAACGCAGCTATCCTATGCAGTTAGCCGAGATGCTAGGATACACTGCACACAATCATGCTATCAGTGGCGGAAGCAATGATGCAATGTATCGAATATATGCAGAACAAGAACAACACTATGACTTGATAATTGCCTGCTGGACTGGTTTAGACAGAGGAGAAATTTGGCATAGCGAGCATCTATACTGGGTACCAATCAATGTTGGACACGGCGACAGTTATACCAAAACACCAAATGATATACTCAAACAAGGTCGTAATGTTCTTACCAAGTTAAAGGACCACGTGCTATATGAAGATTACGGTAAACAATGGTTGACCTATGAAGGCAATGAACAACGTGGGTTTAATAACAAAGTTAAAAACATATTAGCACTTAACAGTCTGGCAAAAAGCAAAGGAACACGTGTGATCAACCTTGAAAGCTTCGCAGGAATTCACCATCAATTTCCTTGGCCTGAGGATATATATCGGCCGTGTGATGGACACAAAAACGAATTCTGCAACTTTTGTGATTTTAAAGAATTTCCAACTGAACCACGCGGGCATTATTTTTATTCTGCTCACCGTGTGTATGCAGAATACATATTGGGAAAAATAGATCAACTTGGAGGCTTTGTCAAATGATCGAGATACACGGACCTACCTACAAATATACTGGTGAAATACTTGATAAGCCTGAGATAATTTTTGTCAATGATCATCATTATGATGATGTGGATCATTGTTTCCATGTTAAAAAACTGTTGGAAAACAGCACCTGCAATCCGCAACTGCATACATTGATATTTGATCATGTAAATCACGAAGATGAACTTAAAGAATATAACTGTATTCATTTTCCTATATTTTTGGCAAGTGAAAGTAAAGAATTTTTTGATGCTGACATCAAAACCAATTGGAATCAAAAACCCAACACATTTAATTTTATGATCAACAAACCAAGATTTCATAGACTTTTTTTGTTACAATTGATTGAACACTTTGAATTAACCAACTATTCGCATGCACTACCCTGGAAGGCAACCGATGCATTTCTAAATCCAAGAATCAAAAACTTTACCGACAATCCTCTTTTTTTAAATATAATCAATGGTATTACAAAAACCAATGCACCAGTGACTGACTATAAATTTGGTCCTGAGAGAACACTGGACAAAGGCATACTCAATGGTAACTTTAAGAATGCAGAAACATACAAACATTTACTCAAGACAACAGTATTTGAACCTAGTTGTATCAGTATAATAGCAGAACCTATCTTTTTTGAAAAAGAAGCATTCGTCACAGAAAAAACTATAATGGCATTATATGGCGGCACATTTCCAATTTGGTTTGGTGGATGGAAATGTGCCGAAAGCATGAGGTACCTTGGGTTTGATGTGTTTGATGATATCATTGATCACAGCTACGAAGACTTGCCAAACCCAATAGAACGTTGTTACTACGCAATTGAACGTAATTTACATTTGTTGTCTGACTACAACAAAACAAAAAAACTATCAGATCAAAATCACAGTAGGTTTCAAAATAATCTTGATCTACTGAGATCGAATGTTTGTTTGAAAGAATGTTTTAAGCAACTTGATAACACCACACCAGAAGTACGAACTGCATTGCTAAAGTTTATGCCTCAATTCAGATATAGAATGTTTGAAAAAGATTTTAAAGATCATGTGGTACTAGGAACTGTTCCTGGCAACAACAACTACAACAAAACAGGTTTAGTCTAGATCTTGTATCGATTACACTAACACGGTGACATTTAAATAATGACAGTATATCAACATTGGGATCCATTAGAGATCTGCGTAGTAGGTCAAGCATATCCACCTGAGTTTTACTCGTGGATCAAGGATAGCAAAACTCGTAAAAAGTTTGAACAGGTTGCTAATGAAACAGAAGAGGACTTCCAAAAACTAATACAGTTATTAGAAAGTTTTTCAGTAGAAGTACTTCGTCCACACATACCAAAACAGTTTGACGATTGTATGGTTGACAGAGTATGGGTTCCGCCTCCTGTTACACCACGAGATTACTTTATACAAATACACGATAAACTTTGGGTACCAGTAATACCAAATGCAAACCACGCACATAACGCATTCAAAAAGCAGTCTGCTAAAACATGGGAACAGTTTCAAGCACACGACCAAGCAAAGCATATTAGGAAACTAAAGTTCTACAGTGAAGTGTTTGAACGTTCAAATGTTAAACCCACCGATTGCAGTTATATCTCTGGTTGCTTTGTAAGTAGACTAGGAAAAGATCTGTTCTTTGCAACTCAAACAGTGTTTGACGATTGGACTGTGATACAACGTCAAGTTGATACATTGTTTCCACACACCACCAATCACATTGTTGATGCACAAGGACACGGAGATGCAGTGTATTGTCCAGTAGCACCAGGATTGATAATAAGCATAGCAGATGAAGACTATAAAGAGAGTTTCCCAACGTGGGAAGTGGTACACCTGCCAGAAAGTCATTATGCCGCACACAAGATGTTTCAAGCAAGCATGAAACTCAATTCTGGCAAATGGTATATACCAGGCTTTGATGAAAATCCTCTCATTACTGAAACTGTAAACAGTTACATGGATGACTGGGTAGGTGAAGTAAGTGAGACAGTGTTTGGTGTAAACATATTAATAATCAATCCTAAAAATGTAGTGCTTGCAGAGTACAACGAACAGGCATGCTCAGCACTTGCACGGCATGGTATTACTGCACACATATCACCTTTTAGACACAAGTATTTCTGGGACGCAGGAATACACTGTGTTACAAATGATTTAAAACGACGGGGAACACTCACCAAAATAAGTATCTAGACGGGGCATCATCTGGGAGTACGCAAGTGTTGCACATTTGCAAGGCGAGTTCGATTCTCGTATGCTCCACCATCAGATGGTTGACAAACAAGGAGATTTGTAGTACAATGTGGTATACTGAAAAAATAACTTTAATACTTCCAAAGGAGAAAAATATGGAACCAAATCCACATTATATTAATATGTTAATCAACATTGGCATATTTGGTTTATTAGTTTATGTTGCAATAAACGTATAAAAGAATGGACTGTTAGCTCAGCTGGATAGAGCGGTAGACTACGAATCTACAGGTCGGGGGTTCGACTCCCTCACAGTCCACCAAGAAAGACAAGTACCAGCATGGAAAAAATAGACATATCATTTGATTTAATCAGCAGTGATTACAGTTGTGATTTAGGTTTTGAAATCTTATATAACGATAAACTTTTGCTTAATACAGAGCATGTTAAAGCACATACACCGGTTGCATTTGATTTAATTGCTGAACACGGTGAACAACAGTTACGATTCGTACTGAAAAATAAAACTGCAGACCATACCACAATAGACGATAACGGCAAAATAGTTAAAGATGCTTTTTTAAACATCGGCAATTTTCGTATCAACGACATTGAACTAGGAGATCGATTTCGATTACAATGTCGTTATCATCATGACTACAATGGCAGTCAAGAGCCTGTAGTGGTTCCGTTTTACGGCGATCTAGGTTGTAACGGGGAAGTTGTATTTCAGTTTCAGTCTCCTGTGTACATTTGGATATTAGAATCGTTTCCATACAGAAAGTCTAATTGTGTATAATCACGTTGTATACAGTCTTGCTAAAAGTGGATCAAATGGGTTAACACTTGACATAGCTAATGAAAATCCACAATGTACAATGTTGCATTCGTATTTTTCGATGCGATGGCATATCAATGATGACTGGGATAGATTAACTGTGAACTATCATAAAAAAGATGATTTTGGAATAATAGATTCTGACGGCGTATCTATATCACATACTACTGATGAACTAAAACAACTTGCTGAAGAGCACGACAATCAAACTGCAATAAAATTAGATGCACTAAAACAATTTAGTAAGAACAATAATTATGTGGCATTTTGTTCAGTAAATTATATAGATTTACACATACTACATTTTTTCCAAAATAATCCTCGTACAAAAATGTATTTGATTGAACGAAATATAGCAGATGTTTTTATTTCATTATATATCAATAAGCAGGTACAGTGGGCTCTAACAAGACCAGTTGATAGTGTTCAACGTCCCAAAAAAGTTATTGCAAAAGATTCAATAACAATAGAAAAATTTTTCTTTGATGTATTTGCTGAAAGATACAAAAAATACATCAAATTTAGAGATAGAATAAATTTTGCTAAGATAATACAATATGAAGATTATAAATTTAAAAGCTCAGATTATTATCATACGTGGAATACGAATAATAAATTAGATTATATTAAAAATAAGAAA
>Ga0209634_1002942_pt1 | contig 11727 bp, 14 predicted proteins | sample LinPmetageLP40_FD_184043 | JGI IMG/M metagenome (GOLD analysis project Ga0209634, IMG submission 184043) | Marine viral communities from the Pacific Ocean - LP-40 (SPAdes) (version 2) | ecosystem: Environmental > Aquatic > Marine > Oceanic | place: Pacific Ocean | collected 2010-08-26 | reverse complement strand
TTTTATATTCTTTTTGTTGGTGGTAATGATCTAAAAGATTTCTACCAATAAATCCAGTAGCTCCACAAATTAATATATTTTTCATTTTATGTTTTAATTATTTAGAATTATAGAACTCACTATGTTCTATAAATAAAGTTGATTTTTCATTTTTATATGCTTTTTGAAAAGCTGGGAATATTTGTTCAGGTTCTATAAGCTCTACTACTTCTATTTCTGTAAGCATTCTTTTAACTGCTTCAGTATGGTTTTGTGTATGTTGGGGACCCGCACTAAATGGAACTTTAGAACCTACAGCTACACGAATTATAACTTTAGGTTTCATATCACCTTGAGACATATCTTGTATTTTATCTAAATGGTTAACTAATTGATTTAAAGCTAATATAAAAAAATCAAATCTTGGATAGCAAGTAACAGGAACCCATCCTGTTAATGCCATTCCAGTTGCCATTCCTAATTGGGTTTCTTCAAAAACAGGTAATTCTAGTCTTTTATCCTGAGGGACATATTCTAAAGTATTAGAAATAGCATGACCACTCATACCTACAGCTTGACCTGTAAATAAAATGTTTTCTTTTTTACCAAGCCATTCCATAGCTTTACTTAATTCTTTTTTATACTTCATTTTATTAAAAATTAACCCATTTACCTGTTCCGTGGTGGGGGTATGACATTTTGTATTTGTAATAAATTACATTTTTAGGTATATCCATTCTTTTTCCCCATGCCATATCAGTAGGAGTGTGAACACTTAAATTATTATCCTCAACTACAAATTGAAGGGGTAAATTGAGATTTTGAGAATATTTATAGGCTTCATGGAATACTCCTGTTTCCATAGTCATATCTCCAATAAAACACCAAACTCTACGAGAAGAATTAGATCGTTTTAAACCTAAAGCTGCTCCCAAAGCCATAGGTATAATTCCACCTACAATTGAAGAAGCATAAAAATTAGGATTAATATTATTAGTACCCATACTTTTTCCTTCACATACTCCATTAAATAATTTTTCTTCATCAACTCCATGGAGTAAAGCATGATAATGGTTTCTCCAAGCTGAAAATACCCAATCTTCTTCATGTATATATTGAAAAAGTTCTATTAGTTGTTTTTCATTATTTTTAGATAAATGAATAGGTCCTTTTACTTCAGCATTTTCAAATGCTTCTTTTACTCTATCTTCAAATTCAATAAGCTTTTTAGGAGTAATAGTTACTTCTCGAACTTTTTGATAATGATTAGGGATGTTCATTTTTTAGCTTTTATATTGTTCAAGAAATTGTTTAAATACTTCCTGGGATGTTTTATTATAAGATGGTGAGTAATATACTAATTTTTCATTGCTAAGCCAAGGAGTATTAAAAGTATATTTACCAAATTTTATATCTATTTTTAAAAGCTCCTGTATTTGTTTAAAAGTAAGGTTAGTAGATGAAACAAAATTTATATTTTCACTTATACTCTTATCATAGCATTCTAAAATAAAAGATAAAATATCTGAATGGAGAACATAATTGAAATCCGAATCCTTAGATAGGGATAACTGGGTGTTAGGGTCATCTAGTAGTCTGGTTAGATTATTAGGTTTCATAAATTTACCTAGCATAGAAGGACATCTTAAAATTAAAGGGTTATTACCTAAAGTAGAAGTTATAGCCTCAGAGTATTTCTTTACAAATTTATAATTAATAGGATCAGGATCATATACAGCTGTTGAAGAAATATATACTATTTTTTTATGAGGAATTTCTGTTAATTCTTTAGTTAAAAGAATATTATCATCCACATATTTAAAATAATCTTCTACCTCGTTTTGAGCATAACCTCCTTGAAATCCAAAAGCACAATGTATGATTAAATCAACCCCCTTATTTTTAAGATCAGATTTAATAAGAGACCTATTATTTCTAGTTAAGTTTATAGAATTAGGTATTGTATTGCAAATATATTTACCTAATCCACTATTACCTCCTGTGACTAATACTTTCATTATCTATTTAAGGCATTGAATTTTTTATCAATTTTATCAGGATTAGCTAAAAACCAATCAATAGTAGATTCTATACCTTCCTTTATAGATACTTCAGGATAAAAACCATGGGAATTAGCTTTTTCCATACTAAAAATCCTTTGGGCATCACCTGAAGGGTTTTCTGGTGACCATTCAATAGGTTTATTAAAACGATTTGCAATAGTTTCAGCTAACTCTTTAATAGTAATTCCAGTTCCAGAACCCATATTAAGAGGTTCTGTAATTTTGTTTTCAACTACAAATAACATACCCCTAGCAACGTCCTTAGCGTGAACAAAATCTCTAACTGGTGAGCCATCTCCCCAAACTTCTAATACATCATTTTCATGCGCCTTTCTAATTAAAGAAGGAACAACCATAGCATTTTTAAGATCAAAATTATCATAAGCTCCATAAACATTAGCAGGTCTTACAATAGAACACATACCTCTTCCTTCTTGTTTAGTATAGGCTTCACAATGTAATTCTCCCATTCGTTTAGCCCACCCACCATACCAATCATTACGAGAAGGAAAACCTTTCCAAACATCATCCTCATAAAGTGTTTCTGCTGGGGTGTATACTCCTACTGTACTTGTGTACAAATACCATTTAATATCGGATTTCATAGCAGCTTCAATCATATTAGCATTAAACTGCATAGTTTGACCCATAAAATCTGCTGGTTGTTCAGCACATACTTTAGGTGAACCCTTAATTCCCACAAGGTTAAAAATATAATCTTGTCCCTTACATATTCTTTCACATTGATCAAAATAAAGCAAATTTGCTTCTGTGAACTCAACTCCCTTAGGAAGATCTGTTGGGTGGTTTAGGTCTGCTATTGTTACCTTTGCTCCCTTTTCTACTAAAAGGTCTACTAATGAACGACCTATCATTCCGGCCCCACCAGTTACTAAAACTTTTTGATTTTTAAACATTATTTAATTTTTTACATAAGTTAATAATTTGCTCTTCAGTTAAATCCGTGTGATTTCCTATATAAAGAGCATAATCGTGAATATAATCAGCTTGGGGTAATTTCCCAGCTATCCTATGAGGAAATTTTTTAAGATAAGGTTGACGTGCTTGGTTTCCTCCTCCAGCAGTACCTATTCTATACTCTACTTTTTCTTCTTCTAAAATTTTACAAACATCCTTAAGTTTATGTCTAATAATAGACTGCATTATAAGAGGTAAGGCAAAACTGCTATTACCCCAAGTTTTAAATGATTTATAAAATTTAGAACTGTCTAAGTTTTTTAACCAAATATTTAAATTTTCTCTTCTACGTTCTATATTGTGGTCAATGCGTTTCATTTGCTCTATACCAAGTACCGCGTTTAATTCACTACTTCGCATATTAAAACCCGCTACGGCGAAAGTAAACAATGGATTTAAGTCGGGGTTAGTAAGTTTATAATGCTCTTGTAATTTAGGAGATGCTTCTCTTGTCATACCATGTGAACGAAATAATTTAGCTAAATCATAAAGTTTAGGATCATTTACACAGACCATACCACCTTCAATAGTAGTAATATGGTGTCCAAAGTAAAAAGAAAATAAAGAAATATCTCCTATGGATCCTACTCTTTTATCTCCAAATTTAGCACCATGAGCTTCACAACAATCTTCTATTAAAATAAGATTATGATCTTTAGCAATCTGTACAATTACATCTGTTAAAGCATTAAATCCTAAAGCATGAACTAATACAATTGCTTTTGTTTTAGGGGTAATTGCATTCTTTATATTTTCAGCGGTCATGTTAAAGTTTATCATATCAACATCTGCAAATACCGGAGTCATTCCTAATTGGGCTACTGAAGAGACATCTGAGGACCATCCAATAGGAGGTACTATAACTTCACCTTCACCAACTAATTCTTTTACCATAGCAATAGAAATATAATTACCAGAAGCACCAGAATTTACCATTACGGAATGATTAACTCCTAACCACTCTGACCAAATATTTTCAAATTCTTTTACTTTAGGCCCATTTGTAAATCTATTACTGCTTAAAATAAAGTCAGACATTACTTTTTTATCTTGTTCAGTAATGTTATCATTTATAAGGGGCCAATTAAAATTATTCATATTATTCAAATATATCGTTATGAGGAAATTTAGTAACACTTGGGTATACTAACCTTTCAGGATGAAGAGAAATTTCAAGGGGTTCAATAAACATATTACTAGCAAATTCTTCTCTAGGAAGGTATGGATACATATCTTCAATTGGTGTTTCCCATCCTATTAATTTAGGGTCGTATTTATGATACTCATTACAATTAACATCTATAATTAAAGAACCTTTATGTGATAATAGTTTATTAATTTGTTTTCTAACTTGGTTATAATTACTTCCCTCTATTTGCATAGTTTTTAGTCCATAAGACTGAGCTACTTTAATAAAATCTGGAGGGTTGTAACCTATAGGCCCACATGCTTCCATTCTTCCTTCAAAATTTGTTTCTTGAAAAGCTTTAGTAATTCCATAAATGTGGTTATTTAATATAATAACTTTTACTCCAATATTATAATTAATTAAAGTTTGGAGTTCTTGAATATTCATATTCATCCCCCCATCTCCTATAATACAAACTACATTTTGTTTTTTCTTATCTGAAGCAAACCAGGCCCCTAATGATGCTGCAAATGAAAATCCCATAGGAGAATTACCATTATTTGTAAAATAACGCTGGCCTGTTTTTGTTTTAAAAGCATGGTTTGTTACTACTACATTCCCCCCACAATCCGAAATCAAAATGTCATTAGCACTCATTTCCTCTGATAGGATACGCATAAAGGCATAGGGATGAGTATATTTAGTTTTATTAAACATCTCAGGAACTACAGGATCATATTTTTCCCTCCATTCTATACATTTATTTACCCATTTGCTAAAACTAAGTTTAGATTTTGAAGATTTAATAAAAGTTCCATCTTCTTTAAGTTTTTTAGAAAGTATTTCTATAAAAAGTTTAGCATCACTTAAAATACATTCATCAAAAGGTAATTGTTGTAATTTTCTTTGAAGGGCAGGTGCATCTACATCTACCATATATTTTTTAGCTTTTCTAGCAAAACTATTAACATTACCTCCTGTAATACGGCCTGAAATTCTACTTCCTATAGCTAAAAGTAAATCAGAATTTTGGATTCCAAAATTTCTTCCGGGTCCTCCATATGTTCCTATCCTTCCTCCATAATATTCATAATCAGAACATACTATATCTAAAGCATTCCAAGTAGGGTACATAGGAATTTTTAATACACGACCCAATTCTAAAAGATCATCTACGGCACCTGCTAAACGTACCCCACCTCCAATCATTAGTACAGGTCTTTCAGCTTGTTTTAAATCCCTAATGTAGCTGTCTACTTGTTCTTCTATTTTTTTTATATCAAATTGTCTCTCTAAAGAAGTATCATATCCTAACAATTCATCAGGGTTTATATCTGCTTTTGAAACATCAATCGGAATATCTAAATGAACTGGACCCGGTCTACCCGATTTCATTATATGGAGGGCTTTTTCCAACTCATATTTGATATCCTCGGCTTTAGTAACCATTTTAGAATACTTTGTTACGGGTTTAAAGCATCCTACTTGATCAGATTCCTGAAATCCCACTTGCCTAATAGATTTATCAGGACGCATAAATTGTTGTTTAATCTGTCCTGTAATAAATAAACAAGGAACAGAGTCATAAAAACAATTTCCAGCACAGGTAACTAAATTTTGCCCTCCAGGTCCACTTGTAGCCATAGCTACACCAAAATTTTCATTTACTTTAGCATACCCTTCAGCAGCAAACCCACAAGCTTGTTCATGCATAGGAGCTACATAATCAATCCCTCCTACTCTTACAAAGGCATCTACTAAATGGCCTGTAGCTGCTCCATAAACTTGAAAGACTTCTTTAATACCTTCATCTCTAAGTCTGGTAAATAGGTAATCTGGTAATTTCATATTATCGTTTTGTAACTGTTTTATTTTTAGTAACAGGGGTTACACTATGGTTTTGGTTATTATAATAGTCCGAATCCCTTTCATACTTCCATTTAGTATCTCCTAAAAGTTTTTCTAATTCTTCGTCTTTAATTTCATAAAAATTTTCAGGAGCAGGAAATTGTCCTTCTCTAACTTCACTAGCATATTGTTTAAGGGAATTTTGGATTAACTGACCCGCTTCACAATATCTCTTAACAAACTTAGATTTAAAATCCCAAAATAATCCAGTTAAATCATGAAAAATTACTAACTGACCATCAACTTTATCACCTGCCCCAATTCCATATACTGGGATGTCAAGTTCTCTTGCAATCATTTCTGCAGGTTCCTTAGGCATAGCTTCTAAAAGTAAAGCAGAACATCCTGCTTCTTGTAATGATTTTGCTTGTTCAAGTACAATTTCAGCTTGTTTAGCAGTTTTTCCTTGAACTTTATACCCACCCATTTTTGCTCTAGTATGGGGTGTTAAGCCTAAGTGACTCATAACCATAATACCTGAGTCGCAAATAGCTTTAATTCTCTCGATCATAGCCCCTTCAACTTTAACCATATCCATACCTGCTTTAATAAATCTACCAGCATTTTCTACTGCATCTTCATTAGATATTTGATAAGACATATAGGGCATGTCTCCTATTAATAGAGCATTACTTGCTCCTCTTGATACGGATTCAGCTGATGATATCATTTGATCCATAGTAACTGGGATAGTTGTTTTATGTCCTAGGGTAGTCATACCTAATGAATCTCCTACTAAAATACAATCTACACCTGCTCCGTCTGCTATGTGAGCTTGAGGGTAATCATAAGCTGTAACTAATACTGTTTTAGTTCCTTCTCTTTTTTGCTTCCTTAATTTAAGGATTGTTGTTTTTGTTTTACTATCTGCTGGCATAACTAATTTGTTTTTTAAATATTGTTTTGGGTAAATATAAGAACTAAAGGGCTATAAATCACGTTTAGATAAAATAGGATTTAAAATAGGCCAATGGATTTTTAAATTAGGATCATTCCATTTTAAAGTAAATTGGTCTTCTACATCTGGATATTTTCCTGAGTAGGACCATTTATAAAAAAATGTTGCTTCGTTACTTAATACTAAATGCCCATTAGCAAACATAGGTGGTACTAAAACTGATTTTTTGTTTTTGGCAGTTAATATAATTGAATCCCACTTTAAATAATTAGGTGAATTTTTTCTATTATCAACTACTACTAACATTACTTCACCTGCTAAACAAGTAATCAATTTCCAAGATTTAGAATCACCGTGTAATCCTCTTAAGACATTTTTTCTAGAAACCGATACTTTATCATGATTAAAAATTAAATCATTATTTTCTTGTTTAAATAAAGTGTATAATTCTCCTCTAAAATCTTCAAAGGAATCTGGTTGGTGGGTTATTACTTCAGGAAATATCATAATCCATTTAGTTGAAGAAATTGGTCAAAAAAAGTACTAATTTTAGTATAAAATTCATCTAATTTAGCTACTTCATAATTATGATCTATATAAGGTTTTAACTCAGAATATAATTTAGGAGTAAGATTATTTACTATATCTAACAATTCTTTTTCATTATTAAAATTTATAATACCTCTCTGATCATATCCAAATTTACTTACATTAGGACAACCCCAGTATATAGGTAAAGTTTTAGACAAAAAATTATCTCCTATTTTATTATACCAATTATTTTGTTTAACATTTTCTATTACTACATTAAACATAGAATTTTCATATAATACTCTTTTCCCATACCCTACTAAGTCTTCTCCTTTAGGAATATGTGATAGATCTTTAGTATAATCATCGTATCCCGGTCTGGTATCTGTTGAGATATCGTAATCTTCTAAAGTATAATACCAATTATTAGGAACATTTATTTGATCTTTAAGTGAATAAACTTTATGTCTTAATTTGTGACCTTCAACTAAATTTTTAGTACCACATAAAAAAGTAGTATTAAATAATTTTTCTTTTTTATCTGTGTCTTTAATAAATTCTGGGTCTAATGTTCTTCCGTTGTAAGTAAATTCTATAGCATTTTCACAATTTTGTAATACATTATCCCCCCATGTTAAAATTCCAGAAAATAAAAAGTTACTTTTAATAGCAAAATCATGAAACCCAAAAAATTCATTGGGTTCATGTAGAAATAAAAAATTAAAAGGATTTAAATTTAACTGATCCTCGTTATCAGGGAATTTATCATACCAAAATGTAATAGGTTTATCTTTATATTTATTATTTAAATAAATTAAAAAATGATCATCTTTAAGACTTCTAAAATTAGAAAATATTTTCATTATACAATATTTTTAGATTTTAATGTTTGGATTTGTTTACTTAAGCTATCATTAAGATTATCTTCAAATATTTTTCTTTGATTAGGAGCATCTTGTTTTATAGAAAAATATTTTTTATGATAATTTACAAATCCCTTTTCTTTTAAAGGACCTATAGGATATTCAAAAATAGTTTGACCTTTTAGTAAATATTGTTGAAAATCTAATCCTTGTTTTTGGATATATTCACTAAGGAGCATTGCATAATAATCCCATCCACCATACCCTGTCCAGTCATCTGGGATAGGAGCTATAGTTTCGTAAAATTCTTTACTATATAAATCTGCCCACCAAGCCCATTTACTATTTCTAGTAGGTTGTAAATAAATTTCATCATCAGAGTTTTTTAAATCATGTCTAATTGAAAAAATATCTCCATCATTCCATTTATTATAGGGAACCTTTAAATATTTTTCATTTGTAATCTCATCCCAAGTAGAATCCCACATTTTATGAATTTCAGGGGTAATTACAAAATATTTGTTAGGTACTTGTTTTGCTGCTTCTATTAAAGAGTAAAGTAAATGTTCACTAAAATATATATCAGGACATAACCCCATATAATAATCAATATCAGGCTCATATGCTAATTTTTGCACATCAAAAAACCCATAATTGTCTTTACCCTCGTAAACTATAGGGTTATATTCATAATGTTCTAATAAAGCCCCTAAATCATTAAATTTATCTATAAAAAATTGTTTAGGTAGTTTAGTTTTATCCCAATCTATTAAATAACTAGATAAGTTTAAAGCTGCATCTATTTTTACTGTAACATCTTTAGGAAGATAATATGATGACTTTTTTAATTGCATGAAAGATAAAAAAGCAAAATCTATTTCCCATGGCATTATGTGATATGATATTTTTACCTTCATTTACTCTGATTTCCAAAACTCATAGATCCCCTTATCTAACTCATATTCATCCCAAAAAAATCTTTTTCTTATAGGTTGGGTTTGGGACCATTCCCACATTTTAGTTAAACCTTCTTCTAAATCAATTTTATGTTGGAAATCTAATAGCTTTACTGATTTGTCCCAAGTGGCCCAAGCATGTTTAGTTTCATGTCGGCCCTCTAAATATTTAGGTTTAAGGTTTGAATTTGTTACTTTAAGTAAAGTACTACACGCTTCATTTATAGTATATTCTTTAATCCCCCCTAAATTGATAATTTCATCAATGCATTCATCTCTTTGAGAAGCATTCCAGAAAGGAATTATAGAATCATCTACATAACTAAATGCTCTTACCTGTTCACCATCCCCAAAGATAGTAGGCTGCATATCATTCATTATTTGATACATCCAAATGCCTAACACATTTCTATACTTATCCCAAATATTTTGGTTTTTTCCATAAAAATTATGAGGTCTAACTATAGTATAATTTAATCCATGTTGTTCATAAGCAACCTTAAGATCTTGTTCAACTGCAAATTTTGCAATACCGTAAGGATCTATAGGAGATTGTTGTAAAGATTCATCAAATGGAGGTTGATATCTGTTACCGTAAACCGACATTGAAGAAGCAAATACAAATCTTTTAATATTATATTTTATACTACAAGTTATAAGATTAGTTGATGATATTAAATTATTTTCATAATTAAATTTTCTAATAAAAGGACTTAACCCCTCAGCAGCGTAAGCTGCAAAATGATATACTATAGAAGGATTTTCTTGTTCAAAAATTTCATTAAGTTTTTTTAAATCTTTAAGATCAAATTTATATAATTTTACTCCTTTAGGTATATTAGATTTATATCCTCCCGATAGATCATCTATTCCTATTACTTCATAATGGGTATTATTTATAATCCAATCTGCTAATCTAGAACCTAACAGTCCTGCTACTCCTGTAATTAATATTTTATTATTCATTTAATTTTATTTTAATACGTCTCCCACTCTAATTCTATAACTATCCTCATCAAAATGTTGGGTAGATACTTCAAATATTTCTGACATATCTTCTAGAGCAATAAGTTGATGAGGCATACCTCTTTCAATAGTAATACAATCCCCTACACAAATAAATTCTTCATGTTCTATACCTTTTTCGGTATTAAGCATGATATATTTAAAACTACCTTTTCCAACATACCAACTTTCTTTTTTTATAATATGGTAGTGAAGAGAAAATTTATTTCCTGTTTTATAAAAACGAAGAAGTTTTCCACAATATTCTTCATCATTATGAATCCAAATTTCTTCCCCCCATCCTTTTTTAACTATTTTTGGTTGTACTATCATAATGGTTTTTGTTCTAGTATGTTTGTTGTTGAGTAACCTGGGATACGATCAAAAAATTTAAGTTCTTTAGCATATTGTTCTCCTACTACTGTTTTACCTTTCCAATCTCCTCCAATTACCATTACATCCGGTAAGCATCCCTCAATTAACCATTCTAAGTGGTCTCTATTATCAAACACAAATACTTTATCAATATATTTAATAGCTTCTAACATACTTACTCTATCATCTAAGGTATTAAAAGGTCGATTTGGTCCTTTATCTTCTTTTACTTTTTCATCAGAATCTATACCAACATATAGTTTAGTACCTTGTTGTTTTGCGAATTTAAATAATTCTACATGACCTACATGGAGGACATCAAAACAACCATTTGTCCAAACTATTTTTTCTGATTTTATATTACGAGTAATATCGTAGTAATCCTTACTATGTTTAACCATTAGTTCCAACTAACCTCCCAATCTTTAAACTCAGCAGCTATACAATCAACTTTATAGTCTTTTCTACCTCCTGCTTGTTCTTGAATTTTATTTTTAGCTATGTTTCTAATACCATTCAATCCATGAGTAAGTCCAAGATTACCATTACCAGTACCTGCTCTGTACTGTGTTTCATTATGCCATATGTGGAGGTTCATCTGAGATAAAACTATAATAGCTCTAACATCTTCTCCTGTTAGTCTAATGTTTTCATCATTTAAAATAAGTTCAATATCGTGAACTATTTCTTTTATTTCTTTTGCATACTCATCTTTGTGATCAGTAATAAACACTTCTTTGAGTTGAACAATAGATAATCTATCTACTAATTCTGCTAATGTGGGTAAGTATTTTCTATTCATAACGTATTGTAAAATTTATTTTGTTTTTCTTGACGATCTATGTCTTTTAAATGGTAAATACAAAATTCATCATTTGCTGGTAATTGGGATTCAGTTTTATAACCTGTAAGGATTTCATGAACTTTATTTTTCCATTTTATATAAGGTGCATTTTTAAGAATGCGACACTGATAATCGGGGAAATTAACTCTGCCTTTTGGATCAACATTCCACCCCCATTTATCTATATGTTCTTGGGTT
>Ga0209634_1002941_pt1 | contig 11728 bp, 5 predicted proteins | sample LinPmetageLP40_FD_184043 | JGI IMG/M metagenome (GOLD analysis project Ga0209634, IMG submission 184043) | Marine viral communities from the Pacific Ocean - LP-40 (SPAdes) (version 2) | ecosystem: Environmental > Aquatic > Marine > Oceanic | place: Pacific Ocean | collected 2010-08-26 | reverse complement strand
CTGACGACCACGGTCGAGGGCGGCGTGTCCTCGGTCGGCCCGATCCTCGTCGGGTTGAGCATCGCGGCACTGGGCTATGCCCCGCTGATCGTTGCCGCCTTCGCTTCGCTGCTGGCCAGCCTCGCGTTGATGCTGTGGCGCGTGCGCGAACCGCGCACCTCAGCGTGACGGTGCCAGCACGCCTTCCGACATGACCGACAGATAGGTCTCGATCGCTTTTTCCGGTTGTTCGAAACGCGCCGCCCAGTGCCGCGCCTCATAGGCTGAGTTGACCGTCGACATGATCACCTGGCCCGCCACCAGCGGATCGATAGGACGCACCGAACCATCGGCAATCCCGTCGATCAGCATGCCCGCAAAGCGGCGGGCCAGCCGGTTGGACCGCGTGACGACGCCGCTCTTGTGTTCGGTATCCAGCGCCTGCAGCGCGGTGGTGCGCAGCAGCGGCGTGCGGTCGAAGAACTGCAGGTCGACCAGCTCCGCCAGCACGCTCGACAGGCGTTTCCAGTAATCGGTACCGATATCGCGGCCCGCGATCTGCACGGTGGAAAGCCGGTCGTAGCTCTGCTGGAAACAGGCCAGCACCAGATCGTCCTTGGCCTCGTGGTGGTGGTAGAAACTGCCCTTGGTGACATTCAGGCTTTCCGCGATGCGGTTGACCGAGGCGCCGCGATAGCCGCGCTCGTTGATCATCACGGTCGCGGCGCGCAGGAAGGCCTCGTTCTGCGTCGCATCGTCGTCTTCCCCCGTCCGCCAGCCGCCCGTCAGCGGTTCGGGTTCGAACCGGCCGCGCTGCGCCGGCAGGCCATGCGCCAGGACGTCGAACAGCCGTTCCTCGATGCGCGCGAAATCGAGCACCGAATAGCGGATCGACCACACCGGCCACCACATCACCGCTTCGAGCAGGATATGCGCGCGCGCCGAAAACAGCGCGCGTTCGGCGTTGTCGTGCCATTCGCCGAAGAAACGCCGCACCAGATCGACCACGCGCAGGTAATGCGCCATCAGCGGATCCTGCACTTCGGGATCGAGCGTGCGGATTTCCGATAGCGCCACCGTCAGCCCGCGTTCGCCCGCGCGGATACGCTTCCTCAGTTCGACATGCGCAGCGATGAAATGGCGCAGCCGCGCGGCGGGATCGGCCTGCGACAGCGCCTCGCGCGCAATGTCTTCCATCAACGTCAGCGTCTGGTCGTATACGGCAACGACCAGCTGTTCCTTGCGCGGGAAGTAATAGGTGACGCTGGTGGCGTTGAGCCCGATTGCGCGCGCCACTTCGGCCAGCGTGGTCGCCTGGACCCCGACCTCGTTGATCAACACCGCCGCGGCATGGACGATCGCTTCGCGCTTCTCGCCGAACTTGCGGGTCGCCGCTGGCCGGATCATGCGAAGAATGCACCCAGATCCTTCTTGAGGATCTTGCCGTTGGCATTGCGCGGCAGTGTGTCCTGCACGAAGGCGATGCGCACCGGCACCTTGAATTTGGCCAGACGCGCGGCGACCCATTCGCGCAATTCGTCCTCGGTAGCGGACATGCCGGGGGCGAGGTGCACGACCGCCGCGGGTTCTTCGCCCAGCGTCGGATGCGCGATCGCCACCAGCGCGGCATCGGTCACCGCGGGGTGATCGTAGAGCACGTTCTCGACTTCGGAGGAGTAGATGTTTTCGCCCCCGCGAATGATCATGTCCTTGGCCCGGTCGACGATGTAGCACCAGCCTTCCTCGTCCAGCCGCGCCAGATCGCCCGTGCGGACCCAGCCATCGACGAATGTCTCGGCGGTCGCCTCGGGCCGGTTCCAGTAGCCCTTCACCACCATCGGACCGCGCGCCCACAGCTCGCCCACTTCGCCCACCGGCAGTTCGGTAACGCCGTCATCTCCCACGATCTTGAGATCGGCCACCGCGACGGGCGGGCCGCAGCTGTCGGGCCGGTTGAGGTAATCCTCGCTCGAATGGCCGGTCACCGTGGCCATGGTCTCGGTCATGCCCCAGCCATTGGCCGGCAGCGCGCCGAATTCCTCGTGGATCTTGCGGACCAGTTCGGGGGCCGCCGGAGCGCCGCCATAAGCCACCGCCTCGAGGCTGGAGAGGTCGTAATTCGCGCGTTCGGGATGCTCGAGCAATTGCCAGGCGATTGTCGGAACGCCGCCCGTCAGATTGACCTTCTCCCGCTCGATCAACTGGAACGCCTTAACCGGGTCCCATTTGTGCATGAACACCATGGTGTGCCCGGCCACGACATAGCCCATCAGGCCCGCCGAACAGGCGGTGACGTGAAACAGCGGAATGACGGTCAGGCCGACCTTCTGCACCGGCGCCGGCGGTTCCTCGCCGCGGCGCAGGAAGGCGATCGCCCCATTGTATGCGCTCGACATGATGTTGGTGCACAGATTGCGATGCGTACCGAGCGCGCCCTTGGGCTGGCCGGTGGTGCCGCTGGTGTAGAAGATCGTCGCTTCGTCTTCGGGATCGATGTCCAACTGGGGCAGCTCGGCGGAAGGAAGCGCTGCATAATCCTTGGGCGTTCCGAGGAGGTCTTCAAGCTGCTCCGCCCCTTCCAGTGGCGCATCGCTGCGCGATACGAGAGCATGTTCAAGATCGGGCAGCTCGCCGCGGTGCGGGGCGATACGCTCCCAGCGTTCGGCGTCGCACACCAGCAGCTTGGCGCCCGAATTAGCGAGGCCGAAAGCGAGCTCGGGGCCCGTCCACCAGGCATTGAGCGGCACGCAGATCGCGCCGATCGTGGTCGCGGCGAAAAACGCGACCGGCCATTCGGGCAGATTGCGCATCGCCAGCGCCACGCGGTCGCCCTTCGCCACGCCGCGCTCGCGAAGTTCGGCAGCCATTCGCGCGACTGCGCGGAACCACGCTTCATAAGTGACGCGCTCGTCCTCGTAGATGGCGAACAGCCGGTCCCCGTGGGTGCGTGCGGCCATCGCCACCTGGCGCATGTTGGTGGGCGCGTGCTTCCACACGCGGGTGGGCACGCCGCGAATGTCGATCGTCTCCATTTCGAAGCGTTCGCCCGGTGCGGTGAGGCGGTCGCGGCATTCGGCCCGCGACATGGCCGGCCAGCCGGCCGGTGGCACGAATCCGATTTCGTGCGCGAGATTATTCATGGCTCTCCCCTTCCCGCCTCTGTGGGCGAGTCTCCAACTCTCTCAAACAATCGGTCTAACCCCGCGGGGCCGCGTCGCGCAAGTCGCCTTCGAAGCAAAGGTATGAGGGTGGCAAGAACAGATGAAATCGCTATTCAGGCAAAACCGAAGCATAGGTATGTGCGGAGAGGAGATCAGGATGTTCGATCTGGCAGATGCCGGAGAGCTGGGATTCGACGCTGACAGGCTGGCGCGAATCGCGCCCTTCCTCAGCGACGCCTATATTGCGAACGGGCGTCTGCCCAATGCGCAGCTGGTGGTCGCGCGCGATGGCCGGCCGGTCCATTACACCAGTCTCGGCAAAATGGGCGATGACGGGCGCGAACTGCGCGACGACGCGCTGTTCCGCATCGCCAGCATGACCAAGCCGGTCGCTTCGGTGGCCTTCATGCAGCTGGTCGAACAGTGCAAGGTCGCGCTTGAGGAACCGGTCACGCGCGTGTTTCCCGAATTTGCTGACCTCTCACTTTATGCGGGCGGCGGCGGTTCGATCCCCTTCGCGCCGGGCACCCCTGCCCCGCCGATGCGCTTCGTCGATTTGCTGACGCATATGTCGGGCCTCACCTACGGCCTGCAGAACCGCACCAATATCGACGCGGTCTATCGCAAGAACAATTTCGACTTCGCGCGCAATCACCTCGACAGCGACGCCTACATCGAGAAGCTGGCGCAGCTGCCGCTCGAATTCGCGCCCGGCCAGGGATGGAATTATTCGGTGTCGACCGATGTGCTGGGGATTGCGGTCGAGCGGATCAGCGGCATGCGCCTGGGCGACTATTTCGAGCAGCATATCTTCGGCCCGCTGGGGATGAAGGATACGCGCTTCGGGGTCGCCGAAGGCCAGGCGGACCGGCTGGTCGATGCCTATGCCTATCGGCCCGGCAAGCCCCCTAAAATGATCGACGCCGGGGCCACCAGCAAACTCAACCGAGCCGGTACCTTCGACAGTGGCGGCGGCGGACTGGTCGGCAGCATTGCCGATTACCACCGCTTCGCCACGATGCTGCTCAACGGCGGCGAGCTCGACGGCGCGCGGATACTCAGCCCGAAGACCGTGCGGCTGATGCGCACCAACCACCTGCCCGGCGGGGCCGACCTTACCGAGATGTCGAGCAGTCTGTTTTCCGAAGCCAACAATGCCGGCACCGGGTTCGGCCTGGGCTTTGCGATGGTGATCGACCCGGCGAAGACGCTGGCGCCGTCGAGCCTGGGCGAATTCTACTGGGGCGGCGCCTATTCGACCGCCTTCTTCGTCGATCCGGTCGAACGGATCACCATGGTTTTCATGACGCAGGTCTATCCTTCGTCGACCTATCCCATCCGGCGGCAGCTCAAGACCCTGATCTATTCCGCCCTCACCCAATCCCACGCCTGAGGAGAAACCGATGACGTCCCCCATTCGCACCGAACGCCATGACAATGTCCTGGTGGTCATTTCCGACAATCCGCCGGTCAACGCGCTGGGCCAGGCCGTCCGCGCCGGGCTGAAGGACGCGATCGAGGAAGCGCTGGCGGACGATGGCGTCGAGGCGGTGGTCATCCGCTGCGACGGGCAGACCTTCTTCGCCGGGGCGGACATCACCGAATTCGGCAAGCCGCCGGTCGGGCCCAACCTGCCCGAAACGCTCGACGCGATGGAAGCGAGCGACAAGCCGGTCGTGGCCGCGATCCACGGTACCGCGCTGGGCGGTGGGTGCGAAGTCGCGCTGGCCTGCCACTACCGCGTCGCGGTGCCCAGCGCCAAGATGGGGCTGCCCGAAGTGAAGCTCGGCCTGATCCCCGGGGCTGCGGGGACGCAGCGCCTCCCGCGCCTGATCGGCGCCGAAGCCGCGCTGCCGCTGGTCGTGGGCGGCAATCCGATCCCTGCCAAGAAGGCCGAGGCGATCGGCCTGCTCGATGCGCTCGTAGGCGAAGACAGTCTCGAAGCCGATGCGATCGCTTTCGCCAGGTCGAAGATCGGCCAGCCGGTGCCGCGTTCGTCGGAAGGCAAGGCCAATGAGGACGGCGTGCGTGATCCCGACCTGTTCGACCGTTTCCGCGCCTCGCAGGCGCGCAAGATCCGCGGCTTCGACGCACCCAATGCCGCCATCGAGGCGGTCAAGGCCGCAGGGCAGATGTCCTATGCCGACGGGGTGAAGAAGGAACGCGAGCTGTTCACCGAGCTCATGACCGGCACGCAGAGCGCGGCCATGCGCCATTATTTCTTCGCCGAACGCGCTGCGAACAAGATCGACGACGTGCCCAAGGACACGCAGCTCATCCCGATCAAGAAGGTCGGCGTGATCGGCGCCGGCACGATGGGCGGCGGCATCGCGATGAACTTCCTGTCGGCCGGCATCCCCGTGACGATCCTCGAGATGGCGCAGGACGCGCTCGATCGCGGCACCGGGATCATCCGCAAGAACTACGAAGCGACCGCGAAGAAAGGCCGCATGTCGCCCGAGCAGGTCGAGCAAGCGATGGGCCTGCTGACCCCGACGCTGGCCTATGAAGACCTCGCCGATTGCGACCTGGTGATCGAGGCCGTCTTCGAGGACATGAAGGTCAAGAAAGAGGTGTTCTCGAAGCTCGACGAGGTGGTCAAGCAGGGTGCGATCCTGGCATCGAACACCAGCTATCTCGATGTCGACGAGATCGCCACGGCAACACAGCGGCCGGGCTATGTGGTGGGGCTCCACTTCTTCTCGCCGGCAAATATCATGAAGCTGCTCGAAGTCGTCCGCGGCAAGGAAACGCGGCACGATGTGCTGGCCACGGTGATGAAGCTGTCGAAGAAGATCGGCAAGGTCGCGGCGGTGTCGGGCGTGTGTCCCGGCTTCATCGGCAACCGCATGCTGTCGAAGCGGCAGGAACAGGCGAACGAACTGCTGATGGAAGGCGCCAATTACTGGGAAGTCGATGACGTCCTGCTCGACTTCGGCTTTCCGATGGGCCCGTTCCAGATGGCCGACCTCGCCGGTATCGACATCGGCTGGCACCGCGATCCGAGCAAGGTGACCACCATCCGCGAAGCGCTGTGCGCGGCGGGACGGTTCGGGCAGAAGGCCGGCAAGGGGTTCTACGACTACGACGAGGCGCGCAACCGCACGCCGTCGGACGAGGTCAAGCAGATCATCGCCGATTTCGCGGCACAGGAAGGCAAGCCGCAGCGCGCGATTTCGAAAGACGAGATCCGCGAACGGCTGCTTTATCCGATGGTCAACGAGGGCGCCGAAATCCTCGATGAAGGCATGGCGCAGCGCGCCAGCGACATCGACGTGGTGTGGATCAACGGTTATGGCTGGCCGCTCTACACCGGCGGACCGATGTTCTGGGCGCAGACGATCGGGCTGGATACGGTGGTCGCCGGGCTGGAGCAGCACGGACTGCCGGTGAGCAACTATCTGCGCGCGCGAGCCGAAGACAGCGGAAAGTTCGCCTGACCTTCATCGAATCTGCGACATAATTGAAACGCCGGTATGGAAATCGGTCGAACGGTGAAGTCGTTCGTCCGCTGCGCCTTGACAGCGCCCGCCATGCCCGTTTGAACTGCAAAAAAACAACAAATGGGCCCGGTGTGTGCCGGGCCCGGTGAGAGGAGAAAAAATGAGTAAATTCGGTTTACGCCACCAATGCGCCTTCGGTGCCCTCGCCTGTGCGCTGGCGCTTACCCCGGCCATGGCCCAGGCGCAGGATGCAGCCACAAGTGTCGATGATACCGACCTAATCGACAATGCCGAAGTCGATGGTGGCAATGTCATCATCGTGCGCGCGCAGGGCCGCGAACAGGCGCTGTCCGACGTTCCGGTCGCGGTCTCGGCAGTGTCGGGCGAAATGCTCGAGAAATCGGGCGTGGCCGACATTCGCGACCTCAACCAGGTCGCGCCTTCGCTGCTGGTCTCCTCGACCGGTAACGAAGCCAATGGTTCGGCCCGTATTCGTGGCATTGGTACGGTCGGCGACAACCCCGGCCTCGAAAGCTCGGTCGCGGTCTTCGTCGATGGCGTCTATCGCTCGCGCTCGGGCAATGCGCTGTCCGAACTCGGACCGCTCGACCGGGTCGAGATCCTCCGCGGCCCGCAGGGCACGCTGGGCGGCCGCAACTCCTCGGCCGGCCTGATCAACATCTACACCGCCCCGCCCGAGTTCGAATTCTCGGGCTACGGCGCCTTCACCTATGGCAATTACGACGCGATCAAGGTCGAAGCCGGCATCAACGCGCCGCTGGGCGATACGGTCGCCGCGCGGATCGACGGCGTCTATTTCGAGCGCGACGGCTTCTACAACGATGTCGTCAACGATGTGCGGATCAACGACCGCGACCGCTATCTCGTGCGCGGCCAGCTGCTGTTCGAACCGACCAGCGATCTCAGCATCCGCCTCGTTGGCGATTATTCGAACAAGGACGAGGCGTGCTGCGCCGCAACCTTCGTCCAGCCCGAATTTGCGCCGCTCGCACGCGTATCGCCCGGGCTCGACCGGTACAACCGGCCCGAAGGCGGCCCCGCCCTCACCAGCACCGACAATCCGATCATCCCGATCCTGCTCGGTCTCGGGCAGGATCCGCGCGGGCTGACGCAGTCGACTTTCAACCGCGATATCTACGTGTCTCCCGGCCGCTCCTACCAGGGCGAGACCGAAGACTGGGGCATTTCGGGCGAAGTGAACTGGAACTTCGGCGATGTGACGCTGACCTCGATCACCGGCTATCGCGAATATTCGAACTTCCAGGGTTCGGACACCGACTACACGCAGGTCGACCTGCTGTACCGTGCCCCCGGCCCCGATGCCGGCGCGCGTGAATTCAAGACCTTCACGCAGGAATTCCGCCTCAACGGCACGGCATTCAACGACACGCTCGACTGGCTGATCGGCGCCTATTACGCCAATGAAAAGCTGGAAACGCGCGACAACCTGCGGTTCGGCAACGATTACGGCACTTTCGCCAACTGCCGTATCGCGCTGGCGATCAACCCGGCGCTGGCCAACCCGTCGGCCGACAACTGCCTAGGTGCCAATGTGGCGGCGCTGGACGGGACGCTTACCGGCACTCCGGCATTCGGACCGGCAACGCCGCTGATCATCGCCGGTATCAACAATCTGGCGCAGGTGCGCGATATCGGCAGCAATGGCGACCGGTACAACCAGACGAGCGAGAACTTCGCGGTCTTCACGCACAACATCGTCCACGTCACCGACACGGTCGATCTGACGCTTGGCCTTCGTTACACCAACGAAACCAAGGATTTCGACGCAGCCTTCAGCAATGACAACGTGTTCTGCCCGCAGAGCCGCGCGCTGCTGGACGGCCTTCTGGCGACCCCGCTTGGTGGTCTCGCGGCCGGCCTCATCGGCCTGTCGTGCCAGGGCAACTCGACTGCCGAACTCGACGGCGTGACGCTGTCGGACCAGCGCAAGGAAGACGAGTTCACCGGTACCGCGATCCTCAGCTGGAAGCCCGATCCCGACTGGATGGTCTACGGCTCCTACTCGAAGGGCTACAAGGCCGGCGGCTTCAATCTCGATCGCTCGGCGCTCGCTCTGCCGGTCGAATTCGACGCTGCAACTCTGGACCCCAGCGCGCTGCAGTTCGACGCCGAAACGGTCGATGCCTTCGAAGTGGGCGTGAAATATTCGGCCCGCGACTGGGGCTTCAGCGTTGCCGCGTTCCGCCAGGAGTTCTCCAACTTCCAGCTGAACACCTTCAACGGCACGGTCTTCCTGGTCCAGAACATCAATGGCTGTGACACCGATCTCGGCGGGGCCGATCGCGATGGCGACGGAACCACCGGAAGCTGCGCTGCCGAAAACGTCGCTCCGGGCGTGATCGCGCAGGGTGTCGAGTTCGAGGCATCGGTCAGCCCGATCCGCGACCTCACCATGACGATGGGTCTCACCTATGCCGATACCAGCTACGAGGACAATCTCGTGGGCCAGGACAACGGATCGCCGCTCGATCCCGCGCTGCGGCTGCTTCCGGGCGACAATCTGTCGAACGCCCCCGAAGTGACCGCCACCGCCTCGCTCAGCTGGACCCCGCCGATCGGCAATTCGGGTCTGTCGGGCCTGTTCTTCCTGAACGCCCGCACCACCGATGACTTCAACACCGGTTCGGACCTGCTGTACGGCAAGGAACAGGACGGGTTCACGCTGGTCAACGGCCGCGTCGGCATCACCGGTCCCGACCGTCGCTGGGGCGTCGAGCTGTGGGCGAACAATCTGTTCGACATCGACTACAGCCAGGTGGCCTTCAACACGCCGTTCGTTGCCGAGCAGCAGACCTATTCGGCCTTCCTCGCCGAACCGCGCACCTACGGCATCACGGTACGCGCAGGCTTCTGATCGCGTCACCGATCATGAACGGGGGCCCGGCATCACGCGATGCCGGGCCCCTTTCTTGTGCGTCGAGCACGGTCGGTGGAAAAATTTCGGGCCGTGGCAATCGCGCCGCTATGCCCGCGTAACTTAAAGAGTAATTTAGAATTATCGGTATGAGCCCAGGGCGACCGATTACAAAAGGAACTTGTTGCCGACTTGACATAAAGCGAAACTGCGCATTCTCTTTCGAGTGGAAGGTACGCGATAAAAAAGACGTACCTCCAAATGGAGAGGGACATGACCAGATTCACTTTACGCCACAGTTGCGCGCTGGGCGCGCTCGCCACTGCTGCGCTTTCGGCAACCCCGGCCCTGGCCCAGGCAGAGGTCGAGACCGCCGGAGCCGCGACGCAAAATGAAAACCGCATCGTCGTTACCGGTTCCTATATTCGCGGGACGCCCGAAGACGCGGCGCTGCCGGTGGATGTCTTCACCGCCGACGACCTGGCCGAACAGGGCGTCGACAGCCCGCTCGAATTCATCAAGGAACTGCCCTCGGTCGGCGCATCGCTGGGCGATACCAACCAGTTTTCCACCGACGCACAGGGGTTCCAGGGCGTCGGCTCGCTCAACCTGCGCGGGCTCGGGCCGCAGCGCACTCTGGTGCTGCTCAACGGCAAGCGCACCATCCTCAGCCCCGGCGCGGGTTTCGTCGACACCCAGCTGATGCCGCTGTTCGCGCTTGAACGGATCGAACTGCTCAAGGACGGGGCCGGTTCGACCTACGGTTCGGATGCGATCGCGGGCGTCGCCAACTTCATCACCCGCTCGACCTTCACCGGTCTCGAAGTACAGGGTGACTACAATTTCATCGACGGTTCCGACGACAATTACAGCCTGAGCGCGCTGGCCGGTTTCGAGCTGGGCGACACGGGCAATTTCGTCTTCGGCGCCGGATGGCAGCACCGCAGCGAGCTCGGCACGCCGCAGCGCGACTTCGTCAACGTCGGCTATGAAACCAATCCCTCGGCCTATTCCGCGCTGGCGACCCCGGGGCTGTTCGCAGTCTCCTATCTCGATACGGGGACCGGCACGGTCAACACGCAGATCCGGCCCGACGCGGGCTGTACCGAACTGGGCGGAACGGTCGATCTTGGCCGCTGCTATTTCACCTATGTCCCCTTCGACAACATCACCGAGGACGAGGACCGCTACCAGGCCTTCGCCGAACTCACCGTCGACCTGAGCGATACGCTGCGCTTCCGCGCCGACGCGCTCTATTCGCGCAGCGAACTGACCTCGCTCAACTATTCGCCGGCATTCCCGCCGACGCAGGGGCCGCGCGGGTCGGGCTTCGTCAGCGCGTTCAGCACCTCGCCGAACAACCCCGGCGTGGCCGCTTTCCTCGACCAGGTTGGCCTGCCGCAAAGCTCGGCAACCGATCCGATCGTGGCCATCACCAACGTGCTGTACCGGCCGTTCGGCTTCCTCGGCAATCCGCGCGATCCCGACCGCGGCGCCGGCACCGGCAGCGCAATCAACGATGCCTACCGTTTCAGCGGCGGGCTGGAGTTCGCGCTGAGCGATACGCTGCGGCTCAATGTCGACGGCACCTTCTGGGAATCGAAGCGTGACTTCTACACCCCCGGGATCATCGGGTCGCGCCTGCAGGCGGCGCTGAACGGTTTCGGCGGTCCCGACTGCGATGGCACCACCCCGGGCGCGAATGGCTGCGAGTGGTTCAACCCCTTCGCCAACGCCGGTCCGGGTAATGGTTCGTTCAACATCGCCAACCCGTTCTACGTGCCGGGCAATGACAACAGCGAGGAGCTGGTGGCGTGGCTGCAGGTCCCCAACGGCACGCGCGAAGAGGAATCGCAATTCGTCTTCGATTTCGTCCTGGCGGGCGAAACCGGGCTCACCTTCTCCGGGGGGCCGCTGGCCTTCGCCGTGGGCGCCCAGTTCCGCGACAATCGCTATACCAGCGATCCCTACAACGATGAATCGAACGTCGATGTGAACCCGTGTTTCATCGAAGGCGACCAGAGCTGCGTGGGCACGACCACCGAAGGGGTGGGCCCGTTCATCTTCCTTGGCGGTTCGCGCCCGGTGAAGCTGCAGCAGGACGTCTACGCGTTCTTCGCCGAAGTGAACGCGCCGATCACCGACCGGCTCGAACTGTCGGCGGCCGTCCGCTTCGAGGATTACGGCAGCCCGATCGGTTCGACGATCAATCCCAAGGGCTCGGCGCGCTTCGAAGTGACCGACTGGCT
>Ga0209634_1002940_pt1 | contig 11732 bp, 21 predicted proteins | sample LinPmetageLP40_FD_184043 | JGI IMG/M metagenome (GOLD analysis project Ga0209634, IMG submission 184043) | Marine viral communities from the Pacific Ocean - LP-40 (SPAdes) (version 2) | ecosystem: Environmental > Aquatic > Marine > Oceanic | place: Pacific Ocean | collected 2010-08-26 | reverse complement strand
AGATGATGATGATAATGATGATAATGACGATAATGTTGTTGTTGATAATAACTCTTATGGAGACGATATTATAGATGGTAAAAAAGTATCAAAAGATTCTTTTCCATTAAAGATAGCTTCTAAAGGCTTTAAAGTACAAGTATTGCAATCAGCATTAAATAAATTAGGAGCATCTTTAACAGTAGATGGTAGGTTTGGAGAAAAAACCTATGATGCAATATGGGATTATGCAGATTTGCCTTGGTATGTTTGGAGACAAACTCTGTTTTCTAGGCTAAATGTATTGTCTAAAGAGAATTACGAGCAAATATTAGCTAACGCAACTGAAAAAGGTTGGGAAGTTAAAAAAGCAAAGGAATCTGCATTTGAATCTTGGTTGCCTTTTGTTCAAGGTGGAGATGTTGGAAGTTATACTAATTTAATAATCTAATTATGGCTAGTTTTAATCGCAGTTTATATCCTCACGTAACTAATTGTCAAAGTTTAGATGCTCAAATAAGTGATTTAAGAAATGACAAAGACTTAGTTTATAGAGGAAAAATGAGTGGCAGTAAGAAGGCGGTTAAAGACCTTTTACTAGCAAAAGAAATTCAGTTTGAAACTCAACTTTGTAGTAGGGTTTTAGAAGATTCAAGTGTGTATCAAACTTTAGAGATGCAACAAGATGAGTTTGAAGATATAGAAAACAGAGTAATTGGAGAATCTAATATTAAAAGAAATGTTATGCTTATTACGGGTGGTGTTGTTTTAATAATTGGTTTAGCAATATTTATAAAATAAAATTATGGCTTGTTTCAAAGGTAAAACCAAATGTGAAAGAGATAGGTACAATAAAATGCTTTCTGAAAAAAGAAGGGATTACCCTATCATAACATACAATTTTAATTCTTGGTCTGCTTCCACTCCTAATAGCAGAGAAACAAGATGTGTGTCTTTAGGTAGAGACGTAGAGGTATTAAGGCTTTTAAAGTCGGGTAAAATAGAAGATACTGCACTTTCTGATGGATATAGGGTTGATGAAAGAGGTGCAAAAGTTTACACAACAATATATAATGAGTATTTTAGACTTTATCAAAAAAGACAATGTGATGAAATATTAAATACACAAGTTGTAAATAAAGATTCTATTGAAGTTGTAAAAAACGCAGAGGAACTTCAAGCTAGAGTTGAAAAAGACCTACAACAACAAAGAACAATTATTATTGCGGTAGGAGGTATTGTTTTATTACTTGGAACAACATTAATATTAAGAAAGTTATGATGAATAATATAGAATTAAATAGTATCGAAGATGTAGGATTCACAAACCCTAGTTTCAGTCCACAATGGAGTAAAGTAGATGGTGTACAAGAAGATTCTGAAACACCTTACTTTGGTCAGTTAGACCCCGATTGGAGGGCTAAAACCCAAGCAGTACTTGATGAGCAAAAAGAAGCAATGATTTCCATTGAAAAAAGAGAAAGAGCAAATAGTCTACCAAAAGAAAGTTTAATTTTAGTTGGTGGAGCAGTAATATTGCTTACAGTTTTAATAATTTATAAAAACAAATAAATATGATTTTAGATACAAATTTTCAAAATGCTTGTGGTTGTGAATCACATTCAAGTATAGATGGTCAGTCAGTAGAACAAGGCGGTAGAGATATTTTAAATACCGTTCATTCGGGGGCGGTTGATATTTTTGATATGGTAAAAAGCACGGGAGGTTTTGTTGTAGAGGAAGCTAAAGAGGGTTATGACAAAGTAAAAGATGAAGGAGTTAAACTAGACGAAAAAGAAAGAGTTATTAAATCAATCCCAAACTCATATATAGTTTTTGGTGCTATCGGATTGCTTATTTATAGTATTGTAAAATAATAAATGAAAAAACTCTTATTCATAATAGGATTAGGTGGTATAGGATATGGTTTATACTATTATTTCAGAAAACAATTAGACTTGGCTCTTGACTTTGATTTTAGTATAAAAGATATTGAGGTTTTAGCTTTAGACAATGATGGTGTTAATTTGGGATTATTAATATCTGTTACTAATAAATCATCTTTTGCAATAGAAGTTATAGATTATGATATTGATATGATATATGAGGGAACTAATGTAGCAAAGGCAAAAAGTAGTCAAAAATTTATTGTTCAAGGAGATTCTTCTTTTGATGTTCCAACTAATGCCTATATTAAGTTTAAAGGGTCAGAGGGTATATTAGATGATTTAGGTCTTTCATTACTTAAATCTAAATCAATAAAAGTAGATTTAATAGGAGATATGAATATTGTTTTTGGAAGTATATCAAAAGAGGTTATATTTAATGTTAAAGACGTTATTTTAACCGAGGACTTGGCAGTAACAATGGGTGTTAACAAGACAATAGATAAACTAAATAAGTTTTTAGAAGGTTTAGGCATAAAAATATAATTTGTTTTAGTAAATAATTTATCTTTACTATTCACAAATAAATAACAAGGAATATGGTTTTATCAAAGACACAAAAAATAATGAAAACGGGTATTTTAAAGTATTCTAAAGAGTTAGAAATAACTAAAGACAGTACACAAATACTTGTTACATCAGACGAAGCGGATGGTGTTGATTATACAATATGTAATAGTTGGTGTCCAACTTTAAAGGTATCATTTAAGGATATTATGGATGTTAGGGTTGATTTATTGGGTTTTGAGATGATGGCTTCGCCATTTTTAAGAAAAAGTGTTGATATGTATGCAAATTATTACGAGACACTACCTAAAGAAATTAATATGTTCATATTTGAAAAGAACGATAAAGTTGGGGTGGCGGTTTACGAAAGAACATCGTTTAAAGAAGTAATATCATTAGAAAAGCAATTTGAAAGATTAGGAATATAATTTTATAAAATGTCAGTAGAAAGAAAAAAAACGACTAAAGCAACATCTGTTAGTGCAAGAGATATGGAGTGGATTAAAGAAAAACTAACAGAGATAGACGATGATTTAAAGGCACTAAAGCAAACTGTTATAGGTAATAAAGAATATGGTCAAAAGGGATTGGTAGAGCAAGTTAATGAGCATAGGAAGTACCTAGAATCAGATAAGCACTTTAAGGCAAAAGTTGTCGGTGGTTCTTTAGTAGTTGGAACAGTTTGGACTTTGCTACTTAAATTTTGGGATAAAATATTTATATAAAAAAAAGATTATGGCAATTACAGTTTCAACACCAAATAACGTAGAATCTAATAACGGAAACTCGTTAGCAGTATTTAAGGAATCAACTACTAATAAGTTTTATGTTAAAGATATTAACGGGCAAATACAAGATATAGCTTCGGGCTTGGGTATTACGGTAATATTTGAAATAGGAACGGGTGCAAATAGCACACAAAGGATTGGTTCGGGAACTGCAAGTGGAGTTGGCTCTACCGTAAGTGGTGGTACAATTCAAGATGCGAGGGGCTTAAACTCAACAATAGGTGGTGGTACTACTAACATCGCAAGTAATCCAAATTCAACAGTAAGTGGTGGTTCTAATAATACCGCAAGTGGGTATGTTTATGGAAAATCAACAGTAGGTGGTGGAAATCAAAATACCGCAAGTGCCGACAACTCTACAGTAAGTGGTGGGCAAAATAATACCGCAAGTGGAACATATTCCACAACAGTAGGTGGTGGGCAAAATAACACCGCAAGTGGAAATTATGGTTCAGTAGTTGGTGGGGCAAGGAACACCGCAAGTGGTTTTAGTTCAACAGTGGGTGGTGGAGACGACAATCTCGCAAGTGGTAATCGTGCAACAGTAAGTGGTGGAAATCAAAATACCGCAAATCAATACGCATACGGATATTCAACTATTGGTGGTGGAAGATACAACACAATTTTTGGAGACTACTCAACAATAGGTGGTGGTTTAAGTAACAACACAAGTAATTATAATTCAACAATAAGTGGTGGTTTTACTAACATCGCAAGTGGATTTAATTCTACAGTAAGTGGTGGTAATATTAACACCGCAAGTAATCTAAACTCAACAGTAAGTGGTGGTTCGGGTAACACATCAAGTGGACAATTTTCGACAATAAGTGGTGGTGCTTCTAACACTGCAACTCTAGGTAATTCGACAGTAAGTGGTGGTGGGAATAACGCATCAAGTGGAAATTCATCAACAGTAGGTGGTGGTTCTAGTAATACTGCAAGTGCAAATGCATCAACAGTAGGTGGTGGTCAAACCAACACTGCAAGTGGAGGTAATTCGACAGTAAGTGGTGGTGGGTATAACACTGCAAATGGAGGTAATTCGACAGTAAGTGGTGGATATAGTAACAATGTAGGTGCTGCGACATTAGCAACAGTAAGTGGTGGTGGGTATAACACCGCAAGTGGTGTTAATTCAGTAGTTGGTGGTGGTTCTAGTAATAGTGCGAGTAATACAGATTGTACAGTTGGTGGTGGAAGTAATAATATATCTAGCGGTGCTGATGGTACTGTAGGTGGTGGTAAAGAAAACGTAGCAAGTGGACAATTTTCGGCAGTTTGTGGTGGAACTAAAAACCAAGCAACGGCTTTACAATCAACAATATGTGGTGGAGAAACTAACGTAGCAAGTGCCGTTTCATCATCTATTTTAGGGGGTTCTCAAAATTCGACATCAACATTTCAAAACTCACATATATTGGGTAGCAATATAACTTCGGATAGGATTGATTGTGCGTTTGTAGAAAACCTATCTATAAAGAGCATACCAACCGCAGCAGTAGGTTTGCCTAGTGGCTCTTTATGGAGCAATGCGGGAGTAATTAATATAGTACCATAAATAATAATAAATAATAAATTAAAATGAAAAAATTCACATTACATATATTTGCTTACGGAGAAACTCAAATAATATCAAAAGAATTAAATGTTAAGGTTAAAACATCTGAATTAACTAAAGCTGAACCTTTAATTGATGCAGTTTGGTCTGAAAAGCCCGAAGATGTAGTCGGTAATAAAGACGACTTTAGTAACATTACTTTTTTTTATTTTACTAAAATTGCTTGGGCGGGAAAAACTAAACAAGAAACTTTTATAATTAAAGAAGAAGATTCTACGGTAAAAGAACTTATTAATGATTTAATTGCAGAGTTAGAAACTAAAAAATAATTCTAATATGATTGATAAGCAGATTTTTTTTAATTCATCATTACCGAGGGCGGGTTCAACTTTAATATCTAATATTATTGCTCAAAATCCAAACTTTTACTGCACACCAACATCGGGTTTGTGTGAGTTAATTTTAAATTCAAAATCTGCTTATAATCACGGACAATCATTTATAGCCCAAGACCCTAATGAGATGGAACGTGCTTTTTTAAGTTTCGCAAAATTTGGTATGCAAGGCTATTTTAAAGGAATTACAGATAAGCCATATATTTTAGATAAAAATAGAGATTGGGGTATTAACTACAATCTTATTGATAAGATACAAGGCACTCCAAAGATTATTTGGATGATTAGAGATGTAAGGGCTATATATTCTTCTATGGAGAAAAACTTTAGAAAAAACCCTCATAAAGAAAATCATATACAAAACCCATCTAAATTAGTTGGTACTACATTAGAAAAAAGAATAGATATTTGGGCTGATGGATTACCCGTAGGTATAGCTATGGACAGACTGAAAGATGTTTTTCAACAAGGTTTAAATAAACATATTTTATTTGTTAGATATGAAGATTTAATGTCTAATCCACAAGTTCAAATGGATAGGATATATAAGTATTTAGAAATTGAAAGTTTCCAACACACTTTTAATACAATAAATCAAGTAACACAAGAGAATGACACCATACACGGGATATATGGCGACCATAAGTTAAGAGAAGAATTTAGAATGATTCCTAATGACTATAATAAGGTTTTAGGAGTTGATTTAAGCAACAAAATAAAAAACTCATACGATTGGTTTTACAAAAGATTTTACTCTTTAAAAGAAATATAAAAAAATAAAAGTTATGATAGTATTTGAAATAGAAGGAAGTTCACTAAGAGTTTTAAGTGGTAAAACAATCTTAATGTTAATGCCACTTAAAAATATAGCACTTAATTCATTAGAGTTATTCAATGACACTCCAACGGCTACACTATATAATCTAAATGTTGGTCAAAATGAAGTTTTATTAAGTCAGCCATTAGACAATATTCAAAATTCAGATGGATTGACTTTTACTCCAATTACTTTTTTAGCTTTTGCTTCTTTAAATTTTGGAGTAGATTCAATGGTTGATGTTACAAGTACTTCCACAATAGGATTATCGGGTACAAATGTTTTTTCATTAATTAATAGTGCGGCAGCGTTTGGTGGAAATAGTGGAGTTTTGAAAGTTCGTCACGGGGTTTTATACGGTTTTTCTTTTACAAGTTTAACGGTTGAAAAACCAAGCATCATATATGTCAGTTTTTTCGATTCAAATAATGTTAAAGAATTTTTAATACCAAAAATTCAAATAGCAGTTCCTTATGCAACGGGTGGGAGTTTTATTTCAGAATCTTTCCCTTTAGGTATTGATTTTAGAACTGCTATTGGATATGCTATTACTTTAGAGCCTTGGAATCCTAAAGGAATACCAAATCCTCCCGCAGATAATTCTTTGGCAATGACTATAACTTACGATAGTATTGCATAAAATATTTATTTAAAATAAAAAAATGGAAGTAGCTCAAAAATTACCAATACAACTGCAAATACTAAATGAATTTATTTGGGAGAAACCTCAAATAGTTGTTAAGTTATTGAAAGAAAATGGAATTAAAGTTTCAAGTAAGCCAACCTTACCCGAAATAATAAGAAAGTCAATATATGCTATAAGATATGAAAATAAAGGCTTTATTGATGATGTAGACAGAGAAATTAGAACAGAAGGCGAAAGCGGTGTTATATTTACTACTGCGTTAGTAATATCATCTCTAATTAGTATTGGTAGTGCTGTTTTAGGGGCGAGTCAAGCTAAGAAAAACAGACGGGCAGCACTCAATATGAAGCTAATGGAATTGGCAAGTAATGAGAAACTTGTTTATGCCAATATTCAAGCAATGAAAGAGCAATCTCGTATTGAGATTATGACCAATACAATTTTAGAGTATGGTAAAGCACTTCAAAGTGAATCAACACAAAGACAAAAAGATACTGCCTTGTTTATTGGTATAATGGGAGTTGGTTTAGCAGTAGTGTATGCTACAATACAAATTTTTAACGAGTAAAATATGAGAAATATAATGTATAAAAATGCAACGGGAACACCCCCGACACAAGGCGGTGGTGGTAGTGGAGATTTAATAGCCCAAGGTGTGCAAATAATAGTTGGTCTTGTAGCAAATTCTATTAGTGCTAAAAAGAGTAGAGAATTACAAGAGAAATTAGCTACACTATCTTTAAAGCAACAAAAAGAACTTACCGAAAGGATGCAAGATGCAAATACTGAAATCGCAAGATTGAATATTATGTATCAAACATTTGCAGTTTTGGAGAATCAAAAACTTGTAGATAGCAGAAAAAGTAAGCAGCTAAGACTATTTTACTTTTTAGGTGGGGGTTCTTTATTATTAGTAGGAATGGCAATAATATTTAAAAGAAATAAATAATGGATAACGAGACAAAAGACATATTAAAGATTTTAGGAGTTGCGGTTGTTGTTTTATTTTTATTAAAGCCAAAAAAAGTTAAGTCTTTATTAGGTAAATCTTCAACAGATAGTAATACAGTAGCACCTCCAAAAACAGAATCTAATAGTGTTATTACAGACGAAGAATTTGAGAACGCAACTATTTCTTTAAAGGCATATAGAAGTGCAGTTAATAACGAAGAATCTAAATCTGAATTGGATAAGTTAAATAAAATACTTATGAAAGATTATGGAATTAGTGTGTTTTTAGACCCAAAAAGCGGTAAATTGATTGCTAGAAATAGTAATGGCAAAGACATTGCAAAAGAAGAATAACTATGGCGGGAGTTTACTTACCATCTCTTAAATTTAATGCCAATACTTGGGTTTCAGTTAAAACTGCCGACTTAACATCTTATGAAGAAATACAATCAACGCAAGGAACAATAGTGTATCGTGCTGAATCATTGTATTTACAAACTAATTCAATAGACCAAATTAACGAACCTATTGATGTACAAATATATGATTCAAACGGAAAGCTAACTAAAAATAAGCGAGTTAATGTTGCTGACACATACCAATTTCAACCCGCTATTAATATAGACCTAAAACAAAATCCTATCCTATTTAATGGTAGGACTAGAATAGTATTAAATTTACTCCCAAAACAAAGCGTAAAACTATACTTTCAAACTGTTCAGTTAGAGCCATCAGATTTTTTAGACGGTGGGAATAATTTTTTTAGTGAAGATTTTTTAGACACTTATGGTTTTTTTGAAGGGTACAACGAAAAGATACAAGAAAAAATAATGATTATAGAAAAGAGCATAAAGTTAAATAGCTAAAAAATTATTGTGGCTAGTATAAAACAAGACATATCACTTCAAGTAGTAAACAATAATTTTTACGCAACTAAATTCTCTTTGTTGGGTGGAACACAAGACCCCTCAAATGGTCAAGCTAATTCCACTATTTTTTATGAATATGATTTAACTGCTGAAACATTCATAGGTACTGTTGGTGTGTCTATACAAGCATCTACGGTCACAAATCCAACAGTATTTACATATACTACAAATGGAGATATTACAGATGTTGGAATGGTCTTAAATGTACTCAATAGTTTGAATTTAGGAATTTTTAATCGTGTTGGAAATACTATTTTCATTATTGACAGAATTAATATTTTTGGAAACTTGACTATTTTTTAAAAGATATTTAAAACAAAAAAAAGGTCACTATAAATAGCAACCTTTTAATTCCTTAACAAAAAAATAACGTGGTAAAACTCTAACTTGCAGAAGTCTGTGCTTTATTAAAGTCCAAAGTTAGTGATTCTTTTTTACTTTTTTTCTTTTTTGGTACAATTTCTTGAGGTTCAATTACTTCAATATTAGAAATCTCTAATGGTTCAACATCAATATCTAAGTTTGAGTAAATAGATTTACTTCTTTTAGGAATTATTTTTTTACCCTCTACAAACATTATATTGTTATCATCATCTAGCTTTAAGTAACCACCACCTTCTACTTTATCATCTACACTAATTCCACGTTTACCATAGTAGTCTTTAGGAAGTGTTTTAGATAGTTGCTTAATAACTGTTTTCTTATACATCCAACCTTGCGGGTCTTTGTTTGAGCCATATAAAGAATTAGGGTATTTTGACATTTGTACAATTTCCATAATTTCTTTTTTAGACATCACTTTAAACATTGTTTCGCCATTTGTTAGCTTTGCAACTGCATAAACGTACTTTACATTTTTATTTGTTCTTTCGTGGTTTGGTTTATGAATTAATTTTGGTTCAAGACCAAGTTCGTATTCAAACTCATCGTCTTGATATACAATTTCACTCCAAAGTTTTGAAATTTCTCCACTTCTTAAAATTAAGTTTATAACACCTTTGTAGCCTAAAATTGGTGTAATCTTAGAACCAAATGGTAAAAAGTAAAACTCCCCAACATCTGCTGATGGATTTAAACCAAGTTCAGCACATAATAAAATTGATGCAAATAAAGATGCGGGGTTGTTTAAGAACGCTTGTTGCATCTTCTCGCTTTTCTTAACCTCGTTTATCACAATGTTTTTAAACTGCGATGGAGTAATGCTATGTGTCTCTAATAGTTCTGCTAAATTCTTTTGCTCATACTTTGAAATAGTATTTGAAAAATTGCTAATTAATTGTTGTTGCGATGTCTGTGCCATAATAGATAGATTTAATTTTAGATTTATATAATTTACAATAATTGTTATTTATAAAAAATTCGTGTTCAATTTTTAGTTTTAATTTGTATTTATGAAACTTAATAAGTTCTATTTCTTGCGATACATTGTATTTGTACTTATATGGTATTAAGCTATCGTTTTTAATAAAATCTCTTAATACACTTATGTAGTTATTATAGTATGTGATTTCATTCTGAAATATATAGAGTTGATTGATTATTGAATATTTATCCGCCATAATAAACATCTTCTATAAGTGGAATATCAGACTTGTACTCACAAGAACTATAAAGAGGACATTTAGAGCAACTTTTAATGCTTGGGTATGGTATAAAGTCTTTTTCTATATCCATAGCGTTAATCTGCTTAAAAATGCTAGATATGTGGTTCTCGTGAACCCTATAAGCATCTTCGTCTATGTTTATTCTAATAAACTTTACGTTATGTACTTCTTTAGACGAAAAAACCATAAATAAAAAGTCGAACTCATCATAGTTAAGACCGTAGTTTTCTTTTACTAACATCTTATACTGAATAGCTTGGACTAGCAATCTTTCTTTGTAGTGTAGACTTTCTACATCCCAACCCGTTTCTGCCCATTTATCATCAATAAGACCGCTATATTTTAAATCTATAATACAAGGTCTGCCATCCATCTTAGCCCAAATATCTAAAATACCATTTTTGTTTTTTGATTCTAGCTTTAAACCAACATCAACAATTTCAATCTTATATGCTTCTTTTATTTTTTTAAATAGTTCTGCTGATTCATTTGCTCTCACATAGGGTGTAGACATAGCCTCTCGCTTTGTTCCTACATAGGATATTTTAGGTTCGGGCTTTACACCGTTACGAGGTAAGCAACCCGTAGCAACATACTCAAAGTAATTACCCAAATCCATAGGGAGTGTAGTTGGAAACTCTAAGTTGTCAAAATGTTGTGCCTTGAACTTTAACCCGCATAATTTTTTTCCTTTATAGTCATTGTAATTTTTTAAGAACGATTGACTAATTTTTTTGTTTTTCATTTTATTGCTTTTTGTCGTTATTTACAATCTTTAGATATTCAGCTTCTTCTATCCAACCATCTTTAGTGTGATTAATACCAACCCAAATGTGATTTTTTTTATTCTTTATTTTAAATGATGTACCTATAATTAAACTTTCAACTCTTAAATCATATAGGTCTTTTATATCCATCACACCACCTACGTTTTGATTTAAAGAAATGAGCATACCATCTGCAACTTGTCTGCTCTCCGCTTCCATAATCAAAGGTTTTTCTAGCTGATAGAAGTAATACTTATATCTTTTAATGTTGCTCAAATTGGTGTAATTTAAGTTCTAGTAATTTGTATTGAATATTTATAAATTTCACTAAAAGACTTATTGATATATTAAAATCATCTTTGTATTTTCTTTCAAATAATTCAATCATTTTACGAATTGCTTTTAAATGACAAAAGTTGTTTTTAGGGTTTTTTATTGTTGCAAATAATTTTTCAAAATCTAATAAAATAGGATTCATAATTTAGTATATTTGATATGTACGCTTTATTTGTGTCTTGCGTAAAGTTTCTTGTAAACGGAAAGGGGGAATTTGGTTGATAGCTTGTTCCCTTTTTTTATTTTATAACTTTATATGCAAATGGTTTACCAATATCTTTCTGCTTACAATAAATTAAAAGTGCTTTAAATGTTTCTAGTGCTTTTAATCTACCCTTTACAATAGCTTTGTTATAAAAGAACCAATAAAAGTGATACTCGTTATCAACTAAACCGAACTTATATAGGTTTCCGCTTTGAGGTTTCTGTTGATTACTTAAACGTATTAGTGTGAAGTCAATACCCCTCTCGTTAAATGTTTGGGTAGAGTAGTCGTGTTCCATCTCTTT
>Ga0209634_1002938_pt1 | contig 11736 bp, 10 predicted proteins | sample LinPmetageLP40_FD_184043 | JGI IMG/M metagenome (GOLD analysis project Ga0209634, IMG submission 184043) | Marine viral communities from the Pacific Ocean - LP-40 (SPAdes) (version 2) | ecosystem: Environmental > Aquatic > Marine > Oceanic | place: Pacific Ocean | collected 2010-08-26 | reverse complement strand
CGAAACGCAAGTTGCACCTGTTTGCTGTATATAACTGGTGAGAAGTTACCGTTAGGTAAATTACCATAACCAGCCGCAGTTGAAAATGCCATTTTAATTCTCCTTTAGCATGTTTCCAGATGCAAACGAAACAAGTTTTATGTAGCGGCTAAATCTAGTAGGGTGCATTTAAATAAAAGTCGGCCAACTTCTACATCAATGGGCCAAAAGATAATAGGTAGTCTATATTATTTTTGTTGTTTGCTAGATAATACTTATGTACTATCTTTTAATATGCTGCGTAGGTAATCCATATAGGGGCTACGCAACTACATTGTACATATAGTTATACACTATTGTATAGATATGTCAATACCTTTTAACGAGCATTACCAGATATATCATATATAAACTTTCCTGAACGGATAGCTTCCATGATAGCATCTGCATTTTTCTCGTATTGCTGTGCAGACATTTTCTGCACTGCTGATTCTTTTATACTTCCAGACTCTTCACTAAAAGGTTCACTTCTACTATTTGTTTTAGATATTGCTTTTGCCGCATCTCTATTTGAAGTAGTTTTTTTAGTTTTAATACCTTTGTCAGCTTTATATAAATCTATTGCTCTTGATGCAGATCTGGCATCATCATCATTTTCGTATAAAGCGTCCTGTATCCATTTAGGTTGTTCTTCTGCCCATTCATGGAACGTATCACTATCTCGTATATCAACAAAGTCTGGATGAGCAGTCATTAATTCTACTTCTGCTTTATCTCTATTAGCTTTATCTCGCATGTCATCTATTTCTTTTACACGAGCTTCTAATCCAGAGGACTGTTCTTTTGCTTTTTTTATTGCTATAGTCTCTACTATGGCAGCTACATCAGGATATTGACTTGCCCAAGCATCTATGTCTTCGTCAGACTTAGGTAGTTTAATTTCTTGTTTAGTAGATTTTTCTAGTTGACTTTGTAAAGCATTTATTTTTTCTACTTGTTCTTGTAGTTGTTTCTGTGAATGTCTACGTAGATCACCGTATCTTTTTTTAAAACTTTTCTCTTCCGCATTGGTAGGTTCTGCCTCTACTTCTTCTGTTTTAGGTTCACCCTTTTGATCCGCAATTAATTCTGCTAGTTCTTCTTCTTCTTTTTTAATACGCTCTTCATTAGAGTACTTACGATTTGCGAATGCAACTTTTTCTTCTGCCATTATTGTATCAGACATTTCTGTCTCCTTTACTAGGGCCACCGTAGCCTATGTTGGTAGGGGGATGAGTAGCTAGTCATATTTAGCTATTTTTTAGATGTAGCTAAACCACCTTTCTTATATTTTCTTGTAGGTTTCTTTTTAGGTTTAGGTTTCTTTCCTGCTAGGCCGCCTTTATTATACGGGCCACCGCCACCGCCAGCAGAACCACCACCGCCACCGCCACCGCCAGAGCCGCCACCGCCTCCACCGTTACCATCTGGGCCACCACCTCTATCGGGTTCGTTATAATTTCCAGAGTATCCAGCACTTCCTCCAGTAGAAGTACTTGGAGCAGAGTAGCTTGTAGAGCCACCTGTGGGTGATCCATCACCTTGTGCTTCTTGTGCCTCTATTGCAGCTTGAACCTCTTTTGTTTTTGCTTCTGCGTCTGCTGTTGCCTGTAAATCAGCTAACTGTTGTTCTGCTGCGGCTAATTCGTCTGCAGCACGTATAGCTTCTGCTCTAGCAAACTCGTCTGCTGCTTTTGCCCTAGTTTCTTCAGCTACTTTAGCTTCCTCAGATACAAACCCAGTTTCCTCCAGAGACTTTTGTGCAGCAATAGAGTCTATTTGTAATTGTGTATTACGTGCTATTTTAGCCTGTAATTCTTTGTCAAATAAACTCGCAATATAACCTTTGTCTGTAGTTATGTCTTCGTAAGCTGGGTTATTAGCCACATTATACGCATCTAAAGATGCCTGTGGAGGGTCAAAGCTAGTGTTTGCATCAATGCCAAAACCGGGCTGATCTACTGAGTTACTTGTTAGTTCGTTAAATGTAGGCCCAGTAATTGTTTTTATTCCATCCTTTGTTAATACATTTACAACTTTTTCTACTTTAGGAGATGTTATTACCGTTGAATCATAAAGTGTATTACTTAACTTTTCTATATTATCTTCTACTTTAGGAGGTGTTATTACCATTGGATCATCATAGTTAGTTGCTGGAGGTACATAGGAATATGGGTTATAGTCTTTATAAGTATCTAACATTTTTTGTGTTTCACTAACATCGTTAATTCCACCCGTTATTTGTCCTTGTTGTCTACGATTTTCGTCTGAAAGAATACCTGAGCTTTCTTCATTATATTTTGCTACATCTTCATTATAGTTTGCAATTGTTCTTGCTGTATTATAGTCTAACTGTTCTGGAGAAAGTTTTGGTGTTTCTACTGTTACTGGTGGCAGATTATCGGGTGTTACAACACTTTGCAAACTAGTATCTGTAGGTACTACAGGTGGCAATTTGTCAGGTTTTACAACACTTTGCAAAGTTGTAACATTAGGATTTATACTTGATGGATTTCCTAAAAAATCAGTTTCTGTTGTTGATTTTTTTGATTTGTCATCTGACGCTTTAGGCACATCACCTGCAAGAGTTTTTGAATCTGCATATTGTGTATAAGATACTTCAGTCATAGCATCTGCAACTGCGTCTTTTTTATTTCCATCAGGTAAAGTTTTAAATGAATTTTGTAAATTGTGTAATGCTAAACTCGTTTGATCTAACTTAGCATCTCCTGTATCTATACCTGCTGCTTTCATTTGCGCCTTTTGTAACGCTGCATATTGTGGCGTTCCCATAGCAAACTTTTCTAAACCAGTAGCAGTTTTTTTACCTAGTGTTAAATCAGCAAAGTTAATAGCTGCATCTGCCATGCTATCTACTCCTCCCGATGCACCAATAGGCATACCAAACATGTCTGTTTCTCCACCATACTCTTGATCAGATTGTTCTACTACTTGCTCTGTTGTAGCTTCTCCTGTACCTGCCGCTGGTACATCTTCAGGATTTACAGGAGTTCCATCTGCTTTTACTTCAAAGTAACCTGCAGGAACTGGATATATAGGTTTTCCACCCATGTGCGGAACCATAAGTGTAGCACCTTCAGGGTTTTGATATTGTATTAGTGTAATAGCTGCCTGACCCATACTACTAGAAAAAGTAGGGATGTTAGGTCTAGTTCCTGTATTACCTGTTCCAGTAGCTAAAGGTCTTGTTGTAGAAGTTGTATTTTCAAACTGAGCAGGATCTCTTGATATTCTTACATTGTTATTTCTGGTTACTCCCGTAGAGGATGCCCTATTACTAGGTGTTACATTAACTCCTGTAGCTGCCCTTACTACACCGCCTTCAGCCATTTCTACTTGTTGCCCCTCTGGTGACATAACAATTAAATCAGACATTCCAAATGGCATATCATCAGACATTGTGGCTTCTTCACTGTTTCCCATCTGGCCCATTTGTTCCATTTCTTTCAGGCCCATTTTAGCTTGTTGCCTTAATTGCATCAGTTTTTCAAGGCCTATAAATCTAACAACATCTGCTGGAAATACAAACTCACCCTCACTTAGTTGTGCAGGTATGTCATCTCTTACTTCTTTTTGTGTGCTTCCTACTGGTACATCATTGCCTGACATAGGGTCTATAGTGCCCCCTTGGTCTTTAAGACCACCGTCTTCAAACACTTCCATTTGTTTTTCCATCATTGGAGTTCCACCTTTGTTAAATTTAATTGTATTCCCAAGAGAAATACCTTGCGAGTTTATATTTTTAATATACTTTAATGGGCTATCTTTTAATTTATCTATAAAATTGTTTACTGTTCCCTCTTTAATAACTTCGCTTGACTCTTTGGGAAACCTTATATTTTCATCAGTTGTTGTGTCATATTTAAATTTTAAGTCATTGTAATTACCTGTTCTTCGTTTAGACAGTTCTTTAGCTAAAACCTTTTGCGCTTCTTCTTGTGAGATGCGCTGCATATCTCTATGTAAAAATTTATCTAAGTTATCTAATCGTTCTATTGCTTTTACGTTTTTTGCATCAATATTAGGCCATTTTTTACCGCTATTAACTGCATTATTTATAGCTTCGTTAAGCCTTTCACCTTCCAGTATTTCCCCATTCCATACAGTAGGTATAAGTGTTTCTTTTCCGTCTATTTCTACAATAGCACTTTTAACTGTGCTTAGTGACCCATCCTCGTTTTCTACTGCGTTACCTGTAGCAATGTTTTCGTAGTGATGTTTTAGTATTGGGTTCATTGCCATAGTAGATTGATTTGGCGTTAGACTTGTTGTTAGTAAGCCACCTGAGTCTAGTTTAACTGCACCACCTTTATTAAATAAAAAATTATCTGCGTTACCTTTAATTGCATTTTTTGCTAACACTAAATGCCCTACCTGAACAACTTCTTCTGCACTTAAAACAGGATTACTTGTTTTTCTATCATAAAAAAATCCTCTTCTTGTAGGGTCGTATCCTACTTGTGTCCACGCTTCATCATCAAATATCTTTTTTGTATAGTCAAATACATTATCACTAGTCATAGAAGTATATTTACCCTGCATTACTGCAAAAGGAGCTTTTGTTTGTCCTGCAGCTACTTTTAAGGCTTTAGAAACAGCAGGACTTTCTGGCTGTATAAAAGTAACATCTTTAAGAACTATAGTAGGAGAATATACAGTTCCCTTTTCTGGGTGTGTAAGCGTAGGAACCCATACATCGTAATCTGTATATGCATTAATATCTAAACGTGCTGTTATTTTATCTCCTTCAGGTATTGTTCTATTTAATTCTAAAATACCCTTTTCACTTTTTTTACCTAGTGCGGAAACAATCTCTATTGTTGTTGCAGGAAGAGGCACTTCTTTTACAGTACGTATAGGTCTAAATGCATCTGCTGCTTCACGATATTCTGATGGAGTAATTGCCTGTTCTTTTAACGACTCTGCTAACTGAGTTAAAATAGGATTTCTACCCTTTAACCTTTTTCTAAAATCTTCATCAGTCGCATTTGCTTTACGCCACGCTTCTGTAGTTTTTTCGTCAAGACCTGCTGCAGTCATTGTATCTACAGTCTCATCTATTGTTTTTTTAGGAGTAGAAAGCTTTTTAACAGCAGCCATTTTAGTAGTATCAATTTTATCCATGTGCTCAGGAAAAACCATAATTTGTTTTGATCTATCCCCAAACTCTGCAAATAAAACGGAGTCATAACCTTGTTTTTTTATTTTTTCTATATTATCTTTTAGGTACAGTCTATCTTTATTATTTTTAACTACATAAGGCTTTTCTAACCCTGACAAATCAAACCTAGAAATAGACTGATTCATAGCTATAGGATTATCATCTATATCTAATCCCTCTAATAGTTTACTGGTACTAGTAAGTACACCACTATCTCGTTTTCTTAATAAAGAACCACCCTTACCATCAGAACCCTCTATGTCAAAGTCTTTAAATGCCCTCATATTAGCATATTCACTTGCTATATTAGGATCTATTGTAAAGTAGAATCCTTCTCCCATAAACTGATCCTGCTTACGAGCAAAGTCTATATCAAAAAAAGGTTCGTCTGCACTGCGTTCTTTTGCTGTTCCGTGATAGCCAATCAAAGATCCATCATCAGGTTGTGAAGGTAGTTCTGCTTTTTCACTTTCAGGTAGTTCATCAAAAACTTTTCTAACTGCAGACTTTTTAGTGTCTGCAACTTTTTTAGCTACCTTAGCTACCTTAGCTACTTTACTTCCCAGACCTATCATTTAGTATTTCATCCCTTAATTTTTGTAGCCTACGTAACGTATAAATTGAACCCTGTGATCTGTGTACTGCAACCATGTTATCTGATTGCTCTATAGTACGATGTTGCTGGCTTATAAGTTCTTCTATATAACTATTGAAGTTGTTCCATTGCTGGGGGTTGGATACCAGCCCCTTGAGCTTGCTGAGTATTTCCTTGTCCATTGTTTCCGCTGAATCCCTGTTCCTGTGGTGAAGGTGCTATTCCTGTGCCTATTGTACCGCCACCTGCTCCTGTTGGATCTGCTGGATTAGTTCCTGCTGGAGGTGGTGGCCCACCTTCTTGTGGAGCAGCAGCTTCTGGTGCAGGCTGTTGAAAGGCTTTCATTAATTCTGCTTGTATAGCAGCTTCATTCATATTGTTGGTTACTTTGTCAGGGTCTAACTCCATAGATTTTGCAATCTCACGGATAATATAATCAAACTTAGCAAAAGGCGCAAGAACAGGATTTGATGCTACTTGCATAAATTGCATCAGTCTTTGGCTGCGAACTTCATTAGCCATAAGACTTTCTGTGCCACGAGCCTTTACCTCTAAGTCACCTTTAATTTCTGGATCAAAATCAAACTGCATATTAAATCTAAACAGCCCTTCACCTAAAGGTCGTAGTAGATAATCATCTACATTTTTAATAACATTTTTAATACCGCCACTAGCAGCATTCATTAACATGCTAATACCAGAAGCAGTTCTACCTACTCCTGATACACCAGTCTGTCCATGAGAAAAGCTAGGTAGTCCTGTGCTTTCATCTGATAACTGTCTGGCTTTGTCAAATAGCTGTAAATTTTCTCCAGCTACATTAGGAAACTTAGTACCAAAAATTGCTTGGCCCGGTGCGCCACCCTGTCTCCTGAATACTTTTCCGGGATATACAGATAGATCTTGTCCGGGAACTAAATTTGTCTCATCTACTTCTATAAGAAGATTCCCAGACAATACCGCATTATCAACAGCCATTCGCATGAAACCGTTCATTAACGTCTGTGTATCATCCATGTTTTCAGCTATGCCTACACCAAAGAAACTATAAGGATTAAGTTCATATGGAGCAGCCATATAAGGTATACGTGCAGGTTTGAATGGGTTAATAACCATTCTAAGTAGTTTACCGTTACATATCCATACGTTTGTTTGTAATTCGTCTGTGTCTTCTAATTCATCTGGTATTTCTACGCCTTGCTCTAAAAGCATAGCTGTGTCACACATACCCCAGTATTCTAATACTTCAAATCTTTCTGTTCCGTGGTCAGGAGCATAGTCAGATAAATCGTTTTCCCAGTGTTCTTTATCGTAGTTCTCACCTAGTTGTATTACCTCATCTATAACAGTAGACCTAAAGTAAGGGCGTTTTTTTAACGATCTCAATTGCGTCCTTGACATTTTATGCCGTTCTATTACAAACTGTGCTTCATCCATGTTATTAGCATCTGGATCAGGGTAAAAGTTCCAGACAGATACATGAGATACTTGCGGTACTGTTTTTATTGTTGGCTCATACTCGCCCTCATCATTCCAGTTAGCATACTCTTTATCTATAGCAAATGGGCCTTTCATAACACCAGTACCAAATAGAGCCATTTCAAATGCTGTACTTCGTAAATGTTTAGAGGCACTAGATTCTTCTAGCTGATCTTGTATTTTTTTCTGCATAGTCTTAGCAGCTATCATAGCTGGACTAAACGTTATTGCTGTAGGAGTTTTACCTGTGCCTGCTTTTAAATTTTCTATTCCTTCAAGATCATCTGTTAAAACACCAAGACCCTCCAGAAGAGTTTTTTCTGTAGAGCCAGCAGGTACTTTTTTACCATCGCCAGAAAATCCATAAGGACTATTTTCTATTTCTCTATCTCTAAGTTGCTCAGGTTCTTTTGGGTCAAAATTTACATTGGCAATTACTCCATCAGGTAGTTCTGTAGGATCTACTGTTATAGGGAATCTATTATTAGCAAATAATACATCTATTATCTGACCATATGCAGCGAGAGTTTTAGTTTTAGTTACCTTAATGAAGACACGAGATTTTTCTGCTTCAGTAAACTGTACGTCTGAACCATATATACCTCTATAATTACGATACGACCTTAGCCAGCGAGTTTCATCCTGTTGTCTGTAGTCATCAGCACGTTTGTAACGCTCCATAATAAAAGGGATAATTGCGGATACTTCCGCATCGTCAATAGTAGATTCTTCAGTATCTTCTAGAGAAACTACTTCGTCTTCAATAAATACTTCGTTTTCTTCTGCCATTTATTTTACCTTTAATAGCCAAATGTTGCATCTGCAACAGGCATTCTTGATGTCTTTTTACTAGTCGCATCGTAGTCAAATATACTAAACCTTGGTCTTGACATGATACCATATCTTAATGCGTCATACAAGTGGTCTTCTGAGGTTGTATCTATATCCTCTGGATTTTTTTTATCTATTGGCAATGCAGGTAGTTGAGCTATAAGGTTAGTACAGTTATTAAAAAATACCATTCGTGATTCTTCTGTGTACTCATCTATCTGTAGTCTTCTGTGTACTTCATTCTTACCTGCTACACGTGAGCCTTTAGACCTGTCTGAGGGCCTCCATCTACAGCCACGTTGTACCATCTGTTCTGCTAGAGAAGGGCCTGTATCACCTCGCTTGTGCCACAGAGAGCTATCTAAAACCCCGTACCGCATTCCACCATCACCAACTTCTAATTCTAGTATCATATCTGCTAGATCAGTAGCTAATACTTTACTTACGTAAAGCTCTCTATATACAATAAGTTGCTCACTTGGGGATACAGCGAACCAAACAACACCTGATTTACTTCCGTAGCCGTAGTCACATGCTCTAAATTTAACCCATGTATTAGGTATGTCAAAGGGTTCAATAACATGTACATTCCTATCAAATTCTGTAAATGCTGCACCTTCTTTAATATCCCAGTCACCATCCAGTAACTGTCTACGTTGTTGCTCTGGTAAAGACAGAAGCATTGCTTCGTAGTCTCCCTGTGCAGCTAAATATGGATTGTCTCGTAATCTTGCTGGTATAAACCTACGTTTAAATAATGCTTTACCTGCTTTTTCGTGTCCTGCTGGGTACTTTAGCTCTTCATTAGTTTCAATGTCGGTAGCATTAAATGGTACGTTTACAGCAGCAGGATCAATAAACATTTTTTTGACCCAGTGATGACCTCTACCACCCGGATTTGTAGTAGCCCTCATATAGACAGGGAGATCGGGTGCAGTGGATCGTAGACGAGAACGCATGTAGTTCCATGCGAATGGTGTGGGCCATTGTGTTAACTCGTCAAAACCTATCCAACTAAAAGCTAGACCCTGATATCGCAAAGCGTCATCTTCTCTATCAAGATATGACATCCACAATCTTGCGCCAGATGGTGCGACCCACTGCATCTTTCTCTCTGACCACTTAATTCCGGGCCAAATCTTTGGATACATCTCTTGAGACTTAAATATAAGTTCTCTAAGCTCTTCTGTAGTATGTCGTAATAACAAACCAGAAAAGGCAGGATGCCCCATATATCGTAACGGATCGGCAAGCATGGCATACGATTTTCCACCACCTGCAGAACCACCATAAAGAACTTCTCTTTCACCTGCCGCAAGGAACTCAGTCTGAGGCCCCTTATTAGGTTTAAATATAATATTATGTTGTTCTTCAATTTTTTCAATAGGATCAAAGCTAGATACTTCTATTACTTTAGGTTGCTCTTGCTTCTTCTTTGCTGTAGCTTTCTTTTGAGCCGACTCTTTCGCTTTCAATTTTTTCCGCTTTGGCGATTGCCGTTTTGGCATAGTCTGCCCATCTGCGTAAGCTTGCAGCTTGGTTGTTTCTTCTTTTTTCATTCTCTAAACGTTTCCTTAAACCTACATGTGATATATATCTACTAGTATTACGAGTTAACCATTGAGATACTTCTCTATACGAGTATTGTTTTAAATATCTTTTTGCTATTTCTAATTTATCTAGTTGGTCAGGTATAGGGTTTAGTATTCCATTATCTTCTGGGTCTAGTTCATACCCAAAGGGTATAGTACGAGAAATTTTAGGTATTGCTACCCATTCATCTTCGTCTTTTATATCTGTTGGCTGTGGAAGTTTCCATCTGCCTAATGGTTTAGTCATGTTCTTCTGCATTTTTTGGTGGCATTAACATTACGCCACCCTTAGCTTCTACTTGTAGCTTCTCTGTTTTAACAAGTCCAGTACGATCCAACAACTCTTTAGCTGCTGCCATCTTGTCTCTTATGCCTAGTTCAGTAGGATCAAACAAACCACTTACCATAGCCATAGCAGCTTTAGGAGCATTACGTGCCATAAAGCTTTGTGTACTTTCTAGTATTTCTTCTTTCATAGAGTTGACAACTTCTGTTGTACTGGTAGCATCAGAATAACCAGCTATCTTTTTTGCTGTTACAACATCTCCACCTGCTTCATCAAACAGTATAGATAAAAACTTTTGTTGTCGTTCCGTTAATTGTCTAGCCATTATTTTTTCTTTCCTTTAACGTACATGCCTTTATTAGCCTTTTTAGGAAATCCAGCTTTCATATTCTTGTATGCTGCGTCTGTTATAGTACTTTTACTTTTTGGGTTGCTAGTACCCTTTTTCTTTTTAGCATTTATATTTGCATATAGTCCTTTAGGTTTAGCCATACATCATCTCCAGTGCTTTTTCTTTTGTTTCATCATTACGTCTAGTCCAACCTTTACCAAATGTATCAAAGGTAGATAGTTTTTCATAGAAACTCTGACGAGCGTAATGCATTTTTTCTATTATATCTATTGGCTCAAAGTCATTAACAGCAGATATAGTCATTGGGCCTATGCCACCATCCTGTTCTACACCTACTATGCGTTGCAAAGCTTTAGCAGATCGTGATACGCCTGAGTTAACAGCCCAGTCAAATACAGAAAGATCAACCCCACTAGGAAGTTGATCACATTTAGCTCTGTTCCAATAATTCTTTTTATAGATAGGTGCTACATCTTCATGCGTCAAGTCACGCATTTCTCTAGGTGTAGACTCTCTGTCTATCCAAGCATCGTATACTTTTTTAGTGACGCCATGATTAGTTATACCACCGGGATCATCAGGATGATTTACAAAACCGCCCTCGTGTTCCAGTATTATTGCTAGACACGTACTGTAGTTAGTTATCACTTTTTGCCACCAAAGAACTTAGTTGCAGATCGTATACCAAAGGATGCAGCAATAACTACTCCAAGAGAATAACTATACCATTGCGGTGCTTCTCCTAGTGCAGTAAATCCTGCTGATGCAATCTCACGACCCCAATCCCCACAGAATGATAAAATAAATGGGCCACTTAAAAGCAGTGTCAACCATTCATCTTTCCATGAGTTCTGTGTCGCTTTCATAGCTTCCAGATCCCAGTCTATTTCACCTGTAGCAATCTTTAAATCTTTAGTAGCCTTAGCTTTCTGTACTGCCGTTTTGCCTTCTATATAAGAACCTGCTAGTCCTGCAACTGGCCCAATAATACTTTTTAATACGCCAAACATTATTTTTTACCTTTCTTAGGTCTAGCCTTAGCCTGTGCCGTTTTAGATAACTCTTTAAAATGGTACAGACGTTTGCTAGACTTAGTATGGGTCTTACCTGAGTGCAATGAGCCATCAGGCATTTTATGCATACTTCCTTTATGTTCTGTGCCGTCACGAAAGTAATGAGGTACACCCTTCATTAGCTACCGCACTGACATTTATCACAACAGTTGCAAGGCATGTTTAGTATTGCACGTAGTATGCGATTAAGGTAGGCCATTAAGATGCCCCACCCTTTTCTTTAAGAACAATACCAAAGATTCCACATACTATACCAGCCCAAGTTATTAACGGGATAGTAAGTACAAATCCTAGTCCTACACCACCTACTGCTAATGCTAAGTATGTT
>Ga0209634_1002935_pt1 | contig 11751 bp, 13 predicted proteins | sample LinPmetageLP40_FD_184043 | JGI IMG/M metagenome (GOLD analysis project Ga0209634, IMG submission 184043) | Marine viral communities from the Pacific Ocean - LP-40 (SPAdes) (version 2) | ecosystem: Environmental > Aquatic > Marine > Oceanic | place: Pacific Ocean | collected 2010-08-26 | reverse complement strand
GAACGGTTACACCAGCAAAATTTTTTATTATTGGCGCGGGTGTTGCTGGCTTGCAAGCTATCGCTACAGCAAAAAGACTTGGAGGAGTTGTGTCTGCAACAGATGTTCGCCTGGCTTCGAAAGAGCAAGTTGAAAGTTTAGGGGGAAAATTTGTCTTTGTAGAAGATATGGAAAATCTAGAAACCGCTGGTGGTTATGCAAAAGAAGCAAGTGAAGATTTTAAAAAAAAACAAGAAGAGTTATTAAAAGAAACAGTAAAAAAACAAGATATTATAATTTGTACAGCCTTAATTCCTGGTAAAAAGGCTCCAAGAATTATAACTGAAGAAATGGTTCTATCTATGAAACCAGGATCTATCATTTGTGATTTAGCAGCAGCGCAAGGGGGAAACTCAGCATTTTCAGAACCAGATAAAATAGTAGAAAAAAATGGCATTAAAATTATTGGATATACAAATTTTGCTTCTAGAATTTCCGAAACAGCTTCTAATTTATTAGCAAAAAATATTTATAATTTTATTGACCTAATTTATGACAAAGAAAACAAGACAATTAAAATAGATAAAGAGGATGAGATAATTAAAGGTGTATTAATGAATGGAGACTCACAATGATGGAAGTAGACCCTTTTGTATTTAGATTTGCAATTTTTGTTTTATCAATATTTGTAGGTTACTATGTAGTTTGGAGTGTTACACCAGCTTTGCATACACCTTTGATGTCAGTAACCAATGCAATTTCATCAGTTATAATTGTTGGAGCTTTAATTGCTGTGGCAGTATCTAATTCTGAGAGTTCATCAGTTTCTTTATGGTTTGGGGTTGTGGGTATTTTTTTAGCAGCCATAAATATTTTTGGTGGTTTCCTCGTAACTGCAAGAATGCTTAAAATGTACAAAAAAGGTAAAAAAAAATAAATATGATTTCTGCTAATTTGACTGCTTTTTTATACTTAGTTTCTGGAATTTTTTTTATTCTTGCTCTTAGAGGTTTAAGTTCACCCGAGACATCACGACAAGGGAATTTCTTTGGAATTGGAGGAATGGCAATTGCAACTTTGGTTACTCTTTTATCTCTTAAGGATATGAGCATTTTAGTTAATAATTCATTATTTATTCTGGGACCAATTGCATTAGGTGGTTTAGTGGGGGCATTCATTGCTGCAAGGATTGCAATGACAGCTATGCCACAACTTGTTGCTGGATTTCATAGCTTGGTTGGACTTAGTGCAGTATTGATAGCAATTGCTGCTTTCTACAACCCTTCGTCTTTTGGTATAGGTGAAACAGGAAATATTAAATTAGCTTCTTTAATTGAAATGTCCTTAGGAGCCTCAATTGGTGCAATTACATTTTCTGGATCTTGTATTGCTTTCTTGAAACTGCAAGGGCTTATGTCTGGTTCACCGATAACTTTTAAAGGGCAGCACATTCTTAATTTACTTATAGGTCTTAGCATTGTTTTTTTAATAATTTACTTATGCTTTAATCAATCAGAGCAATTATTTTGGACCATAACAGTTCTTTCAATTTTGGTAGGATTTTTAATTATTGTTCCAATCGGTGGAGCAGATATGCCAGTAGTTGTTTCCATGTTAAATTCTTATTCTGGATGGGCTGCTGCTGGGATTGGTTTTACTTTAGAAAATACTGCTCTGATTATTACAGGAGCACTAGTTGGATCTTCAGGTGCAATTCTTTCATATATAATGTGCAAAGGAATGAATAGGTCTTTGTTTAATGTAATTTTAGGAGGTTTTGGAGGAGAGGCGAATGAAGGATCTTCAGAAGATAAGCCAAAGAAACCAGTTAAGCAGGCTGGAGCAGAAGATGCTGCTTTTTTAATGAAAAATGCATCGTCAGTTATCATAGTTCCCGGTTACGGTATGGCAGTTGCTCAGGCTCAGCATGCGCTAAGAGAGATGGTTGATAAATTAAAAGAAAATGGAGTTAAGGTTTCCTATGCAATTCATCCTGTTGCAGGGAGAATGCCAGGTCACATGAATGTTTTGTTAGCAGAGGCAAATGTTCCTTATGACGAAGTTTTTGAATTAGAAAATATTAATAATGATTTTGCTAATACAGATGTAAGTTTTGTAATTGGTGCCAATGACGTAACTAATCCTGCGGCCAAAACTGACAAAGCTAGCCCTATTTATGGAATGCCAATTTTAGATGTGGAGAAATCGAAATCAGTTCTTTTTGTCAAAAGAGGTTTATCATCCGGTTATGCAGGTGTTGATAATGAGCTATTTTATAGAGACAATACTTTAATGTTATTTTCTGACGCCAAAAAAATGGTAGAAGAAATCTCCAAAGCTTTAGATTAATTTTGGATCTGTAGCTCAATAGTAGAGTGCCTCGTTGACATCGAGGAAGTAGTCGGAGCGTAACCGACCAGATCCACCATCCCTAAATATTTACTATTTCATCATTACAAAAGTATTCTAATACATTAAAAATAGATGAAAATTATTTTTTTTGATAAGAAAATAAATAATTAATATTATTTAGTTCAATGGTTAATGAACCAAAAAATTTGCATCTAAAAGAAGAGATTATCTATAAATAATATTTTTGTATTTGTTAATATAATGTTAAAATAATTTCATGAAGTCAATTTATAGTTTTTATAAATACAAGTATTACTTACTACATTTTCTAAGTCTATTCACTACAAAAAATAGCGGGCCTAATAATAGGTGTATTATGTATCATTCTATTTTTAAAAATAAAAAAATTATGGATGATATACACGTTGTGAAGTATTTGAATTTTAAAAAGCAAATTAGTTATCTAAAAAATTTTAACATTGTTCCGATAAATCAAATAAATAAAAAAAAAAATACAATTAGCATTACCTTTGACGATGGATATAAAGATACTTTCAAATTAGCGTATCCTATTCTTAAAAAAAATAAAATTCCATTTGCAATTTTTGTAATAACAAAAAATATACAAGAGAAGTCAAAAAAATATCTTAATGAAGAGGATATAAAAAAATTATCAAGAGATAAAAATGTTATTATTGGATCTCATGGAAAAAACCACACTGACCTTACAACCCTGAACAATCAAATGTTAATTGAAGAACTTAAACAAAGCAAATTAGAACTGGAGAAAATAATAAAAAAAAAGGTCACTTGTTTTAGCTTTCCATACGGAAAATTTAACCAAAAGATTATAAAACTATCAAAAAAATTGGGATACAAAACTCTTTGCAACAGTGAGTCTTGTGCTAACAATTTTTTTAATAGAGATACTGCAACTTTAAACCGACAGGCTATTATATATTATGATAATTATATTTTTTTTAAAAATAAAATAAATGGAAAGTTTGATTTTATTGCAAATCTAAAGAGAATCCTAAAAAAATCTAATAAATAATTCTCGCTCCAAACATGGTCTGATTTAGATTCTCAGAGCTATTTGAGGATTCGTCTTACCATCTTTTTTAATCATCACGCTCTTTAATAGTATTCACAGTAAAATATTGATATGAATTTATTGGAAGTGTAGAATTAAATTTGAAAAGTATGAGCAATACGTTGTTTGGGTAAAGCAGAACTTAAGAGTAGGGATGCATTGACATCGGAGGGGTGGTGTGAGCGTTACCCACCAGTTCCACCATTCTTAAATATAATATTTGTTTGGTTGCGGGGCTTGGATTTGAACCAAGGACCTTCAGGTTATGAGCCTGACGAGCTACCAGACTGCTCCACCCCGCGATATAAGTGATATTTAATAGTATAAAGGATTAAAATCTAGCTTTAAGTTTTCTTAGTTTCTTAACTCTTGCCATGCTATCCTCTAATTCTCTCTTTTTTCTTTCAGATGGCTTTTCGTAGGTGCTTTTGATTTTTAATAGACGAAACGTACCTTCCCGCTGGAGTTTCTTTTTCAAAACTCTCAGTGCTTGTTCCAGATTGTCGTTTTTAACTTCTATTTTAATAACCTACCTCCAATTAAGCGGCTGAATTAACATTTTGCAAAAAAAAAGTCCATAGTTATATTGCTATTTATATGGAATATTTTATCCCAAGTCCAAAAAAAGGATCAGAAAGTAAGGCTAAAGTTATATTCAGAAGGGCATTTGTACTAACTTCATTTAAATTTATTTTTCTTGCAACGATTGTGTCCCGTTTATTTTATCTCCAGATTATCAAACGAGATGAATTTATTATCAAAGCAGACAAAAATAGATTTAGAAAATGGAAGTTAGCACCTTCACGAGGCTTAATTCTTGATAAAAATGATAATATTATAGCAGATAATTTTCAAGTTTTTAAAATTGCTTTAATTCCAAGGGAAATTAAATCAATAGATAATTTTTTATCTTCTTTTTCTAAAATATTACCAATTACTAATAATGAAATTTCTTATTATAAAAAAAAATATAGATTACATAATAAAAATTTACCTTTTGTTTTAGATAAAAATTTAAATTGGACTGATTTTTCAAAATTAAACTATGTCATTCATAATTTGCAAGGTGCACAGCCCTTCATGTCATACGAAAGAACTTACATGCACCCAAATGAATTTGCTCATATTTTAGGATATGTTAGCACACCCAACCAAAAAGATCTAAATCAAATAGACCCAAGTTATTTGGATGTTCCTAATTTAAAAGTTGGAAAAATTGGATTAGAAAAAAATTCTAATAAAAGTCTTTTGGGTAACCCTGGATCTGCTATTTATGAAGTAAATGCATTTGGCAAAAGAGTAAAAAATGTAAAAAAGCTAGATGGAACTAATGGAAGTGTAATAAAAACTTCTATTGATAAAGATATTCAAATTTATGCTTACCAACAGCTAAAAGAACAATCGGGGTCTGTGGTTGTGATGAATATGTATGGAGGTGTTTTGTGTTGCGTCTCTAGCCCATCTTACGACCCGAATAAATTTACATATGGAATAAGTTATAAAGATTATGATGTATTAAAAAGCAATGAAAAGAAACCACTGGTTAATAAAGCCATGACAACTACCTATCCTCCAGCGTCCACATTTAAAATGATAGTAGCTTTATCAGCTCTAGAAAATAAAATTATTACTAAAAATTTTAGACATACCTGCAAAGGAAAAGTGGATCTTTATGACCAGAGATACCATTGTTGGAAAGATAAAGGCCATGGAAGTGTAAATTTAAAAAGAGCAATTAAAGAATCGTGCGATATTTATTTTTATGAAGTTGCAAGATTACTAGGAATTGACCGCATGCAAAAAACAGCCATTAAATTTGGATTGGGTAATTACGTATTCCAGGATTTTTTTGAAGAAGCAAAAGGTATAATTCCATCTACATCATGGAAGAGAGAGGCTTTGGGAAAATCCTGGTATTTAGGAGAAACTATGATTTCTGGAATAGGACAGGGTTATATTAAAACTACTAATGTTCAGCTATGTAAAATGATTACTCAATTTGCCAATGGTGGGTATCAAATTAATGCAAGCTTTTTAGATTCAGGCGATCTAGCTCTGGGAAAAAAGATTATTGAGAACAATGAGCATATTGAGCTGATTTTAAGGAGTTTATTTGAAGCAACCAATCATCCAGGTGGAACGTCTTATCGCTCGAGAATCGCTGGAACAATGAAGCTTGCAGGAAAAACTGGCACTGCACAGGTAAGAAAAATATCAGAATCTCAAAGAGAACAAGATTTAAAAAACAAAGACTTACCTTGGAAGTTTAGGGATCATTCATTGTTTACTGGATATGGCCCAGCGGACAATCCTAAATATGCTATTTCAGTTGTTATAGAGCATGGAGGTTCAGGGTCTGCAGTTGCTGCACCTATTGCAAGGAATGTAATGAGAAAGATTTTTGAAAAAGAAAGAAAATTAAACAATGTATAGATTTATTCAAAAAAATATTTTTGAACAGGCTTGGGAAAAAATTATTCAGTTCGACTGGTTTTTTTTCACTCTTATCAGTATTCTAATTTGCGTTGGTTTGTTAACCATTCACACAGTAGACAATTCTAATAGTAATTATTTATTTAAGCATTTTTTAAGAATTGCTATTTCTCTTGCTTTATTTTTGTTTGTTGCATTTGTTAACATTAAGTTTTGGTATCGGTTTGCATATGTTTTTTATATTGGGGTTGTTGGGCTACTTATCTATGTAGACTTTTTTGGCTTATCTGCGCTTGGAGCAAAGAGATGGATCAATGTTTATTTTTTTAATATTCAGCCTTCAGAATTAATGAAAGTAGGGGTAATTTTGGCATTAGCGAGATATTATCAATATATTAAGTTAGAAGAAATTGATAATTTTTCTAAATTAATTATCCCAGTTTTTATTATTTTTATCCCATTTTTTTTAGTAACTAGTCAGCCAGATTTAGGAACAGGACTATTTATCTTAATAGTATGCCTGGGAATGCTTTGGCTAGCAGGACTTAGTTTAAAAATTTTTATAACTGGTTTCTTTTCTTTATTAATATTAACACCTTTTTCTATTGCTTTTTTAAAACCTTATCAGAAGGAAAGAATATTAACTTTTTTAAATCCCGAAAATGATCCTCTTGGGTCGGGCTATCATATTGTCCAATCTAAAATTGCAATTGGATCAGGAGGCTTTTGGGGAAAAGGATTTAAGCAAGGAACTCAAAGTAATTTGGAGTTTTTGCCAGAAAAACATACAGACTTTATATTTACGGTCTTTTCAGAGCAATTTGGGTTCTTTGGATCTGTCTTATTGATACTACTCTTTTTTGCTATTATTTTAAAAATTTTAAACATCTCTTTAAAATCTCAAAATAATTTTTCTAGACTGGTATGTTTTGGGGTAGGATTTAATATATTTGTTTATCTCGCAGTTAATCTTGGAATGGTCACAGGGTTAATTCCGGTAGTTGGGGTTCCATTGCCCATCATTTCTTACGGTGGTACCGCTATGCTTACTACCATGTTTGCATTAGGGCTGGTTATGAGCGCTAAAATTCACAAAGATCACAATCTTTAAAATTTTATGAAAAATAAGAATGAAATAAAAGCTTACATCATGCTAATTCTTGCCACTTCTTTCTGGGCGGGTAATTTTATTGTTGGGAAAGTTGCAACTCTTTTTGAAATACCTCCCATCTCTTTAAATTTTTATAGATGGTTTTTTGCCTGGATTGTATTGGCACCATTTACTATGAGACAAGTGATTTTAAGCAAATCAATCATTAAAAAAAACATATTTTCTATATTGATAATGTCTTTTACCAGTATATCTATTTTTAATTCAGCGGTTTATTATGGACTAAACTACACGCAGGTGCTTAATGGAGTTTTGATGATATCCACCATACCTATTTTAATTATCGTGATTTCGTCTATTTTTAAAACAGAAAAAATAAATACTTTTCAAATATTTGGAGTTTTGGTGTCTTTGTTAGGAGTGATAATAATAATTACGAAAATGGAGCTTCAGAAGCTTTTGCATTTTCAACTCAACAAGGGAGATCTTTGGATTTTAGTAGCGATGCTATCATGGTCTATTTATTCAATTATTATAAAAGAAAAAAAAATTAATCTTAAGCCATTTGTTTTATTGCAAACTTTAATAACATTTGGTGTTATTATGTTAACTCCTTTTTATTTGTTAGAAATTTCATCTGGAAAACACATTCCTCTTAACATTCCAGTTTTTTTGACAATAGCATACGTTGTTCTATTTGCGGGAATTGGAGCATATATTTTCTGGAATAAAGCAGTGATGGCTATTGGACCAAATAGATCGGGAGTTTTTTTGCACTTGATGCCAGTATTTAGTTCTATAATGGCAATTGGATTATTAGGAGAGTCTTTTGCCAAATTTCATTTTGTTGGGGCTATTTTTATAGTAATTGGAATATTTTTATCTTCTAGAAAAAAAATTTAATGAAAAAATTATTTATCATATTTGTCTGTTTGTGTGTTTCCACAAATTCTTTTTCTAAGAATTTAAAGAAAGCGTATTTTGCGGGAGGGTGTTTTTGGTGTATGGAAGAATCTTTTGACAAAGTGAAGGGAGTGAAGGTAACAACCTCAGGATATTCTGGAGGTCATGTGAAGAACCCAACTTACAAACAGGTAGTTCAGGAAAATACTGGGCATCTAGAATCGGTAGAGGTAGTTTATGATTCTAATGTGATAACATACACAACATTAGTAGATGCCTATTTTAAAAGTATAGACCCTTTTGATTCTGAAGGGCAGTTTTGTGACAAAGGTTACAGCTATCGTTCAGGCATTCTTTATCAGGATTTAAACCAAAAAAAAATCATTGATAGAAAAATTCTAGAAATTGAAACTAAATTTAAAAAAAAAGCTTTTGTTATTCTAAAAAAATTTAATGAATTTTACAAAGCTGAAAATTACCACCAAGATTTTTATGAGAAAAATTTTTTTCGGTATTTGGCTTATAAAAAAGCCTGCAAGAGAGAGGAAAAACTAAATGAGCTATGGAATAATTAATTTATACTATTTAATTTTATCCATTCATCAGCAAGAGATAACAATAATCTAATCTGGTGAAAAAATTACAGATTTTAAAAAAAGGTTTTTTAGACGTAATACCCCTTACCATTCCAGTAATACCTTTTGGAATTATCTATGGAGTGATAGCCATCGAAATTGGCTTAAGCCCCCTAGTGGCATTTTGCATGTCATTTATTATCTTCGCTGGATCTTCCCAAATTGCATTTGCTCAACTTTTTTCTGCTGGAGCTTCTCCCTTGGTTATGATTAGCTCTGTTGCAGTTATTAATTCGAGACACTTTCTTTATGGGGCAGTCCTTGCACAGTATTTGAATAAATTAAATTGTTATTGGAAGATTCTTTTGGGCTACTTAATGACTGACCAAGCTTTTAGTGTTTCTCTTTCATATTTTAAAAAGAATTATAAGAAAAAAAATGCTCATTTTCATATGCTTGGGTCTGGCTTTACCCTTTGGTTTTTATGGCAGTTATCGACTTTGGCTGGAATTATTTTAGGAAATATAGTTCCTGAACAGTTAGGTTTATCATTTGCAATACCTTTAACTTTTTTATCATTGATTATTTCTGAATTAAGAAAAAAAGATCATTTAATTGTCATTGCAGTATCAGGCCTAGCTTCTCTTGCCCTTTATGATTTTCCTTTTAAAATTTATATTATTGTTTCTGCCTTTTTAGCTTTGGGAGTTTCTTATATTTTAATTACTAAATTTAAAAAATTTTAATATGATTTGGTTTTGGGTTTTAATAGCTGGAGTGGTTACTTTTTTAACAAGATACTCTATGATAACTTTCATAAATCCAAAAACATTAAGCAAGACATCTAAAGAAGTATTAAAGTATGTTCCTTCTGCTGTATTTCCAGCTATAATTTTTCCTGCAATTTTTTTAGATCAAGAAGGTTATTTTCTAAATAGCAATAGCCCACAAATTTGGGGATTTTTGATTGCAGTAATATTTGGGTATGTTTTTAATAATATTATTTTAACTATAGTTTCGGGTTTAGTTAGTTTCTGGATTTTTACTTTTTTATTTTGATCAGCCTAATTTTCCAAGAAATGGTAAAGCTTCTAGCAAGTAAAAGCCAATAGACTGAAGTTTAGAAGTCAGGATTAAAATACCAGTAACTATTAAAATCAACCCAGAAATCTTTTGAATGTTAGAAATAAATTTTCTAGTTTTTTTAGAAAATATGAGAAAGTTTCCCATATAATATCCAGCAAGAACAAAAGGAATTCCTAGCCCAATGGAATAAGTGATTAAAAGAAATATTCCTTGAATTAAAGTATTTTCTAAAGAAGCTAAAGCTAAAATAGATCCTAGAATAGGTCCAATACACGGGGTCCACCCAAAAGCAAATCCCATTCCTACGATGAGAGGAAAGAAAAAGCTATTTGAATATTTCGATATATAAAATTTAAATTCATTATTTAAAAAATTAAATTTTACAATACCAAGCAAATACAAACCAAAAAAAATAATGATAATTGCAATTACATTAGAAAATATATGTGATTTATTTAAAAGGAAAGATCCAAAAAAAGTAGAAGATGCACCTAAAAGAATAAAAATAATAGAAAAGCCAAGTACAAAAAGTAAAGATTTTTCTAATATAAAATATTTTGATTTTTTTTGAAGTTTTTCTAAATCAGTGCCACAAATAAAGGATAAATATCCGGGTATTAATGGAAGCACGCAGGGAGATAAAAAACTCACAATACCTGCAACAAAACTTAAAAACAGAAGAGACACTGCTTAAATTCCTAATAATTTATTTAACTGATTTTCCGAATCTAATTGGTAAATTTTATCACAATCGCCAATATAATTATCACCTGCAAATATTTGGGGAACAGTTCTTGCCCCATCAGATTTTTCTAACATCTCATTAAATTTATCTGGGTTTTGATTAAGATTAATTTCTACAAACTGAATTTTTTTTAATGCAAGTAAGGATTTGGCTTTTGTGCAAAATGGGCAATAGTCTTTTGTGTAAATAGTTATTTTGTTCATTTGCTTTATTTATCAAATGCACATCTAAAACCAACATAAATTGCATAAAATTTGGAGGGCTTGTATTGAGCGCCTGTTACTTTTGTCATGCTTGCTCCATACCACCAAGATGCACCTGCAGTTAAGGATTTGTCTTCTTTAGTATCATCAACCCATTCCCAAACATTACCTCCCATAGCAACCAGTCCATTAATTCCTTCTGGCAGAGTAGTTACATCAACATGCTTGTTGTAACCAAGCACACCCTGAGAGTTCATATTCTTGGGCTCATTACCGCTCGGATATTTATAGGTTTTGTTTATTTCAAATAGCTTAGAGGGTAAAATTTGTTTATAGGCAGATATCTTCCACTCTTTAAAAGTTGGCAATCTTCCATTGATTGACTGGCAATATTTTTCAGCTTCAAATCTATTAATGTGAACAGCAGGCTCTAATAAGCTTTTAGGTGTACTTCCGTAGGGACTTTTGTAGTTCCAACCATCTCTCTTTTCCCATCCAGCACCCCATTCATATCCACCGCCATTTTTTTCTGCCAATGTTATATAATTATTTTTCTTAGTAAATTGTTCAAATTCTTTAATCGTAACCTCATACTTATTAATAAAAAAATTTTCTATTTTAATTTTTGGATTTTCAAAAGAGTTCCCCTCTGTGGATAAAAAAACAATAAATAAAAAAATAAAAAAAATTTTCATATATATAATAATTATGAGTAATTTTAATAAAGTCAAAATATTTATGGAAACGTTTGGTCAAAAAGTAGAAACCAAACCTTCTTTTCCAGAGCAAAAAATACAAGATTTAAGATATGAACTTATTAGAGAAGAGCTAGAAGAGCTAAAGGTTGCCTTGGAAGAAAAGAATTTGAAAGAAGTTGCAGATGCCTTAACAGATATTCTTTATGTTACCTATGGAGCTGGACATGCATTTGGTATTAATTTGGAGAAATGCTTTGAAGAGGTTCAGACATCAAATATGAGTAAATTAGGAGAAAATGGCAAGCCTATTTATAATGAGGCTGGAAAAGTAATGAAAGGTCCTAATTATTTTAAACCAAATCTTAAAAAGTTTATTGATTAAATAATTATAACATTTAGAAAGGCAAACTTATGAAAGAATATAAAATAGCATCTATTGCAGGAGATGGAATAGGAAAAGAAGTTACCCCTGAAGGAATTCGAATTTTAAAAAAAGTAGCTGAGCAACACCAGTTCAAAATTCACTTTGATGAATTTGATTTTGCTTCGTGTGATTATCATGAGAAGCATGGA
>Ga0209634_1002933_pt1 | contig 11763 bp, 6 predicted proteins | sample LinPmetageLP40_FD_184043 | JGI IMG/M metagenome (GOLD analysis project Ga0209634, IMG submission 184043) | Marine viral communities from the Pacific Ocean - LP-40 (SPAdes) (version 2) | ecosystem: Environmental > Aquatic > Marine > Oceanic | place: Pacific Ocean | collected 2010-08-26 | reverse complement strand
TGTGCTCCTCTTTCTTGCCAATCATTAGAGATTGAATCTTTAGATATAGGTCCACCTTTTGCCCAAGTTCTACAGCTTCTAGCTGAGTGGCATTTAAAATGATGCATCCAACAGTACCCTAATTTTCCATCATCATCTGATGTAACTCCTGGCATACAATCGTCCATTCTAGGGGAAATATCAAAAGCTACACAACTACTACACTTTGATGCTATAGCTGCTTCTTCTGTTGCATTCCAATATTTAGCTATATCTTTCCAAAAACTACCCGGCTTGTCAACGTTTAATGGTCCGTACTGTATATGCTCTGCTTTAATAGCAGCATCTCTATTCTTAGTATTTAACATTAAGTCTTGAGTTGATGCAGGGCAAGATTTATTATTGCCTTTTAGTAGTATGTCTTTTAGTTTCATTTAATAAAGTCTTTTCTATAAAATTTTCCTAGAATGTTATCGTTTATGTAAACATCACTTTGTTCTAGTACTTCACTTATAAATAGGTATTTACATTCAAAATAAGTTAAAAGCTTCTTATTGGGTACAAAGTGAAGAATTTTTCTATCAAAATCCATTGGAGTACCTTCCTTGACATATTTTAATATGTCCTTATGGGAACCGTAATATGTTTTCCAGTCTGATTCGGTTATTGTTTTCTGTTTTAGTGGTGTTCTACCTCCGATTCCTTTTGCTTTTCTTTCTTCTTTCAAAGCTGCTAAAGCTCTAACTCCTAATTTTTTATTTCTTTCGAAGAATAGTACCTTTTTACCTAAGTACTTTTTACCGGTTGGTTTATGAAAAGTTTCGTAAATGAATCCGTAAGAGCCTTTAGGCATATCGGATATATCAGTTATATATTTATTTTTGTAATTCCAACCGGGTATTGTTACCATAGTGTATAATATAAGAATAATTTAGAGAATATACAACTACCCTGTGTACATTATGTAAGCTAATGCAAAGTAAGTTGGTACATGAGAATCATTTGATATAGTATGTACATGAGCTGTTCCAGAACCTATTGTATTGGTAGTTCCGTTTCTCCAGTATACGTATTTATTATCATTATCACTATCTCCACTACCTTTTTTACCGGTTGGACCAACAAAGTCAGCGCCATCTATATACCCCCCGCTTCCTGCTCCTGGGTTATTTATTTCTATATAGTAACTATCCTTATAGGTATGTGTGTGAGCAGGCATAGTAGCTGTTGTTATTGCTGTGCCTCCTGTATTACCAGAATGGTTGTGGTTAATATCTCCACCTGTTGAGGCTGCTGATCCTCCTTCTATGGTTGTTGTTGGAGTACCTGATGAATTATTAGAAGCTACTACAAACTTATTTCTTAAGTCAGGTGTTGCGGTTCCGTTAGATGTTTGACCATTACAAAGAGCCCAACCGGATGGTAGAGACTGTACTGCTCCAGACCACATTATTATACCTCCTACTGGTACAGGTGCTGCGTTAACTTGTTTTGTAATACTATTGTTTGATTCTCTTACTAAAAAATTATAATTTGTAGCTGATGAAGCGTTAGCTACACTGTTAAGTGTTACAGCTCCATTTAGAGTAGAACTTTGACTTACATATAAATTAGTGCTACCAGATATGGTACCTCCTGCTGATAAAGTACTACTAAAGGAAGCTTCCGAGCCTGATATCTTTCCGGTTACTTGGAGTTTATATCCGCTTGCTACTGTATGGGTTCCTATACCTACTTGGCCGTTAGCTTTAAACATTGCTACAGCACTATTATAAGTTGTATTATAATTTGAGCTTGTTGGAGGACCTGAAAGAATTGAAAAAGTCTGACTAGCTCCTTGTGATGCTACTGATGATTGTAATCCTACTATAACATGACCAGAAGCAGGGCCATCTAATACCACACCTCTTGCATTACCGGCATTGCCCATAAAAGTTGTAAAAGGTATTTGGGTAGCACTTGAGTCAACACTTCTCATTCTAAAGAATCTATCTTTATTTCCTACATTACCGTCAATAAGTATAGAGCCAGAAAAATTATTATCACCATAAGTTGTATTAGCATTTCTAAATACAGTCTTACCAATTCCGGTTAATTCAAATACAGGGGTAGATTTATAACGAGCTACTATAAATTCCATACCAGAATCATTTTCCGTTGATGATGCTGCTGAGAAATTTTTAAATCTCATTTGTGCAGAATCAGTTTGAAGTGCAATACTGCTGCTAAAGAGTATTGATGCACTTGCATAGTGTAGTTTATAAGTAGGTTCTCTAGATGTCATTGTAGTTAACACTCTTATTTCACCATTTCTTGTTACTAGTCTATCAGTTCCTACTGTTGTTGCTTGACCTATACTTAAAGCATTGTTTGTTGAGTCCCATTGAAAATCTGCTTCTCCGCCAAATTGATTAGAATTATCAAACTGTACATTACCGTTAGAACCTCCTGGTGATATACCTGATCCTGTGTAAGGGTTAAGAGGTACTGTTATTGCTGTAGGGTTAATACTTAAACCACCACTACCTGTAAAATGTAATGACAGGAGTGTTTGTGAAGTGTTTATAGAAGCTGAGTAGAAGTATGAAGTGAAATTAGTATCTAATTCACCGTAAGTTAACTTCGCTCCTTTATCTGCTCTTAATGTTATAGCCATAATTACATATCTAGTTTTACTACTACCGTCATTTCTGTGTTATCAGAAACCGGTATGGGTTGTGCCATTTTTGCAACAGCGATTAATTCATTAGTATCGTTATATAGACCAACAGTAGTAAAATATGGTTGAAATTCACTTCCTGATACATTATCAGCAATTAACCCGAATCCTCCATTCTTAATAGCTGATGGGTGTTGTGTGAAGTTAAATTCACTTTCTCCTATGCTACAGTGGTAACTATACGTATAAATAGGGTGTGAAGCCTTCCATGTAACACTACCAGAGAAATAGTTAGCATAATAATCAGCTACATACGGGTTAGTTAAAATTAATAAACCGTGAGGGTAGATAGCATTACCAACTACTGTTCTTTCCATTATTAAGTTATTTTGAATAGAACTACTTAGTATCAAATTTCCATTACCATCATCTACAATAGAACCTCCCCAAGAGCTTCCTGATAGTGCTATAGACGCAGATAGGTATGCTTGCTTAGATAAATTTCTATACCCATTGATAAAATCCTGTGGATCTAATGTTGCTGTAGGTTGAGACCCAGATTCTGCACCGTAGATTTCATCTGCATCTTCCATATAATCATCAAAGGTATAATTTAGTGTACCGTAGTCTTGGTTTGCATGGGGTATATTTAGAGATATACTCTCTGGTTTCATATGTGTACCTATTAAGCTTCTTGGAATTGAAATAACTGTAAAAGTATCTTCTGCTCTTCTTTGTTGTGAAGTGTATGTACTCTGTAAGTAATTATCTACAGAAGATCCTGACATGTTATAGGAAGAGGTAGTAGGTTCTGCATTTTCAAAACCAGAATAATATAAATGCTTTATACTTCTATATACTAAATCTTCATAGTGTACATAAGGTGTTCCTGCTAGCCTTTGTGTGCTACCGGTTGGATGAAAAGCTAGCGAGCTTGATACACCCACGTAGGTTTCTATTCCACCTGCTTCGTGTTGACTTGCGTTAACAGTAAAAGTCTTATGAGCAGTATAGGTAGTTAAAGTTGAATCTTCTTTGTTTAATTTCTTGTAGGCACTCATTCATTAATAATCAAGTTTAATTCTTACTAAAGCCTCTTTTGTAAAATCTTTCAATAAAGGTTTGGATAGCTTAGCTACTCCTAAAAGGTCGTTAGTATCGTTATATAGTCCAACTGTAGTAATGTACGCTTGTGGGTTATTAACCATAGCATTGTGTCTCAATTCTCCTGAGCCAGAAATATTAGATGGGTTGTTAGAGTAATTAAATTCACTATTTCTTACTCTTACAAAAACATAATTAGAAGATACTGTCTCTTCAGCATTTATTTTAAAGCTATTACCGCCATCAATAAGATTAAATAAAAATGCATTATTATCTCCGTTAGTGTCACTAGATCCAGTCTTAAATAAAACGTTACCAGGATGTCTCAAATCAAGTGCATTAGCATTAAATATCATTACTCCGATATCCGGTAAAAATTTTCCATATGATCCAGCATTAGATGGAGCACCTCCTGCACCTCCATCAAAAGAAACTCCGTTTGAACCAGAAATAATTTCATATACTCTTCCTGCATCAGTGTATGTGATTGTAGAAGCCATACCACTATTGTCGGTTAGGTGTGTAGTAACAGAACCGGAAAATAATGTAAGGTTGAAAGTACCCGGTAATAATTTTTCTTTATATCTAGCTCTATCTAAAGTTATAGCATATATTCCTTTTGGAGATGTTTGTCCTCCAAATGAAAAATCAGAGTCTTCATCACCTAGTATCAAAGATCTATATTGACCGTAAACTGTGGATGAAGGTGATTTTCCTGTTACGTTAGTATTGTAAGCAGTTGCTCCTAAGCCGTCTTTATGTCCATATGCTATGGAAAACTGTACAGCTGCGTTTGTGAGTGTTGAACCTGTTTGAAAAGTATTTAAATAATAGTCTCCACTAGTTGAAGAATCTTGCGTTGAAGATGTGAAAAATGTTGCTAAGTTATAGTTACCTGTGCTCCATACTGTTGATGATATAGCATCAGCACTTACAACAATATCTTCGTTATCAAATGTTTTAAAAGACATATCTTATTAGTTTGTTTTAGTTATTGTTATAGGAATAGTAATTCTTGCTCCACTGTCTCTACCTATAATAGTAAGAGTACTAGATAAACTAGTATTAGCTGCACCAAATAATGTATTAATTGTAGTTCCTGTTAAATTTATTGAAGTACCTACAACAGTCTTAGATACGTTAGTACCTAGTGTAGATGATGCATTTAGTCTTTCAGCTTCTGCAGTATTAATTCCAACGCCAGTATAGTTAGATAGAAGTCTTACATCTGCTATAGTTGCTGTATATCCACTTGATTCAAAAGCTTGGGAAGCTCCTAAAAAGTTTAAGGTTTGTGGTGTTATCGTTAATGATGCTCCTTGCTTCAGTTTTATAGATGCAAAACCTGGCTCTAGTATTGGTAGTTTAGCTGTACCTCTTGGAAGGGTAGCTAATTTATACTTCATTACTTGTGTTTCATCTGCAAATGCTTCTAGGAGAGGCATATTTTCTATTGCTTCACCGAAAAAAGCTGAACCGGATGGATGTGTAGTGTTATACAGTGTATAATCTATTTCGTCATCAGCTAAAGCAAATTGAGTAATTCTAAAAGATCCGTCACCTCTTGCAAGTAACTCTCTTCCTTTTTTTGTTAAGATTGCGTCGACTGTTACGACACCGTTATTTAAGTATCCCATATTCTAACTATTTGTTTATTATAAATATATTGTTTTAATCTTTTCTATTAATTATCAAGCACCATCTTGACTTCCTGATGTATATGCGTTAATTATGAATCCTTTAAAGTCTGTTTCTACTATAATCATATCATCAGGACTATCTTTTACTTTCTCTGGGTTTAGTACTGCTCGAAGTTGTTGTTGAGGTATAATCTTAGTTCCTTCTATTGTTATCAATCTATCTCCTTGCTTTAAAGTAAGCCCTAATTTAGTAGGGTCATGGGCATTAACTTTTAATCCATCTGGTCCCTGACCTCTTATAGCTGTGAGGTTAAATATTTTTACAAAGTTCTTACCATTAAGAGGGTTTGTTTTAGTATTTTTTGAAGTAATTATAACAGATTCTGTTCTTGCTGCAGCTCCACTACCAGAAGTAAATTGAACTAAGTCTCCTACTTGAATACGGTCTCCATATCCAGCAGTTGTAATATCAAAACTAGTATCTGTATTTGATGTTAATAAGTCCGGTGTAATTGCAGTACTACTTGAATAAAATTCTGCTACTACTCCTACTGATACATCTGGCTGGTCTCTTAAGCCTGAAAAGGCTATCTGTTCGTACTGCTGAACATACTCTGCTCTTTCACCATCTGATCCTGATTGACCACTTAATAGGAAGTTCATATTAGCCCAAGAGCGTGCATAACTACCGCTTGCTAGGTCAAATGAAGAAGAAATTGGTCCGTCTATTAATGGAAGTATGGTGATAGTTTTAGCAGTTAAAGCAGGTTCAATACCTCCATAATCATTTGCATTTGTTTTTGATCCATTATATCTTCCATTTGAAAACCCTGTTGCTGTATAATTTGAATCAGGAACACTTGCAGGAATAGCATATGGAAAAGCTTGATAGGTACTACTACCAGGAAGGTTTTTATGGTACCTTAATGTAATGAAGTTTTGTGTTTTATCTATAGATAGTATGTCTGGAAGTATTGTAAAGTTGTCACTTATGGTGCCGCTCATATTAGGAAATTGACGAGATATTATCATATCTAATCTAGCATAAAAGTTTGTGTCTGATGTTCCTCCGCCTGAACTACCTGCGGCACTTCCTGATGCTATAGTTCTATGTACGGGGGAAATAGTGGTGTTAAACCATGATCCATTTCTCCAACCTGCACCTAAGATAGTCTGAAAAACAGTATTTGGAGAATTCATTTCTGGTTCTTTGTCTACTACTAATTGTAGGAAAAAATTTAATGATCTTGTTTGACCTACAGCTGGTGGTATTGGTCCTGTTTTAAACATTTCTTGATACCCTTTTGTTGCTTTAATAAGTTCATCTCGAGTAATAGTAAGTGTAATATCTTCATCGTTAGGGAAACTTACTGCTGATCCTGTGTAGTATAGTTGGTTATCCAGGTTAAATACAAGAGAAGTCGGCATAGGGTTACTTCCCGTGGTAGCAGTATTTAAGAATAAATTTCTTGTTTCTATACCCAATGCTGCTTCAAAGTTTGTAGGGAAAGGATCCAAAGAAGATCTTTCAAGTACATACCGAGTTTTTGATGGTCTAAACTCTGTTGCATTACTAATTAAAGCGTTGTAATCATCGTTATCAAAACTTCTTGCGATGAATGGATCAAACGTAACAGAGGATGATAAACTTGAAGATACGTCTGCTAGACTTAAATCTACGTTATCAATAAAGAAATAACTTGCTTTCTGTGTTACTGTAATTCTTTGAAAGTTACTAAAATCACCAGAGCCAGTAAGTCTAAAGTTAAGACTCTGTATGCTCTGTAGTGTTGGTACAATGCTTCTACCATCTAGAGAATTATTATCAACTGTTAATGCTCTAACAATCTTGGTACCGTCAATAGCATCCTTTACAAACGCACGAATTTCTCCATCTCCAGGACTTGTTGTTGAGAATTGAAATAGATTAGCCATATTATATACTTTATTTATTTACCGTTGTGAGATAAAACTCCATTACTAATATAAGTATGTGTTTTTTCTGTTGTTATTTTTATTACGTCTCCTGTTTCATACTCTTCTACCATCTCGATAGTCTTACCTGATATTATATCTCCTACTTTTAAGGTGTCTATAGCTACAAAATCATCTGCGCTATCTAGGTAAACTCTATGTTTTATAGAAGCTATAAGGTCAGTCTCATCATCAAATATTAATTTTAATTTTTCAGCTCCAGTACTAGGTACTATTTGAATAATAATATCTTCAAGCAATTCTTTAGAAAGTTCATGCTTACTTCTTATTACATCTCCTACTTTAAGGTCTTTGGCTAATTTTTGATTACCGGTTTTCATTAAAACAGATACATTAGGATCTAGACATTGACTATTAGTTTGCTGTGTAATCATCATACTTGAAAAATTACCTCCAGCTAGATTACTGAAAACGTAAGTGAAGTTATCCTGTACATCTGATCTTTGTATATTAACCTGAAGTTGTCTTGCAGCTCCTGTGTTTTGATTTAAAGAAATATGTTCAGTCGAATTACCGTAAATTGCATCTACAGTTCCAAAATCTCCAGTTATGAGTGAGCCCCAATTCCAAGAACTAGTAGGAGGATTTGTCGATACATATGCTGTTGCAGCTGACCCTCTTGAAACAATTGAAAAGCTATCACTAGAACCGCCATAAGGTACTGTGTAGGATGTGACTGGATTGCTACCACTATCCCAATGTTGAAAAATATAAGGGTAGTAGCTAACTGATGCTGATACAGTATCTCCACTATTTCCATTAGCGTCTGTAAGCCATACAAAGGCATTTACTGTATTTCCTGCTGCTGTGTTATTCCAAGTTCCTGATCCTGTATTAGATATTAGGTAGTTAGATGTTCCATATGCAGAATTATCATCAGTAATAAATATACTTGCAGTTCCAGGGAATGGAAGTGTTCCACTAACTATAGGGATACTAGATTGTATAACTCCAGTACTAGCATGTGAACCGGAAGCATTGTAGTTAATGTTGCCTGAGAAATTAACGTCGTAGTGTACCTGCAGTCTATATTTGCCAGTGTAATTAGAACTCTGTGTTGGTGGGGATTGTCCAAATGAAGTTGAATGTTCTACAATTCTAAAACTATTACCTTCAATAGAATAACCTGTTGGTCCTGCTACTTGCTTGTTTATAGTTAATCCAAAGAAACCAGCACCTGTATGAGCTGAAGCTGAAGCTCCTTCATTTCCTGCTGCATCTCTTAATTTTACATCTATTGTAACATTTTCTCCATCATCTAAATTAGTCGTGTTCATGGTTGTTGAAACATTTGCACCTCCAGTAGCCACTACTTTATAGGCTTTATTCCCACTTTGATCTGATGCTGTAGCGAACATTATAGAGTTAGGTTCTATTGTTCCGCGAACTTCAAATGGTACTGATGATACGTTTTGTGCATTAATTGTTGAATTTGTCCATGCTGCTGTATAACCTGAAGGAGCAGTTGTATCAAGAGTACCACATGCTACTATATTATAAAGTTGACCTGGGTTATTAGAGGCTGATACTGCAGCTGTATAACTTGTGTATGTTCCATTATTATTAATTGCAAATGAAGTATGGTCTCCTTGCTCTACTGAAGTTACTGGGTTTAGTCCGTTAATGTCGGTGTATAGTATATCACCTTCTGCAGGTACAAGATTACTACCTCCGTGATAGAAAGTTGCAGCAGAACTTAAGTTGAATGCGGCACATGCTTGAACTGCAGAGTTATATTCTATAGGATTAACTCCTGTGTTCATTACATAAACAGGTGTGAGTGTATCTGTAATAGTCTGATTTACGGTAGTTATGTGAAATAAAGTTCTTGGGTGAACTACTTTTTTAAATGGATTTTCTCTATTCAACTCACCGTCTGATAGTAGTATCTTACTACCGCTTAATTCTCCGTTAAATTTAGGAGATTCATCTCCTATAAGTTTATTAATTGAACCGCTTTTAGTTTCTATAACTTCAGAATAAAATGTTGTATCATTTATTCTACCATATGTTTTAAAGTTATCAGCACCTCCTGTAAAATCTTTTGGTGGAAATGAAGTAGAAAGTATATTCTGGTAGGCCTGAGAGTATGCAGTAAGCTTGGTGTTACCAGCTGTGCCAGCTATTTTTTGATGCAATACTAACGTATCGTTGGTTTCAAAAGTTGTTTTATAACTAAACTTAAAGTCATTCTTAATATCTGAAGGATTAGCAGTAATTGCTGCTTGAAGCGCTAGTACCCTCTGTGCTGAGCTAACGTTGCTTTTAAAGGTTACTCCACCGCCGTAGGATTGCAAAGGAGTTCCTGTAGTTCCATGAAAGTCTTCTTTGTTTCCTGATGTGGATACTATAGTTACTACGCCGAGTACAGCACTACCGGTTGTTGGTGCCATTACAATCTCTGTAGATGCATTAGATGGAGTGTTCATTACATATCCTGAAAGCGAATTATAGAATCTAAACCTTTCAGTATTAATTCCAAAAGAAGGTTCAGCGTTTGATCCAGAGTGTGTAAAAGCTGCTAAAATTACATCACTACTTATTGGAGCAAATGAAGCGCTATTAGCTGGTGAGTTTCCTCTAGCTACCCAAGAGTTTTGTCCGTGAGGGCTATAGTCTATTGCAATAAGATGATTGTGGTGCCAACTTGAAAGACTTCCGCCGTTGCCATTGGTTAATGTAGGAAATCTCTGTATTCTAGATTGAGAGGTGTGCATAACATAGAAGTCGAATTCACCAGTGGTGTTTCCGGCTATGTTTCCGTTTTCATAGGGGGTACCTATAAGCTTACTTCTCGGTGGGTTAACTGAGTTCTGTACTTCTCTTATGTTGAAATATGCTCCGTTAGGGTGATAAAAGTCATTTCCTTCTACTATTATCTCTCCATCATCTCCTCTTTCAATATCAGTTCTAAAGTTAACTCTAAACTGTAAGTCTGAGTGCCCTCCTATAGTACCTGGCCAGGGAGCTTCAATATGTTTAAGCCTAGATTCTTGAAAACCATCTGCAGAAATAATTAAGTCATTATAAGCACCTGCTGAAGAACCAGTCATAAAGGCTGTCTCCATACTACCTGAGTATGTTTCATTTTCTCCAGATAGTGATGGTGATTTTATTTTGTTTCTTTCTAATAAATGAGGTTTTATTATAATACCAGTATCTAGTGAAACTCTTGCTGGTACAAAGTCTTTTATCATCTTAAACAGTACATTGTCGTAAAATTTAAAAGATCTTACAAAGTCTTTCAAGTTAGGTGGGTCTAGATAGGGGTACCCAGCAGTGTTTTGAAAAAGTACTCCTTGTCTATAATCCTGTAGGGTGGTGGACCCGAAAAAGGGATAAACTTCATTATAAGAAGAGTCATATAAATCCCTTGGATCTCCTATGAAATCATCTATATTAAAAGGGTTACCCAAAGAAGATGTTATTAATGCATTTATAGCATTAGCTGGTGAGAATCCAACTTCTAATCTATGTTGATCGGGAGCGGTTACTTCATCTTGTTTAAATATAGATGTATTTTGAGTTAGTACATAACCATCTGTGCTACCTGAGGAGTGTGTAATTTTAGTAAGTTGATCTGAAACTTCAAAGTCTGGACCTAAATACCTACGTTTGTTGAATGGTTCACCACCAAAGGTTTTTATCTTTAAAAAATCACTAGGTATTCCAAAGCAGTTTATTAAGGCTCTTAGACCTCTCTTAGTACCTTTAGATTTTAAAAGGAGCGGAATGTTATGGTAAATTCTTTTATACACCTCAGCTTCATAATCTTTATTAGATACTGTCGGTCTTCCAGAACTATTGAAGGTATTGACAACTTCTCCAATACTCCCACTGTCGTAACTATCGTTAATAAAGTATTTGAATAAGTCATTCGAACCTTCTTTTGAGTTATGTATCTTTATACCTAAACTCTTTACTGCTTCTTGAACTAAATCTTTAGATATACCCATATTCAACCTATGGTCTGTGTCGTATTTATCTGTTATAGCTTTAGTATAAATCCATAAATTATCAAAATGCTGACCGATCATATGAGTGAATAAAACCCCTTTAGCGTTATTAGTATCGTCTGTTAAATACTCAGGTAAAAAGTTAGTAAGTAAATCATAGTTTCTAACATCATAGTTTGATGCGCTAGTTAGCTGTTGGTTATACCAGTCTATAGCATTAGAAGATGTAGAGTGAAAGTTAACAAAAGGCTTTAAGGTATTGCTCTTAGGCCAATTAGTTGAACCGCTCTCAAAATACAAGTATCTTTCATAATGATCAAAATTATTAACTATCCCCTCAATTAGGTTTTTAGTAGCTTCAATACTACCGCTTGTTGCTGCAGTGCTAGAGTTAGACAGCCCTTGTTCTGTATCTAGGTCTGCTTGGTAG
>Ga0209634_1002932_pt1 | contig 11764 bp, 15 predicted proteins | sample LinPmetageLP40_FD_184043 | JGI IMG/M metagenome (GOLD analysis project Ga0209634, IMG submission 184043) | Marine viral communities from the Pacific Ocean - LP-40 (SPAdes) (version 2) | ecosystem: Environmental > Aquatic > Marine > Oceanic | place: Pacific Ocean | collected 2010-08-26 | reverse complement strand
TGATAATGCTACTTCAGGTTCTCACACTGTAACTGTTAAAACTACTTCAGGAACTGGAGTAACTTGGGCAGCAACAGACAAAGGAACTAAAGCAGTTTACTCTGATGGTACTAATGTTGTTGATACAGCTTTCACAGAACTATCTTCAGATTATTCACCACAGCTTTCAGCAAATTTAGATACTAATAGTCATAATATAATTATAGATACAGCTCACAGTATTCTTGATGAAAACTCTAACGAACAAATTACTTTTACTACAGCCGGATCAGCTGTTAATGAATTTACAATAGCAAACGCGGGAACAGGTGCTGCACCATCAATATCTGCAACAGGCGGTGACGCTAGTATAGATTTAAATATTACACCAAAAGGAAACGGAAGAGCAACTTTCAACGGTCAAGGTAAAATTCAAAGTGTTGCTGAAAAAGTTACAACTGCAGCTGTTGCAGCTACTGGTACAGTTGCTTACGATGTTCTTACACAAGCAGTTTTAAATTACACTACAGATGCTTCAGGTAACTGGACTTTAAATGTTAGAGGAGATGGATCTACCTCATTAGACTCAATTATGGACACAGGTGAATCAATAACAGTTGCCCACATTGTAAAACAAGGTGGAACAGCTTATTATAATTCAGCTTTTCAAATTGATGGATCAAGTGTTACTCCAGAATATCAAGGCGGCGCAGCACCAACAGGTGGTAACATTAACTCATTAGACGTTTATTCATATACAATCATAAAAACTGGTTCAGGGACGTTTACAGCGTTAGCTTCTCAAACACAGTTTGCGTAATAAATTAGGAGGAGAAAGACAATGCCAATACTAGGAAGTTTCGGAGCAGGAGCGGCAAGAGGTTTCGGTGAAACATCAGGAGCAGCAAAAGGTTTAATTAACGCTACAGGTGGAACTATTACTTGTGACGGTGATTATAGAATTCATACATTTACAGGTCCAGGAACTTTTTGTGTAGCTTGTATTTGTGCATGTGTACCTGCTGGAAATAGAAAAATTGATTATTTAATTTTAGGTGGCGGCGGAGCCGGAGGAACAAGTGGAAGATCTGGTGGCGGAGGAGCTGGAGGTTTTAGAGAATCTCATGAAGTTCCAATTTCTGGATCATACACAGCAAGTCCAGTAGCAGTATCTAATTCTCAAACAATTGCAGCAGGAGGATACCCTATATCAGTAGGGGCCGGTGGTTCACAATCTAACCCACCTGGAAGAGCTCCAAACACAACAGGATTTGGAATTTCTTCTTCCGGAGGAGGACAAGGAGCTCAGGAATGGGGTTCATCTCCTGGATCTCCTGGAGGTTCTGGAGGCGGAGGCGGACAAGAATCAGGTTCAGCTGGTAACGGTGCTGGAAGTGGTAACTCTGGTGGATATAGTCCACCCGAAGGAAATGGAGGAGCTAATGGAACCAAAACTCCTGCTTTACCTTGGGGAGGAGCAGGCGGAGGCGGCGGAGGAGCTGCACAATCAGGTTTCGATGGTCCTAATGGTAATGAGGCTGGTAATGGTGGTAATGGTCATGGAACACAAATTAGTCCAGCTGATGGAACACCGGGGCCAAGTGGTCCATTAAGATATTTTTCTGGAGGCGGCGGAGGTAAAGCACAAGCATGTTGCACACCTAGTGCAAACAGAAGAGGAGACGGAGGAGCTGGAGGTGGCGGAGGTCAACCCGGTTCTCAATCTTGTGGTTTTAGTCCAGTATGTGTTGCTGTACCTGTAGGTCCAGCTGGAACAGCTGGCGGAGCAGCATTTGGAACAGGCGCTGCAGGCGCTGTAATTATAAGGTATAAATTCGCATAATGGCTAACTTTGCAAAAATAGATGACAACAACGTTGTTCTTACTGTGTTACACGTAGACGACAAAGATGTATTAAATTCTGATGGAGTTGAAACTGAATCTGTTGGTCAAGCTTATTTAGAAACACACAACAATTGGCCTGCCGAAAAATGGATTCAAACTTCAAGAAATACTATTCTTGGAGAACACTTATTAGGCGGAACTCCTTTTAGAGGATATTTTGCAGGTATAGGTTGGACATGGGATGTTGAAAACCAACAATTTTTTCCACCTAAACCAAATTATCCATCTTGGGTTAAAAATTTAACAATATCAGATTGGGAATCTCCCGCTGGACCTAAGCCAGAACAAACTCTGGAAATGAATACCAATGGTAGTCGATGGTCTTGGAGTGAAGAAAACCAAGCTTGGGAAGTTATTTAATAACAAACATCACCAGAATTAACATACGTCAAAGTCTGGATATAATTTAAGTGAGAATTATTTTTATTTTCAATATAGTATTGTAGTGTAGCTGGAAACATAATAAATTTATTTGTCTCTAATTCTACTGTCCAAGTTTTATTTTTTTTTCTATTATCATCGTATGTAATAATTATTTTACAACTACCCGGATCTATTTCTACCCCGTATAAACACACCCAATCAGGAGAAGCTTTAAGATTAAAAGGATCTACTTCAAGTATAGGTTTTGATATTTCATTTCTTTCATAATATTTAGCAGAAGGATAATGTCCATCTCCTCGAGTAATAAAATATTTATGCTCAAGGTGCATATATTCTCTTATAAAAGTTTCAAGTCTATCTCTTGTTTTATAAAACTTATCATCAACGTCTTCATAGTAATGTGAAATAGTTATGTGTTTAACCATTTCATCTTTTTCAAGATGCCATCCTTTAGGCATTTTTACCTCGCCTACAAATAAAGCAGTGTCTGTTAATATTTGTTTTTTAATCATCTTTCATTACAATCTTTTTTTCATCTACAAAATATATAGCATCTAACGAACTATTTTTCAAGGTTAGCAACGCATCTTCTTGAGTCTGAACTAAAGCTTCTCCTGCTAGATTAAAACTAGTGTTTAATAATACAGGACATTTTGTATCTACATAAAATTGTTTTAATAATTGATATAAAAAACCCTCAGAAACTGTTTGTACTCTGCACGTATTATCTACATGCACAACTCCAGGGATTTTAATTTTAGGTAAGACATTAAAATTTATTGTCATGTGGGGACTTTCTTTTAGGCCTAAAGTTTCAAAATATTTTTTAAATTCAGTTTTTAAAACAACACCTGCAAAAGGTCTGTACCATTCTCTTTTTTTAATATTGTTTACAATTTGTTTAGCATCAGGATGTCTTGGATCAAATAGTATACTTCTATGCCCCAATGCTCTAGGTCCTGCTTCAGGGCTTCCTTCAAATATTGCTACACTTTTTTTATTTGCTAGTAGGTTACATACTTCTTTTATGTTAGATTTTTTACCTATTTTTAATTTTTCTTTTTTATAATAGTGGTAAAAATTATCTGTACATGGATATACACGTTTCGAAGTTTCTTCTTTATATTTTAACATTGCAGCACCTACAGGTACCCCTGTATCATCTGCAACTGGTTCAAAATAAAAATTAACATTAGGTAAATTTTTTATATAAAAATTGTTAGCTACTACATTCAAGGCGTAACCCCCTACCACACAAACATTTTTAATACCTGTACTTTTTACATATTTTTTTATTAAGTTTAAAGATTGCTCTTGTGTTTCTGTTTGCACTAATCTAGCTTTATCTGCATAAAAATTATAATTAGTTTTATTAATGTCTTTGGTTATAGAGTCTTCACAATTATAAAAACACACACTATCATCTTTTAAGAAACTAAATTTATTTGAGTCAGGTATATTATTTATAAAAAGTTTTTCACCATTAAGTTTTTTTCCATAGGAAGCAAGTCCCATTGTCTTACCGTTTTCTAAAACATGTTGGCCAATTAAAGTAGTAGCAGCCTCGTATACTCGAGTAATACCTAAAGAATTATTTGAAGAAATATCACAGTCACTATAATATAATTTTAATGAATTTAAAATATTATATTTTTCAGTTTCTTTGTTTAACTCTAAGCCAAAGTTTTTTGAAATACATTTAAGTTTATCTTTATCCCCTATAAAAACACTTTCGTTTTCTCTAGCTGAAGGTTGTCCATTTATAAAAAATATACTTCCATTTCTGTCAATCACAAAAATTAAAGTTTTTTCAAATTTGCTGTTATGGTAAGCTAAACTAGCGTGACATTTGTGATGCAATAAAGAAGAGTAGTTTTCCATCTCTATATTAAATTTTTTATTTATATAGTTTCTCCATACTGTTTCTATATCGGGTTCATTGTTAGAAGGAGTTAGATAAAGCACATGATCTATTTTACCTAATTTTAAACTTTCATATAATTCTATAGATTTAAAAGGGTGTCTATCTCTTTTGTTACGGGTAAGTCTTTCTTCTTTACAAAAAAATTCTATTTTACCATCTAACAAACTACATACTGAACTATCGTGTGCAATATTAAATGCTAAAATTCTCATTACCTAAAGTTTTTATTTTTAAACCAGAAAGGTAATCCAACATGGGGTCTTTTATCAAACATGTTGTTTTTAGCTCCTTTGCGTCTTGCATTATTATAATGAAAGAAAACTTGAACACAGTCTTCTTTTCCATCAAAAGGTTCTCTCCAATGTTCTAGGTCTTCTCCTTTGTAAATTAACATATCTCCAACTTTTAAATTTATTTTTTTTCCTTTCATCCCATCTTTTCCAGAAGGTTCAAGATAAATAGGCCAAGGGTCACCTCCTAAATAAAGTGTTGTAGATATCTCACAACTAAATCTATCTTTGTGTCTTTTAAGAATATCTCCTGTTTTATATGACCTTAAAAAAGAGTAATTTGGATACAGTTTTAAACCTGTAGCTTTTTCCATAAGGGGTTGAAGTTTTAACATTAAAGTTTCCATAGGAACATCTGCATAAGATACAAAAGTATTTGGAACTTGTCTGTCTCCCCATTCTCCAAAAGCTGTCTCAAAAGGGGACATATATTTATCTGCAGACATGGTTTTAAAACATTGTTTTTTTACTACGATGTAGTTATATAGAAACAAAGCTAGTTCACTAGAAACAGCTTTTCTAAGGACAGTGTATTTTTTCTTTTTAAAACTATCCATTAACTGTCTTTCTAACTGCTTGAAGATTAAAATGTATAAATCTAAAAGGATCTATACCGTGATCTACTGTAAATTCATGTTCAATATAAGCTGGGAAAAGTACCAATGTGCCAGGTTTTGGTTTGAAATGAATTGAACCACTCCCCATTGTAATATCATTAGGTTTTTTTAAAGGTAGCATCGACATCATTTTTGCTACTCTTGGGTCTTTAAGAATAGGGTAAGCGGTGTGCTCAGAACTTTTTAAAAAGTAAAAACCACTAATATGGTTATCATAATGAATATGAGCATTGTGGTAACCCGCACCTTTTTTAGAAAATTCTTGTACCCACATCTCAGTCCATGTCATATTATAAGTGGTCATATCATAACCTATATGATCCATTATTTCTAAAGATCTTCTTTCAACATATCCTTGAATGTCTGCAAATTCAGGAAGACCAACTAAAGGACCGGAATGATGCGTCATTCCAAAATCTCCTAATTTTTTACCGACAGCTTTATCTCTTTCCTTACACATGTCTTTAGTGTTATTTTTAGACCAAGCTATGTGAGGGTCTGAGGCTTTGTTTAATTTGTCTACTAGTTCTGGTAACTCATTTACGTACACTGGTGTTTGAAAGTATGTTTCAAAACTTATATTTTCATTCATCTAAAAGATCTCCCTAAACTCCATATAACTAAAGAATATCTTTTACCCCTAGTTACTGGTTTTACCCTGTGCTCTACAAAAGAAGGAAAAACAATAACACTTCCTTTAGGCACATTGTTAAATTTAATAAATTTGTTTTTATTTTTTGTTTCCATATCGTTGTTATTTAATTCTAATTCCCCTCCTTCATAATCTTTTGGGTTAGATAAGCTAACCGTTACAGATAATTTTCTAATTTTATTGTGTCGGCTTAAATCATTAGGTGCATTGTATGGTTTAGTCCAACCATCCTTATGCCAATCATAATGTTGATTTAAATTATATTTTGTAAACTGGCACGGTTCAGACCAATCCCAATCAAAATTCCAACCTGCATTCTCATTGGCTCTATGAATATAGGGGTGGATTTCTTTATATATCCAAGAACCTTCCATCCAAGTTACATTAGAATCTCTAGTTTTTTTTAAATCCCTTAAATTTTTTTCAGACATATTTCTGTTATAAGTGCCTGTCCAACCTATGTAATCTTTTTGTTTATTACCTATTTTTATTAAATCGTTACAAAATCTAGGTGTTAGAACTTTTTTAAAAATCCAACAATAATGTTTTAATATCATATTCTTTATTATCTTTTGAGTTTTATTATCATAAAAATAGTATATATTCAATATCTAGAATGACTATATTAGAAAGATTTGAAAAGTATTTAACCAACATAGAGCGTCCTAGTAAAAAAGAATCTTGGAATATAGCAGGTGTTTTAAAAGATAAAAATGCTTTTTATAGGTTTGATGTAAAAGATCTTACTAAAGCTTCTAATAATAGAGGTTTTAAAAAAGGTAGTTTAAAAAGTAAAGCGGAGAAAATGGTGTTTGAATTTAAAGATCAATGGATTATTTTAGACATTGGAGAACTTAATGAGTACGTAAGGCAAAGTAAAACAAAAGATTTTGAGTTAGATAAAATTATTCCTAAACTTGATTGGAACATGTTTATAGTAAAATGAGGTTATTTTTTAAAGAAGATAGAGATTTTTTATTACCTGAAGATAAACACACTTTAGATGAAATTACTTTAAACGGGTACTTTCCTTTTTATTTACAAAAAAATACTATTGGAAAAGATAATAAACATTTTTTAAGTCATATTATTGTAGGTAGGGTAGAGCAGCGAGATAAAAATGATAAAGGAATTAGTTCAAATTATGCAGAATTTTTTATAAAGATATTAAATCAATTTTGTAAAAAGAATAATATTAAATATAAAAACATATTAAGATACTCTCTTAATTTAGCTTTTTATGATGGTGTGGATAAATCTGGAACACATGTTGATCATGATGTCCCACATAAACAGTTAATTATTTATTTAAATGATCCTATGGATATAAATTCACATACAGTTCTTTTAAATAAAAAAGAAGATAAAATTATAAAAAAGATTGTGCCTGAAAAATTTAAAGGAGTTTGTTTTAACCAGTGTCCTCACTACATGGTATACCCTAAGAAAGGACATAGAATAGTTGCAATAGCAACTTTTAATTAATATGAAGATAACTATTTTAGGAAGAGGAAACGCTGGTTGTATTTCTGCAATGCATTTTGCACATTTTAGAAAACAATTAAATACAAAAATAGATATAGAGCTTATCTATGATTCCAATATTCCTCCAGTTCCCACGGGTCAAGGAACTACTTTAAGTTTCCCACAAACATTATTTGAAAACTTTGGGACAAGTTATTTAACTAATTTTCCATATACACTTAAAACAGGTATCATGTATGAAAACTTCGGTAAAAAAAATAAAAAGATTTACCACAACTTTCCTTTAGGAACCTATGCTTTACATTTTGAACCTAAAGAATTTCAAGACTATGTGTGCAACAATTTAAAAATTAATTTTAAAGAGACAGATAAAAACATAGGTAACTTAGATAGTATTGATTCTGACTATATAATAGATTGTAGAGGAACCCCTAAAAATTTAGATAGCTATGATAAACTACACAATCCTTTAAACACCGCATTATTAGGCAGTCTTCCTAAAAAAGAAAATGATGTGTTATGGACCCGATCTATTGCTCATAAAAATGGTTGGTGTTTTTATATCCCTCTGCCCCAAAAGACTTCGCTAGGTTATTTATTTAATAAAGATATTACTAACGTCGTAGATGCTAAAAAAGATTTTAAAAAAACTTTTGGAGTTACCAACGCTAAAGAATTTGGTTTCAGCCAATACGTAGCAAAAGAACCTATAATAGATAACAGGGTTTTATTAAATGGAAATAGACTTTTCTTTTTAGAACCTTTGGAAGCTACAGCTATGGGAACGTATTTACAGACAGCAAGGTTTTACTATGACTATATATTTAATAATACTAGTAAATATCAAACAGGTTTAAATATAAGAGAGTATGTAAATAAAGTACAAAATTTTATACTTTGGCACTATGCGAATGGTTCAACTTATAATTCTAGGTTTTGGACACACGCTAAAAATATTTGGAAGAAAAACAAAGATGAGGATTTTTTAGAAACTTTAAAAACTATAAGGGGGATGACACAAGACGACATAGAAAATAGTGTGCATACTTCTTTTAAATATGCTCAATGGGAAGAATGGAATCTTAAATTATGGCAAGATCAAGTATAAAAATAATAGATAACTTTTTACCAATAAATGTATTTAAAGAAATACAAGAAAAAGCTATGTCTTTACCTTTTTTCTATACTCCTAATATTACATTTGAAAATAAAAGAGATTTTAATTTTTATCTAACTCATATAGTATACAACAACCATGCTCCCAATAGTCCTTTTTTTGAAGACATGAAAATTATTATAGATAAAATAGGAGAAGATTTATTTTTAAGAAGAATTAAAGTTAATTTTTATCCTAGGACAGAGAAACTTATTATTCACGAAAAACATAGGGATAATAAAAAATCCCATAAGGGAGCTATATTTTCTTTAAACACATGTAATGGAGGAACTTATATCGGAGATAAATTTATTAATTCTATAGAGAATAGAATGTTGTTTTTTGATCCAAGTCAATTTCACAGCAGCACTACATGTACCGATAAACACGCTAGATTTAATATTAATTTTAATTACTTTTAACATATGATTCATAATTTATTTCCCACCCCTATTTATCAAGCAGATTTAAAAAAACCTATTTCAAATAAAATTTTAAATAATAAAGTTGTGTATAGAAAAAATACAGGAAATGATGCTAGCGTAGATACTTATATTTTAGAGAAAACTTTATATTCAGATTTAAAAAAAGAATGCCAATCTCACCTAGAGGAATATTACAGAACAATTATAAATACAAAAAATAATGTAACCCCCTATATTACGCAGTCTTGGTTAAATAAGACTAAAGAAAAAGGCCATCATCCTTTACATACTCATCCTAACAGTATTATATCTGGTGTGGTGTATTTCAATGCTGACCCTAATAAAGATAATATTAGAATACAAAAACCTTTAGGGGGACATAGTTATGCTTTACAATTTTTAATGTACCCTAAAGAATATAATGCATGGAATTCTAATGATTTTGTACTTCCCGTAAAATCTAATTCAATTATATTATTTCCTTCTTATTTACCACATTCTGTAGATATTAAAAATTCTTCTAATATTAGGACTAGTCTATCTTTTAATACTTTTGTAAAAGGTACACTAGGATATGAAGTTGATCTGGATTTACTACAAATATAATACTACCAAAAATCTAAAAACCTTATATATTTAAACCTATGGCATTAAAAAAAGTAGACTTTGCACCTGGTTTTAATAAACAAAGCGTACCTTCAGCACTTCCTGGACAATGGGTAGATGGGGACTTTGTTCGTTTTAGATATACCGCACCTGAAAAAATAGGGGGATGGTCTCAACTTACTCAAGCTAATGAAACAGTTCCCGGTGCAGCCAGAGCTCAATTAGCATTTACAAGTCTACAAGGGGAGAGATACACGGCTATCGGAACTTCTCAAGGTCTATTCTTATATTATGGTGAAGCTTTTTACGATATTACTCCTTTAGACACTGCAATTACAGGAGCAACCTTTGATACTTTTTCTAGTCAAAACAATGTTACTGTAAATAAAACTTCTCACGGTTTAGAAGTTGGGAGATACGTAACGTTTACAACAGTTACTCCTCCGACAGGATATTCCGCAACAGATTTTACAGAAGGTGCTTTTGAAATTTTAACAGTCCCTAATGATAATACTTTTACTATTCAAATGAGAGTTAATGCAAGTGGTGCAGCATCTGCATCGGGTGCAGCCTCTATTAATCCTTATGTTGAAGTAGGTCCTACTTTTCAAACGTTAGGTTATGGATGGGGTACTTATCTATGGGGAGATTCTACATGGGGCACAGAACGAACTACAAGCACCGTTACATTAGATCCAGGAAATTGGAGTCTTGATAATTTTGGAGAAGTTCTTGTTGCAACTATATTTAATGGTAAAACTTTTACTTGGAATGCAGGAGCATCTAATGCAAGAACAGTTAGAGCATCACAAAATACTACAAACTTTGTAACAACAGGTAATCCAACAGCTACTCGATTTACATTGGTTTCAGACAGAGACAGACATTTGTTTCATTTTGGAACAGAAACAACTATAGGCAATGCTGCAACACAAGACCCTATGTTTGTAAGATTTGCAAATCAAGAAAATTTAAATGACTATTTACCTACAGCTACCAATACTGCTGGAACATTTAGATTAGATACTGGAAATAAAATTAATGCAGCTCTTCAAGGTAAAGATTATGTTTTTGTATTAACGGATCTTGCAGCTTATGTTATTCAGTTTGTTGGTCCACCTTTTACTTTTTCTGTAAGACAAGTTGGTACTAACTGTGGATGCATTGCCCAACATGCAGCCTCTTATGTTAATGGTGCCGTGTATTGGATGTCTGCCGAAGGTGGATTTTTTATGTACGATGGTACAGTAAAAGCTCTTCCATGTTTAGTTGAAGATTTTGTTTTCACCACTCAAAATGGAAATTTAGGAATTAATTATGATGCTGCCGACACAGTTTATTCTGCTCCAAATAGTTTATACACAGAAGTAAATTGGTTTTACCCTAAATCAGGATCAGAACAAATAGACAGATGTGTGACCTATAACTTTCAAGAAAACTGTTGGACTACTTCTTCTTTAGCAAGAACAACTTATCAAGATCAAGGTGTGTTTACTTTACCATACGCAACAGAATACAACGCAACAACAACTCCAGTGTTTTCAGAAATTTCTGGAATTACTAATAAGTATGGAGCATCTATTTACTATGCTCACGAAATAGGAACAGATCAGGTCAATAGTTCAGGTACAACTTCTATTGATGCATTTATACGATCGGGAGATTTTGATATAGATGACGGTGAATTGTTTATGTCCATGAGAAGATTTATGCCAGATTATAAATTTTTAGTGGGCAACTCTAAAGTAACTTTATTTATTTCTGATTATCCTTCTGATCTTCAAACAGGTTCGCCACTCGGACCTTTTACAATAACAAGCACTACTGATAAAATAGATACTAGAGCTCGAGGAAGATTACTATCATTAAAAATAGAAAATGACGCTGCAGGTGAAACTTGGCGTTATGGTAGTTTTAGACTAGATGCACAACCAGACGGGAGAAGATAATGACTAAAAGATTAAATATCAAAAAAGCAATTAAAAAACCAGGTTCTTTAAGAAAGGCTTTAAATATTAAAAAAGGTGAAAAGATACCTTTAGATAAATTAAATAAAGCAGCTAAAGCAAAAGGTAAGTTAGGTCAACGAGCTCGTTTTGCCAAAACATTAAGAAAAATAAATAGAGCATAATGGCTAAATTAAGTAATTACATACCTGAGCCCAAACAAGAATACGATGTAGAAAACCAACGTCAAATTATTGAGTCTGTAACAACTATGAAACAACAACTTAATTTTTCTTTTCAAGAAGATTTAAAAAACGAACAAGACGCTTTTAATTATTTTTTATCATGACAATACAATATAGAAACGCAGGAGTCAGTTTAACAACTACTAATTT
>Ga0209634_1002931_pt1 | contig 11764 bp, 11 predicted proteins | sample LinPmetageLP40_FD_184043 | JGI IMG/M metagenome (GOLD analysis project Ga0209634, IMG submission 184043) | Marine viral communities from the Pacific Ocean - LP-40 (SPAdes) (version 2) | ecosystem: Environmental > Aquatic > Marine > Oceanic | place: Pacific Ocean | collected 2010-08-26 | reverse complement strand
GAGTCAATTTTTAAATCATTTAAATTGACAAAAGTCCCAATTACATTGAAAATAACGACCTATTTTAGTGAAAAACTTGAGCAAGAATCTAATGACTTAGAATCTACAATCACTAAAAAAAATTTAAAGATGAAAAAATTATTAAGTTGGATGAGTAATTTTGGGTTTGCTAAAATTTCAGGGACAGGTTCAAGTGTTTTTGTAAAAATAGTGGATATAAAAAAAATACCATTCATTAATGAAAACAAACCAATAGATATAAAAAGTTTTGTTGTTAAAGGGTTATCTAAACATCCTTTTTACGATGTTTAAGTTAAATGGGGAGTCGCCAAGCTGGTTAAGGCACATGGTTTTGATCCATGCATGCGAAGGTTCGAATCCTTCCTCCCCAGCCAATTTTTAAAAATACGGGGGTATTTGTGAAAAACGAAAATCTAATGGTTTTTACTGGGAATGCCAATAAAGACCTTGCAAAAAAAGTTGCCTCTAATTTAGGTTTAAAACTTGGTGAAGCCACCGTCGGTAATTTTAGTGATGGAGAAACTATGCTAGAGCTTCTTGAAAACGTTCGAGGAAAAGATGTTTTCATTTTGCAATCCACCAGCTTCCCCACAAATGACAATCTAATGGAAATAATGGTAATGGTCGATGCACTCAGAAGATCTTCTGCTGCAAGAATTACAGCAGCTATTCCTTATCTAGGCTACTCAAGACAAGATAGAAGGCCAAGATCGGCCAGAGTCGCTATAACTGCAAAAGTAGTTGCCAACATGCTTACTGGCGTTGGTGTGGATAGACTTTTGACGATGGATCTGCATTCAGATCAAATCCAAGGTTTTTTTGAAATACCAGTTGATAATATTTACGCAACTCCTGTTTTACTTGAAGATTTAAAAAAACAAAGTTATGAAGATGCTGTAATTGTTTCACCAGATGTTGGAGGGGTGGTTCGAGCAAGAGCGATGGCGAAGATTCTAGGAAGTGATTTAGCAATTATAGACAAAAGACGTCCAAAACCTAATGTGTCTGAGGTTATGAATATCATAGGTGATGTGAATGGCCGCACATGCATTATTGTTGATGATATTGTTGACACAGCAAATACACTTTGTGAGGCAGCATTAGCATTAAAAAAGAAAGGGGCAGAAAAAGTCGTTGCCTACGCCACGCATCCTATTTTTTCAGGGAAAGCCATTGAATCAATTCAATTGTCTGAGCTTGATGAAATTGTAATTACTGATACAATTACGCTTGAAAAAAATGCTCGAGGCTGTGAAAAAATAAGGCAGCTGTCAGTTGCTAAAATTTTAGCTGAGACAATAAAAAGAATTAGCCACGAAGATTCTGTAAGCTCGTTATTTATAGATTAAGAATAAAAGCTTTTTTAGAATGCTGAGTAATTTAATAACTAAATAGACCTGGTCGCGAGTCTATTTAATTTTTAGGAGTTCATAATGAAAATTGAGATAAATGCAGTATTAAGAGAGGCGAAAGGTACGGGTGCGAGCCGCCGTCTTCGTCATGAAGGAAAGGTTCCGGGTGTTCTTTACGGTGGAAAAGATGATGCAAAAAGCATTGAATTAAATGCTAAGGATTTATTTATGCAATTTAAACATGAAGCTTTTCATGCATCTATTCTTACTCTAAATTTGGGGGGTAAAAAAGAATCCGTTCTTCTTAGAGACTATCAAATGCATCCAGTTAGAAACAATATTCAACATATTGATCTTCAACGAATTGATGAAAACAAGAAGCTAAGTGTAAAAATTCCATTCCACTTCTTAAACGAAGATGTCGCTCCTGGTGTAAAACTAGAAGGTGGGGTAGTTTCTCATATCATGGTCGATGTTGATATTTCTTGTTTACCTAAAGATTTACCAACTTATATAGAAGTCGATATGATCGCTTTATCTATTGGTGACTCTATTCGCTTATCAGACATAAAAGTCCCAGAAGGGGTAGAGTTAACTACATTATCTGAAGATAATGATCCTACTGTTACTTCTATATCTCAGCCTAAGGTTGTGGTCGAAGAAACACCTGTAGCTGCTGAAGGTGAAGAAGGAGCTGCTGAAGGTGAAGAAGGAGCTGCTGAAGGTGAAGAAGGCGCTGCTGAAGGTGGTGACGACAAAGCTGCTGAAGGTGGCGGTGACAAAAAAGATTAGTTCAATTTTATAGCGCACTTAGATGTAAGTGCGCTATTCTAACTTCAATGAACAAAATAAAACTCTTTGCTGGTTTAGGTAATCCTGGAGAAAAATATCAAAATACTCGTCATAATTGTGGATTTTGGTGGATTGATTTTCTAACCAATAATCACAGACTTAATCTAAAACATAATGCAAAATTCAGTGGTGATATTGCTAAATATACCGATGAAGGTAACTGTTTTTTCCTTAAACCGACAACGTTTATGAACGAAAGCGGAAGATCGCTTGCAGCGGTTGCTAATTTTTACAAAATCCGTCCTGAAGAAATTCTTGTTATCCATGATGAGTTAGATATTGAACCTGGAAAGATCAAACTAAAACTCGGTGGCGGTGATGGTGGGCATAATGGCCTAAAAAGTATTACTAAATCAATAAAAAGTAAAAATTTCTGGAGAATTCGTATTGGGATTGGGCATCCTGGAAACAAGAATCAAGTAAGTGATTTTGTATTAAAGCCTCCTATGAAAAAAGAAAATGAGTTAATTGAAGATTCGATACTCAATAGCTATAAAATTTTTTCGCTACTTAAAAGCGGTCAGTTTGAAAAAGCAATGTTAAATCTACACTCAGTTTAAATATTTTGGAAATTAATCTATGAAATGTGGAATTGTAGGACTACCAAATGTGGGAAAATCAACCCTATTTAATGCTATCACTAAGGCAGGTATTGATGCTGAAAACTATCCTTTTTGTACAATTGAACCGAACGTTGGGATTGTAGCAGTTCCAGATCAGCGAATTTCAAAACTCGAAAAAATAGTCTCCCCAGAAAAAACGCAGCCCGCCACGGTTGAACTTGTTGATATTGCTGGTTTAGTGGCAGGCGCTTCTAAAGGTGAGGGTTTAGGCAATAAATTTTTAGCTAATATTAGAGAGACTGACGCAATCATGCATGTTGTTCGATGTTTTGATGATGAAAATATTGTTCATGTCTCAGGGCAAATCAATCCCCTATCTGATATTGAAACTATTAATACTGAATTAATTTTATCTGATATGGAAACGCTCGATAAAGCCATCCAAAAAGAGTCAAAAAAATCTAAGTCAGGTGATAAAGATTCCCAAAAATTAATAGAGTTATATAAAAAAATTCAGTTAGTTTTTAATGAAGGTAACCTTGCATCAACATTAGAGCTGACAGCTGAAGAGAGTGTATTAATTAAACCACTTTGCCTAATCACAATTAAACCAATCATGTTTGTAGCCAATGTAGATGAAAATGGCTTCAAAGATAATTCTTCTTTGGATGAGTTAAGCGCTTATGCGCAAAAGCTTGATATTCCTGTTGTAACAGTCTGTGCAAAAATAGAATCAGATATCGCTGACCTAGAAGATGAAGAAAAAGAAATTTTTCTTACAGAGTTGGGATTGGAAGAACCAGGGTTAAATAGATTAATCAGAGCCTCCTATTCGCTCTTAGGTCTGCAAACATACTTTACAGCTGGGGTTAAGGAGGTACGAGCATGGACAGTTAAAATTGGCGCAACAGCTCCTGAGGGAGCTGGTGTAATTCATACAGATTTTGAGAAAGGCTTTATAAAAGCAGAAGTTATTTCATATCAAGACTATATTGATTTTATTGGTGAACAAAAAGCAAAAGAAGCTGGTAAGCTCCGCCTTGAAGGAAAGGATTATATTCTTAAAGACGGTGATATTGTTCATTTTAGATTTAACGTTTAGTAACACTTTGACTTTAACAAATTATAAAAATATAATCTCACGCTTAAAGTTTATTGGTGATGTAGCTCAGGTGGTTAGAGCGCAGGATTCATAATCCTGAGGTCGAGAGTTCAAGTCTCTCCATCACCACCATAATTTTTTGAAATAATGAATAAGTTACAAATTTAACTCTTTTTAAAATTAAATTCAAAAAAAGTGTAATAAATTTTTTAGGTTAAATATCAAAAAATTTTCAGCACTTAAAAGCTACTTAACTCATTAAAGTTTGTTAAGCTTCATGTCTTAAGGATAATTTTTTAAATTTTCATAAGAGTGAAAGAGAAAATATATGAGTAACAATACCCCAGAATTTTATCTTATTATTTTATGGGAAAAATGTAATATCAATCCCGAAATAGTTAAAGAAAAAGTCAAAGAATTTAATATGACTGTTGAATTAACTGAAGGAGAATTAGAAAAAAAATCTCAACTCCAATTCATAGAGCAATTATATTACAAGTCAATTACAGATTTTAATGAAAAAATCACAAGGGTCGGATGCAACAAAATCCATGTGGGAATAATAAAAGATGAAAATCCAAATTATTGTTTAATGCCTACAACTAGAGGTTTTCAGTTAATTAATAAAAATATTTTTCAATTTAAGAAAGAATTAAGAGAGTTATCGAGCGTTTCTGATGGCGTACATATTTCCGACACAAGAGAGGAATCCGAACATAATATATTTCTTGCATTTTCAATTGTCTATGAGCAGATTAATTTAAAAAATTTAAAATTTAAACCTAATAAGATCACCACATTAGAAGATGCTTTTTCATTTCTAAATATTTCTACAATGTATGTTGTTCAGAGAAATTTTGACGAAGTATTTGATAGAGATAAGGCAAATCATGGTCATGGCAATATTGATATTTTAGTCGAAGATACAGAATCGGTAGCAAGATTAATAGGAGCAATTCCTGCAACTGAAGATCCATTAAGAAAATTATACAAATTACAATTTTATGAAAATGAAATTTTGATTTACATACGTGATGTAAGAGATAATTATTATGACTCTATATGGTCTAATGAGATCCTTCACTCAAGAATATTTAACGATGCTTACAATTTTTATATCCCAAACCACTCTAATCATATATATATGCTTATGTATCATACGTTAATTCATAAATTCGATTTAGACTCAGATTCTAGCAAAGAGTATCTCGATCAATTAATAGATCTTACAAAAAGTATTAAGGACGGTGAAATACATAATTGGAATGAAGCAATCATAACATTAAGAAGATTCATGTTAAAAAATCAATACTTTATATCAACCCCGATTGATAAAACCGTAAAAGTAAATCCATTTACTGCAATTACCATTGGCGCAATAGAAAATAAATATTTAACCAGAACCGACTTATTACCTGAGCATCATGCAAGAAGTTTTGTAAAAAATATCTTTAGCGACCCAATAAAATTATTCGAAAAAGAGGGGTCTATTCACAGATCTATTGTATTAACTGGAGCAAAAGAACCTTTTAATTCAATCATTGTAAAAATGATTCAATCTAAAGATTTAACTTTCTCACCCTACATATATAGCGAACATAAATATATCCAATTATTAGGAACTGAATTCGCTCCCCGACTAATCGCTAACTTTATCACTGAGGGTTGGTACACAATTATTATGGAAAGAATTAAAGGTGCTCCTTTGAATGAATTAATTAAACAAAAGAAAATATCTTCTGACATTTTGAATTTACTTGAACGAAAATTTGCAGACCTACTTGTAGTTTTAAAATCCAAAAATATTGCTCATAGAGATTTGAGAGCTAGCAACATTTTTATCACAGATAATCTAGGAATTAAAATTATAGACTTTGGATTAAGTGCATCCACATTTGATTTAGAGGCGCCCCTCCCCAAAAATATTCAAGGTAGCGGAAATGACACAGATGATATTGATAAAATCATCAAAGAAATTAGTAGCACTCTAAATTAAATAATATAATTGTTATACTATGAAAAGAATTCACTGGTTAGTTCCTTATAAAATAAATCATAATCATGAAATTTTAAATTCAAATCTTGCCAGTATTAGATTACGGAGTGCATTGTTTAACCTTCCAATTTTCAAAGATTATAAAGTTACATTTAGTGAAAATATAAATGATATTGATGAGTTAGACTATTTATTTGTCGGGAAAATTAGTGCTAGTAGAGAAGATTTATTCAATGTATGGATAAATTATATAAATTCATTAAGGGATAAAAAAACTAATATTTTTTTTGACTATACCGATCATCATTTAGATCAAAAAAACTTAATAGGTGATTTTTACAAAAAAGCAATAAAAGATGATGACCTTATTATTACTTCTAGTAATAAATTGAAAAGTCATTTAATAGATAGTTATAAAAAAATAACTGTTATTGAAGATCCAATTGAAATTGAAATACAAAAAATAAAGAAAAACAATAGTAATCGTTTTTTATTTTTTGGGCATCCAACTAATTTAAAATATTTGTTTGAGAAAATACCTTTTTGGGATCAATCAAAAAACTATGATCTTGTAATTCAAACATCTGATGTTGGTTTGAATCTCATCCAAGAACAATCTAAATACATACAAAAAACTCCAAACCTTAATATCCATCTTCAACATTGGAGTATTGCAAATATGATACAAGAATCAGTCTTATCCTCTGGTGTAATTATTCCTGGTGATATAAATGATAAGCGAAAAAATGGAGTAAGTCATAATCGCCTAATAACGGCATTTGCACTTGGTCTTCCAGTGGCTGCTTCTAAATACGAATCCTACTTAGAATTTGATAATCAGTTTGCCGATATTGATGACAAAAAAGAATTTATAAGCTTTGTTAAGAATCCAAGTTTATATCAAAGCAGAGTGAAGTTGGCACAAAAAAAAATAAAAAATTTTACTAAAGAGAACTTGGCTAGTAAATGGTTAGAATTAGTAATAAATTGAAAAATCTATTTTTTATAATTAAAAGTATATTAGCCGCTTTTTGCGGAATTCAATCAAATAAAAAATTCAATGAAGATGATGATTACATTCAGAAGAATGGTGTATCAAGTTATATTTTAATTGGTTTTACTTTAGTATTCTTATTAGGCCTTATACTATATTTCGTTGTTGGTTTTATTCTCAGTTAGGTAGGCTTTTCTTAAAAGCTGACCTCTCTTCTAATTCATTAGCGTACATTGTCATATGTGTTTTCTCTTTACTTAAAAAACTTTCGATTGCACTTTTAAATTCAGAATTTGCAATAAAATGGTTTGAGTAAGTCTTAAATGGGTCGAATCCTCTTGCTAATTTATGCTCACCTTGGGCACCACCTTCAAAGTACTTTAATTGATTTTGAATACAAAATTCTTGCCCAACATAGTAACAAAGTTCAAAATGCAAGCCAGGTATATATTCTAGCGCTCCCCAATATCTTCCATAAAGGCATTGTTCACTGATAATATTGAGTGCACTTGCTAATCTCTTCCCTCCTTGCTCCGCAATCATTAACACAATATTGTTAGGCATATTATTATTTAATTGATAGAAAAATTCTTTTGTAAGGTAAGGGGATGAATTATGAAGCATGTAAGTATTGCAATAACATGCATAAAAAAACTCGATATCTTCACTCGATATTAATTTACCTTGTTTAACAGTGACTTCAATACTTAAATTATTGATTTTCTTTCTTTCTTGTTTTATTTTTTTTCTTTTGTTATGGGAAAGATTTGATAAAAACTGTGCATAGTTATCATAGTTTTTATTTTCCCACCTGAATTGAACCCCCTCTCTTTGTAACCAACCCATATCTTTAAATAAGTCGGCATCTTGTTTACTAGGAAATAATATATGGCACGAAGAAATTTTATGATCCAATAAAATTTTTTCTAATGCCTTTATCATCATCTTTTTAATATCAAGATTATCTGCAATGATTCTGGATCCAGTGATAGGACTAAAAGGGATAGCTGAAATCATTTTTGGATAATAATTTAAACCACTTTTATGAAAAGCCTCCGCCCATGACCAGTCAAATACATACTCTCCATATGAATGCTCCTTAAGATATATAGGCATAAAGCCAACAATCTTTCCTTCTGACTTTGCAATAATAGGGAATGGTACCCAGCCCGTTTTTTTTCCAACAGAGCCAGAAGTCTCGAGTGAACTGTGAAATGCATAAGATAAAAAAGATGAATTAATGTTTAACTGCGAGAGCTCATCTTTTAAATTTAAAAAGCTGTTATTTGAAGTAATCTCAATCATAAGCTATTGAGTCTACTTATAAAGATAAAGTTTAGTGAAAATTAATTAATTTCTTTGGTTTTAGTTTTTTTCTTTTGTGCTGTTGCTGGTGATGGTTTGTCATTAATTTTAACTGTTTGAGAATTTACATCTTGTTTAGAATTTATATTGTCTTGATAGGCCTTTGCTAAAATAGCCATCTCATCAAAACTAATTAAATTGTCATTGTCGGTATCGACCCTTCTAAATTGCCTTGCAATCTGAGGAAGGCATACTGTAGCTTCATAAACGTCTAACTGCTCATTATTATCAGAGTCACATAAAATAAACCTTCTTTCAACACTTTCAAGCATTTCTCTTCTTCGCTGCTCATATATTATATTTACTTTATCTTCTGATTTTGAGAAGTTAGAAAGCGCATTATGTATCTCTTCTAGCTCGATAGATTGGTTTAAATTTGTACTTCTGACTTTCATTAAATCAACCTCTGCACTGGCGTGCCAGCTAATAAATAAAAGCGGTAAAAGAATAAGTTTATTCAAATTAAATTAGTGCCTTTTCTTTAAGCGGGTCAATCATTTTCCTACCACAATGTTAACCTAATATTACAATAAACGGTAAATTTGTAACAGAACTGTAACGATTTAAATATGCTGATTTTGCTTTTATAGCATATTATATACCTTAATATAATCATATAATTACCTATGGCTGAGAATAAACCAAACATTGCTCTCGTTGACGATGATCCAAAAATACTTGAGCTCACTGCAAAATACCTTACGGATCAAAATTTAAATGTCTTTACGGCTAACAGTGGTTCAGCACTTGATGGTATTGTAGAAGCTAATTCTATTGATTTAATTGTTCTTGATTTAATGATGCCTGAAGAATCAGGTCTTAATTTATGTCAAAGATATCGAGCTAAGAATATCAATGTGCCGATTATCATGTTAACTGCCAAAGGGGACGAGGTTGACAGAATTGTTGGCCTTGAAATGGGAGCCGATGATTATCTACCAAAACCTTTTAGTCCTAGAGAGCTTCTCGCGCGCATTAATGCGATTATCAGAAGACAAACAACTTTAGGTATTGCATCACCAAAACAAGTCATTCGTTTCGGTTCATTCGAATTCAATACAGAAAATCGAAGCCTTTCTCATGAAGGTAAAAATATTTCTATTACAGCAGGTGAGTTTGACTTATTAAAAGTTTTTACCGATCATGCAAAACAACCTTTATCCAGAGATAGAATAATGCAACTAGCCAAAGGGAAAGAGTTGGATGTTTTTGATAGAAGTATTGATGTACAAATATCAAGGATTAGAAGATTAATTGAAGATAATCCTAACAAACCTAAATATCTCCAAACTAAATGGGGGTATGGTTATATCTTTGATCCTGATGGAGAACCTCAGTAATTGAAATACCTACCAAAGAATCTCCTTACCAGGATTTCTTTAATAATTGCATTATTATTGATCACAACTCAGCTCGTATCCCTTAAAATATTTGATATTTACGAAAGAGAACCGCGAGCAGAAGCTTTAGCTCTAGAAATATCTACCATTGTAAACTTTACTAAAGCGTCCATGGCGGCTTCAGCTTCGAATAAAAGAGTTCAACTTTTGAATGAGCTTTCAGCTATGGGAAATGTCAGGATATATCCCGCCCATTTCTTTGAACAAATTGAACCAATACCAGATGACCCATTTCTCCAAATTGTTATCCAAAAAGTTGCCCAGAGACTTCCACTTGGAACACTTATTGCTATTAATCATTTTTCCATTGAAGGAATATGGGTCAGTTTTGAGTTGAATAGTGAATTATTTTGGGTGGTAATCCCCCGCACAATTGTAGACAGGCCATTTCCTTGGCATTGGATAGGTTGGGGAACAATTATCGCATTAATAGCACTCGTTGCTTCCTACATGACAACTGAGAGAATCAATAGACGTTTAAACAGATTAATTGAAGCAGCCGAAAGTGTTCGTAAAGGCTTATCTGCTGAAAAACTTCCACATGATAATTTAATTGAATTTAGTGATTTGAATGTCGCTTTCAATGAAATGTTAGATAATTTAAAAAAAGCAAGTCAAGAAAGAAAGTTTTTACTTGCAAGCGTATCTCATGATATTAGAACGCCACTGACACGCTTAAGAATTGCATCAGAAATGCTTCCAGAAAAATCAGATGATCTCAAAAAGAGTATGGAAGAGGATATTCTAGAAATTAATAATATTCTTAACCAGTTTCTTGATTTTGCTCGAGGCTTCGAAGATGAACCAAAAAGTCCAGTCAATTTAGGTAAATTTCTTAACAACATCCAAGTGAAGCATTTAAGAATGGGTCAAAAATTTATATTAAGAAAAAGAAATATAAAAATTGATATACCAAAAAAACTTTTTATTGATTTGAGACCTTTAGCATTGCAAAGATGTTTAGATAATTTAATTAATAATGCTTTCTTTTATGCAAAGGGAAAGGTTGTTCTTATTGCAACCCTCAAAGAGGAATCTTTTATAATTAGTGTGGTTGATGATGGCCCTGGTATACCTGATAAAGAACTTGATAGGTTATTAAAGCCATTTGAACGTCTTGATGAAGCTAGAGGTAATGAAGGGGGGTGTGGATTAGGTTTATCAATTGCAGACAGAATTGTAAAGGCTCACGATGGAAAATTAGAGCTAATCTCAAATAAAAAAGATAAAGGGCTTGAAGCCAAAATTACAATTCCGATCATAAGAGCATAAATTTACTTGAACCATTTAAGCTGATCTCTTAACTTCACTACCTCACCAATAATGATAAGCGCAGGTGATTTAATCTTTAAGCGAGTAACCTTGCTCTTTATATTACCTATATTGCCAACTATAACCCTTTGGGAATTTGTGGTGCCGCTTTCAATCACAGCAACAGGCATTGTTTTCTTTTGACCATGCCCAACCAGTTCCCTTATAAAATCAGGTAGACTAAGCAAACCCATATAAATCACTAGAGTTTGCTTCTCTGTAATTAGTTTTGGCCAATCAAAATCAATTTTTCCATCCTTAAAATGACCTGTCAAGAATAAACAGCTTTGGGCATAATCTCTATGTGTCAGAGGTATACCTGCATAAGCAGCAACACCATTCGCAGCTGAAATTCCAGGAACGACCTGAAAGTTTATATTATGTGACATAAGCGAAGCTATTTCCTCACCTCCCCTACCAAAAATAAATGGGTCCCCCCCTTTTAGTCTTAAAACTTTTTTACCTTTTTTGGCATATTTCACTAGTAAGTTATTTATTTTCTCTTGACTGAACGTATGTTGATCTCTTTTTTTCCCAGCAAAAATCATATCAGCATCTCGACGAACCAATTCAATCACTTCATCCGAGACTAAATTATCATAAATACAAACATCACATTTTTGCATTAAATGTAGAGCTCTTATAGTCAACAAGTCCCTTTCTCCTGGTCCCGCACCAACTAAATAAACCTCTCCTGTATCATTTTTCATACTGCTAAGTAAGGAATTAAATCTTTTGGCTAATGTTTTATTTTGTTTTAAAAAAGACTGAATATTTTCAACATCAAAAAATTTCTCCCAAAAGATTC
>Ga0209634_1002930_pt1 | contig 11767 bp, 7 predicted proteins | sample LinPmetageLP40_FD_184043 | JGI IMG/M metagenome (GOLD analysis project Ga0209634, IMG submission 184043) | Marine viral communities from the Pacific Ocean - LP-40 (SPAdes) (version 2) | ecosystem: Environmental > Aquatic > Marine > Oceanic | place: Pacific Ocean | collected 2010-08-26 | reverse complement strand
TTTGATTTAAACGTTTCATTAGCAGCCCATATATCTTTAGCACCTGAAGAACCATCATAATTAAATTCTACATGATTAGTTTTAGGATTTGTATAAACTTTAAAACCTTTAACATTTCCACTACCTAAGTCTTGATCAAACTTAATCATTTCTGGATTATTTAAAGCCGCGTCTGAAAGTCTACCAGTCATAGAATTTGTATTCATTGCTGATCTATGGTTTTGAAATATTTCTTGACTTTTAGAAGAGTTAACACTATAAGTAGCAACAGCCTCTAAATTAGAAATGCTCATTTGTAAAAGCTCTTGATAAGCACTTATTTCTTCTTTACTAGCTCCAGGCATAGAGGCTTTTGCTTTTGCATCTCCAATTTTAGAAGCCTCTGTTCTAACAAAACTATTTAAAGCAGCTTTAACATCTGCAGGTGCAGAATTGATTCTTTTAGAGTACTCTAATTGCAAACTTTCAGCAGTCTGCATACCTATTGCTATAGCTTTTTGTGATTGCATTTTCTTTTCAGCAGCTAATTTTTGCACTCTATTTATAGTATTTAAACTAATTTGAGTAGCTTGCTGGACTATACCTACAGCTTGTTGGGTGAATTGTTGCTGTGGTTTTAAATTTACTTGTTTTTGACTCATATTATTGTTTTTTTCACGGTAGCCATGTTGTTGCACCACTATTAAATAAGCTTGTTGAATTATCTACGCTTGGCGACCAGCCGCCACTTATTGGATTTAAAACTGATGCACTTTGAGAGTTAGTGTCTATAGTTATAGGTGTCATTCCCGTTAAAGGATCTATATTAATAGAAGGTTTTGTAGTATTATCGGGACTACTCCCTACTTTAAACCCCCACCTGGAGCTAGACCAGCCGTTAATGCACTTGCACTTCCAGATACACCAGCCATTAAAGCTGCATCACCTGCGTCTTCTAGTCCCATTTGTCTTGACCTTAAAAAATCAGATTCACCGTAAGCTCTATCTAATTGTGCTTGAACTCTAGCGTCTTCACCTGCAGCAGCTCTTTCTTCGGCTGAAATTGCTTGTGATTCTATATTCATTAAAGCTTGAGATTTTTGTTGCTCACCTTGAGCTCTTAATTTTTGGTTTTGAGCTTCTTGTTGTTCTATACTAGCAGAAACACCTCTTTTGCTTCTTGATGCCGCTTGAGCAAGTGCAGTTGCTCCACCACCACCTAAACCTGATTCAGCTATTGTATCTAAAGTATTAGCTAAAGCTAGATCAGATTGTTCTATCTGCATTTCAGCAGCTTGAGTTGCTACACCTAAGTTAGCATAAGGATTTACCACCATGCTTTTCATGTCTCTAATCTTACCAGAAGCATCATAAACATCTTCTCTACTATCAAGAATCTTAGTAATTAAACCATTTGCTGCGTTTATATCATTTTGCATTCCTCGAGCTTTCTTGTTGTTCATGATTTTACTTATGCCACCTATTATCATTGGCGCAGCTACCGCTGCTACTGTTGCAAAACTCATATTTTTAGTTTTAATTTGTTTATTAATTTCATATCTTCTTTTGTTACTCTTGGATCTTCAAATGTCTTTGTAGTCACAGTATTTGCTATTTCTTCTGGATCAGTTAACTCAGTAGCGTGTACTGTTACAAAATTACAAGGCGTATGTGTATATATTATACGTTTAATACCAGGTTTTGTAATTCCATAATGTGGGGCTTTTATATGTTCTATTCCGTCATGTGTTAAAATAGACATTTCTCCTTTAAGTAAAAAGAAAGGATGTGATTGAGCATGTATAGCTGTTATAATAATTTCATTAGCTGGATTATATATTTCTCTAATATAACAACCTTCTGCAAAAGAATGTTTAACAGGATTGCTTTCAGCTAGTTGTTCACCTTTTATAGCTGTAGAACTATCTAACATTTTAGACTCTAATTCTTTAATTTTATTTCTAAAATCTTTTTTTCTTCTTAATTGTTCGCCTATTTCCCAAGCTTCATCAAAATCAAAAGTATGTTTAATACCCCATTTTTTAGTTAACTCTACAAATTGTTTTTTAGACTCTTCTTTAGCTAATGGAGCTTTTATTGTTTGATTTTTTATTTTATTTAATTCTTTATTCATATAATATAATTTAAGAAGATTGTGAATAAGTTGTTCCCACACACCAAATCTCTTTAGATCCTCCAATGTTAGTAGATGAATCTACTGAAAATACAACTCTAGCTAAATAACCTTTTACTCCTGACAATTGAGATCCAGGTAAAACTTCTTCTGGATTAAAATTTGATACATTAACTATATTAGCAGTGTATAGGTTTTCTTTTCTTGTAAAGCCAGCTCTTTCAGGATAGCCACTATAACCTACATATAATCCTTCTTCGTAGCTAGGTATTGTTAAACCAACATCTGCTGTAGCAGTTCCTGAATTTGTAAATTTAGTTAAATCTGATTCTAATAATGCAACTTCCCAACCATTATCTCCTTCGTAGTTTATAGTGTTAAATGTTTTTCTTATTGATGGATTACTATTTATCAAAAGCTCAATACTTGCTCCATAATTTATTCCATAATAATTTAAATAAGAAGACGAAGAGGAGTAATGTTCAAATAAAGAATTACCTTGAGTAGAGAAAAATAAACCTTTTAAACTTTTAATAAAATCAGGTTTATAAGTGTATCTTGAAACCCAACCATTTATACTTTCATCATAAGATAACGTATCAAAATTATTATCAGATGTAGATATGTAAGAAGGTGTTTTTTGTAAAGAAACTGTATAATACCTATTATAATTATCCCAACCACCTATAATTCTACTTTTATAATTATACAAAAAGAATCCGTTGTTTGATTGAGTGACAAGTTGATTAGTATAAATAGCAAGAATACTACCTAAAACTGGATCAGTTACCTGTTGCACATCTTCAACAATAGCGCCACTATCTTGGGTTACACCACCGCCTAAATCATTTATTATTCTACTACCTATAAATATTTCACAAGAACTTTGATTAGCAACATATATAGGGTTAACTCCACTATTTAAGTTAAGTTGTCCATCTGTATTATTACCATTAACTGTTGACAATATAGTTCCTTCAAAAAATAAATTACTAGGGTCAGATATTGAAAGCTGGTCTCCAACTGCATAACCAGATCCACCTGAAACAGTAACAGCATTGAAAGTCCCATTAGCTCCTAAAGTAAGTATATTTACATTTATAGTAGCCCCACTGCCGCTTCCAGTTAAGGAAGTTATTGTAAGAGGTCCAACAGTACCTACTGCAGCGGCTGTAAAAGGATTGCCTCTACTCATTGTTCCAACGTTTTGACCAGCAACTATCATTTGCCACTCTGCACCTTCAGTAAGAGGTTTTAAAGATGGAGATACTTTAGTCCAAGGTAATCTTCTTTCTTGTGTGTTATTGTTAATAGAAGTTAAAGCATCTCTAAAAAAGTCTTTCATACCATAGTTAGATATTTCAGTTAAACCATCTCTTGATAACCTCATTACTGAACCTCTAACAGGATCAACAAAATACTTTTGAAAACCATAATAATCAAATGATTCTGGATTTTTACCAATTCCAAAAACGCCTAAATAAGGTACTATTTGTCCTATAACTGGTATGTTGGCTGTTTCAGCAGCTCCTTGGTTTCCAGAATATATAGTATTTTTATTTATTAAAGCTTTACTAACTTTATTCTCTTGAAATATAGTTAAATTAGTGTCGTCAGCAAATATTTTCTGTATACTCCCATCCACAGGATCTAAATCAGCTTCTATATTTTCGCCTACACTAAAAACATTAGTTCTATTAATTCCAGTTCTACTATTGTATAAGCCAGAGTATATTAAAGAAGATTCTCTAATGTCTTGTATTGGATTTTCTTCATTTAAAAAAGCTCTAACTCCTTGCGAAACCATCGCATTGTTAAAACCGCCTTTTATTCTAGCTTCTTCTATGTACCAATTATCATTGTCTTGTTTTGCGGCTATAGGAAATTTAGGATAACCAAAAGGATTAAATTCAACACCTGGCCAAACTGGATTATTAGCATCAGGCGTTAAATCAGCTCCTTGAATTTGTTTCATCCAAAATGAATTAAAATATTTTACCTCTATAATTGCACCCATATTATTAATATTACTTATTTATTAAATTTATTACTAAAACAAGCCAATTTAACCACGTCTTATTGAGTATTGTGATGGTTGATTGATTTGTTGACCTCCAACAAGTGTGCCACCATCATCTACAACTTCAAAAGTTATAGTTTGAGGAGGCCCAGCTAAATTAGCTCCATCATAAGCTTGTATAGTTACAATAAATTCAATTTTCTCAACTAAAGCAAATATAGGAACTGAACTAACTCTAGTTTCTGTTCCAGCAGTAGCCCCAATACCAAGAAAGCCACTTGACCCGCCTTGCGTAAATCTAAACGAGTTAGGATCCGTTGCTGCATCGTTAAGTTTTTGTAAACTAATAAGACAAGTATCATTTTGTAATTCTTGACTAATACTATATGTACCTGAGTTTGACCAATTAAGCTGAGGTAAATTATTAGGATCATAAGTATTATTATTTACAGGAACTGAGCCGTTTGGAAGGGCTTTTTTCTTGTTAAAAGCTGGTATTTCAAAAATAAGATCATTTGGATTTACTAATCCACCATATCTACTAGGGTCTGCGGCACTGTCTTCTCCTATTATTATTGCAAAATCTTGAGCATCTGTCGATAAATTTGCTCTGATTGTATTCGCAGGATATACTACATCAGGTATAGCCATCCAAGCACCATAATCTAAAGTTTCAAATCTGTTCGATGATAGACTATAAACTGGAATTTGAGAACTTGAGTCAAGCGTTTTAGCTTTAGTATTGTCCCCAGTTATCCAAGATACTACTTCCCATGAAATGTCTCTTCCTTTTAATGAACTGTCACCACTGCCGTTATAAGCTGTAAAAGGATCAGCCATAGGATTATATTCTGGCCTTAGACTTGGAAATGGTGTAATTGGATACCCAGGAGTTGTGCCATTAAAAATACCTGGACCAAAAACTGGAGGATAATTACCCTCAAGCCGCGCGCTGTTTGTTTGTAATCCTCCAGTTGGTGATTGATTTATAGTAAAGTTAGATAGAAATTGTGCTGGTAAAGGTGTTTGAATTGGTATTTTATTATAATTTGCTGTATAACTACCTTTATAAGTTGGGGTTATATTACCTAATTCTCCTTGAAACGATCTAAAAAGACTTGTTCCGTCATTAGTTAATTTAACAGTAAAATTAAAAGTAGTAGTTGCGGTATTAGCGCCTACATAATAACCTTCTCCAGCTTGTTTTGTTGTTTTAATATTAAAACTTCCATTATTATTGTCTACTATTTCAAACTCACTTGATCTATCTGCGCCATTGTCATCTAAAACACTAATCAAATTAGCTATTGAATTATCGGCTCGTGAACTAGGCAAGGCAGCATTTTGAAAATCTAATGCAAAAAATGAGTTATTAATTATATTGTAAGAGCCTGTCTCGCTTTCGTTAAAAGTTGCTTGAAGAATTTCAATTCCAGAAATATTAGCAACTGATTCCCCGGCAATGCCACCTTCGGCAACCGCGTTATTTAGCTCAGAAATAAGACCAGTGCTTGATGTTTCAAAAAATATATTTAATTCTGATTTAACAGGCTTTGTTTCAAAAACAGCTAATTGAGATATGAAATCTTGTTCTTCAGAAACTCCTATAGCTTCGGATGTATTTAAAGAGCCTATAACAGGATTTGAACCACTATTATATACTACGCCTGGAGGTCCAAACGTAAAAGTAGTCGCCGTGGCAGCTATAGTTATTTCTTTATTTAAAACTAAAATAGCTCCACTAGATGAATTAGCAGAATAAGCTCTAACATAAAGACCGTCTTGAGTTCCATATATATTGTCGCCATTACTATCAGTTATAACAATACTCATGCTTCTATATATTCCTTGGTTAAAATCATCTAAAACCACATTTTTTGAAGAAGATACAAGTGTAGTACATTTAGAATTAAACCTATTTAAATTAAATCCTAAATCAGATAATTCAGCTAAAGAAACCACATCTTCAGATTCATTGTTTTTGGGATAAAACTGCCTACTACTAGTATTATTACCTTCTTTATTTTGAACTCTTAAAAATAATACACTATCAGAAGTTGAGAAGCTAGTCTGACTAGGGCCTACATCAGTTAAATCTTTTGGTATTTTATTTATATTATCACCATAAATACTTAAAGTAGCTTCTTCTGTGTTTACATATCCTTCAGTTGCTAAAGATCCATTGACTATGCCGGGTAAATATACATTATAATAATCTTGTTCTTGTTGTTTAACTACTATTCTATAGCTAAACCAACCAGTTAAATTAGGATTAATATTACTATTATATACAAAACTAGCATTTGCAAAATTAAAAGGAGGAGTACCTCCAGGGTGAGATATTGTTACTACATCACCGCTTTTGTAGCCAAAACCAGGAGTGTTTATTGTTATTGAAAATATTTGACTTGTAGAAGCCGATGGTTGTGGTATTGTAAAATAATCTATTGTTAATCCAGCTCCACTACCAGTTGTAGTTGTTGCTACATTAGTATTTGCAACTCCTAGATTTATTGGAAAAGAAGGGTAATTTAATCCACCATAGAAGTTTGAAACAAAAGGATCATTATAATCTATAAATAAACCAGGATAACCAGGAATTCCATTCTCAGAAGGAAGCTGTGCGTTAAATTGAACAATTAAAGAATCTCCAGGCCAGGTTGAGGCATCAACACCAGAGCCACCAGGCTGTATTAACCCTGGGTTTGATTTGTAATAATTATTTCTAAGAGTAGATCCACCAAATTCTATGCTTGATCCAAATCCACTTATCGAAGTGTCTAGAGTTGATAGAATTACATCTGATTGTCTGCCATATCTGTCTGATAAAACCACGCCTACTTGATAAGTTCTGTTTTGTTTTAAAGTGTGATTTTGATATTCTTTTTTTAATGTTGAAAAAGTAGGTGTATTTACACTCAGCTTTTTAGCAGAAGCAACTTGATAATTAAGTGCTAAATTACTTGAATGTCCATCTACATAATTACCATAAATAATTCTATTTCCAGAAACAGATTGAGCTAAAGCTTTTAATGGAACTTTGTCACTAACTCTAATTAATTCTTGTTCAGGTAGTGTTTTTACAGGTACAGTAGATTGGTAAGAATAACTTAACAAATTTTGATTTAAATTTACAAAATCACTTGAGTCTATAGTATCTACTACTTTTAAAACATTTTCCGCATCATCTTTGTATATAATCTCTAATGAATCTATATGTAGCTCTTTTCTTAAATTACTCCAATTATTTTTAACACTATTTAAAAACCTAGGACAAGGTATTTCTAAATCTACATTATTAACACTATTTTCAAACTTATTATTTTCAGTAGATTTAAAGGCGTTATCACTATCATAAAATGTTCCTTCTGTTTCGGCTATAAAACTCACGCCGCTTCCACTAACTAAACCAGTTATAGTAGTGGTCTCTCCGTTAATAAATCCAGTACCAGCTTTTGTTACTGTAATTTCACCAAGTACACTAGTAACTTTACCAGTTGCGCCAGCTCCAGTTGTAGATGTTATTGTAACCGCATCATCAAGAGTATAGTTAACGATAGTACCAGTTACCAATCTTCTTAACGAAATAAGAGTACTAGTATCTCTTTTTTCTTGTAAAAAATAACCATTATTTCTAGGTATAAAACAAGCTTGAGTAAAAGGAGATATTAAAGAATATTCATTATCGTCAAACCTAAATCTATAAGCAAAACGTATGAATTTATCTTTTAAATACTCACAATCACCAGGCCATTTAGCATCATAATCAGGGTTAACACCTATGGTAATAACATAGTCAGGATTTAGAACTATGTTATTTTGAGCAGCAGGCCATCTAACTCTTAAGAAATAAGTACTATAATTAGTGTCATAAACTAAAGTGTCTACAACAGCATTGTAAGGAGTTACATCAGCTCCGTTGCTAATTACTTTTATAAAACAGTTGTTATATACTCCGTCAATGTCAGTGAGTACACCAGTAAAAGGAGTTGATATAGAATTGCATTGAATAGAGTCAGTTGAGCCAACAACATTACTATTGTATAATGTTGTAAAGTTATTAATTGATGATATTCCAAAAGTAGATACTTCTGGCAAAAACTCATCACACTTATTTTTCATTGTAGATTGATTCTCTATAGATAGGGTTATTTCACCACTACCAGCTTTAGCCGGGCCTATTTGAATTACATCTCCATTGCTATACCCACTTCCTTCATTTACTATTTCACAACTAATAATATTTCCACTTATTTGTGCAGCATCAGTAATAAGTACTGTCATTCCTTGTCCTTCATTTTCTCCTACAGTAGAAGTTACGCTAGTAGACAATGTTTGACCTATTAAATTGTAATAGCTACCAGTGGCTCCACCTCCATTTGTTAATGTAAAATTAACTAAATAATTTTTCATTAAAGAAATACTTTCAAATGGAGCATATTTAGCAACGCTTATATGATCTTCTGTTGTGTAATATGTAGGAGAATCAGATCTAGCTGGATTAGCTTTTTTTACATTTATTTTTCTTGGTTGGTTTCTATTATCTGTCCAAAAAAGTAAATCTTCAATTAAGTCTATATTTAAAATAAAATTATTAATTGAAAAATTTAAAAATCTACCTTCAACTAGCTTTGTGTTTTCATTAGTTTCAACATTTCTTCTCCATATTTGATTAATAACACTTGAGGGCGGATAGTTAGAGTTTTGTGTATTAGAAGAGTCTATAAAATTGGTTATAAACACATATAAGTACTTTTCTTTTTCATCTGCGTATAAACCTATTATTTTTGCTTCACAATTGTTAGATAAACCAAAATCACTTATTTTAGAATTTCCTAAAGCAGTAGAAAGAGTACCAACATCAGCATCTTCAGATTGACTAATTTGAACATTAATCGCATCTCTATACTCTCCATTTGGAACTAGTCTTTCGTCTAGATCTTTATTCATTCTAGACTTTATAAAAGTATTTTTAGTTTTAGCCATTTTTAATGTTTGATCCATTTAGATTTACCTCTCATTACTTGAGTAAATTCTGATAATTTTATATTAGATAATCTTATTTTAGCGTTTCTTAACTTCACAGATCTGTCTTTTTTGTATCTTTGAACAACATACTCTGGAATGTTAACTCTTGTAGACGTTATAGAATATAGCATATGAGAATATAACGCATCCTCAGCCATCTTAGGCACCTTAGTGTCGTCACCAAAAGCTAACCCATCTGATATATATTCTAAAGTTATTAATTTGCCTTGTAAATCACTACTAAAAGCAAAAGCACCTCTTCTGTTGTCTATAGTAAACCAACCATTTTGTTGAGATATCTCTGGTTGCATACCATATCTTTGGCCATACGCTGTTTTCCACCAATTCCAATTATATACATTAGCGTCAGTAGATTCAAAATTAGTACCTGTTATATTTCTTTGATTTGCGTTTCTCCAGTTCTCATTAGTTATAGATTGTTGAGACTCAATGTTATCACCAAAATCATCTTGTGTTGGTATACCTTGATTATCTTGAATTAGTGGAGCTGTTGGATTTGTGGTAAGAGTAGTTGGATATATAATATGTTTTATACCCATGCTATCTATATGTGATAATTGAACATAGTTGACATAGTCTTGAGGTAGAGGTAAAGATAAATTAGCAGGTATTGTTAATTCTTGTATATTAATAGATTTTAAAGTATCATAACTGAATTCTTGTAAACCTCTTTTAGCATGAAATATAACCTCTGATCTTTTAGCTTTTGATATAACTCTATCAATACCTACATAAGATAACATGAAATTATTAATTATATCTTTTAAACTAGTGTATTGGTAGTTTTGATAATTGTCCCATATAGATGGGTTTGTTAATTTTATAGTTATTATAGAGCTAGTTGGTATAGGTGTTGCATTGTAAGTATACACAGCGGCTGTCTGGCCAATGCCAGCTGGAAGATTATAACTAACTCCATTAGAGTATCCTGTGCCTGGGCTTGTTAAAGTACCTGTTCCACTAGCGCCCACAACACTTATAACAGCGTCATTATTACCTCCAATTAAAACATATGTAACTGGATTTGCTGGTGTACCATTATAGCCAGTTCCAGCTACTGTTTGAGTTGCTGAAACAGCAGTATTTAAAGTTAAAACCTGAGTTTGAACACCGCTTGCCATAGTTGTAGCAAGTGATTGAGTTATATAGTATGGAGATAAAGCTGGATATTGCCTTACATTATCTACATATACATCGTAATTATTAATAGATTGAGGAGTAGCAGTAGAATCCCATATTAAAGGAGTTAACTCAGTAGGCCAAGTTAAGGCATTAGAGTTGGTGCCACCAGATGTGTATGACTGGCTACCTGTGTAGTATTGAGAAGGGTTTTGTTTTATTAGTCCCATATTTTATTATCTTTTTGAATTTACCTCGTCTTGAGCTAACTCTTGAGAAGCAGCTTGGATTATTTGTGGATCTCTTATTATTACTCCTGAATATTTTAATATTGATAATACAACTTCTGTCTGCATAGATCCACTTATCTCAAAATCAGTTGACCCAAAAGTACTTCCTGAGTTAAAATTAGGTGCGGAAAGAAAACATTTTGCTACAGTACCAGCCTGTCCAAAACTAGAACCATTGAATGATATAACATCGCCAACAGAATAACCCGTGCCAGGTGTTTGAACTTGTAATTGAACTATCTCCCCATTGTTAATTGAAACAGTAATAACTAATCCGGTTGCAGCTGCGTTAGCGGTAGTTATAGTAACTCCAGCTGTTACTCCTGGGGTAATTGCAGTTGCTGCTAAAGCTGTTGCAGCGGTGAAATTAGGGTTTAAACCTTGAGCTAAACTACTATTTGCATTTATTAAATCTGGTTGAAAAATAGTAGGATCATATATAAATTGTCCTAAAGCACCTACTTGATAACCCCACCTTGGATTACCAGGTTTTCTAATATAATTAAAAGTAACGTCGTCACTAGCATAAGGCGATGAAGCTGGAAAAATAGTTAGTTTATCTTGTTGGTATTTAGCAACAGGAAAGTTATTTGTAGGTTGTGTTAAAGGAGATAGTTTTATTTGATTGTAATCTCTATTACTTAATATCTCTATAGAAGGAGAATTAACTCCTTTATTCCAAGAAGCTGAACCAAACCTATGTAGATCACTAGGTTGATTATATACATTATCTGTTTGAGCACTACCAGCTGGAATAGTTATTGAAGGACCAGTCTTTTCAAACACTTGAAACTCTTCTCTTATGTGATCCATCCTAGATGCAAATTCAACATCTGTTTTTGGCATACGTATATATTGGTTATAATCTTCAAAAAACTTTTCAAAGATTTCTAATTGAACTTGATTAGCCACCTTATTAAACTCAAAAGGTGTTAGGTAACCTCTTTGCTCTTTATTAAGTATAGTTAATACAGTGGTATATACCGTGTTTACGTTTATTGCCATTTTAATTTTTTTAAAAAAAAAAGGTGGCGATTAAACCACCTTTATTATAATCACTTGTTATTTTAGTTTTTTCTGTATAGACTTATATATCTCAAGTCCTTCATCAGTTTTAAACCAAGCAGCCATTGCTGAATAAGCGTTTTCTTCAAATGGAGCAGTCATTAGCTTCTT
>Ga0209634_1002929_pt1 | contig 11768 bp, 11 predicted proteins | sample LinPmetageLP40_FD_184043 | JGI IMG/M metagenome (GOLD analysis project Ga0209634, IMG submission 184043) | Marine viral communities from the Pacific Ocean - LP-40 (SPAdes) (version 2) | ecosystem: Environmental > Aquatic > Marine > Oceanic | place: Pacific Ocean | collected 2010-08-26 | reverse complement strand
AAATTCTGAAGATAAAGATTATTTTTTAAGCAAAGGGTTAGTAACTAAAAAAAAATGTAGTTTAATACCAGGAAGCGGGGTTGATACAAAAAAATTTACACCTGTTTGTAATGAAAGAAAAATTGAGACCTTTAAGTTTTTATTGGTTGCAAGGGTTATTCGAGACAAAGGTATTCTTGAATACATTGATGCAGCGTACTTACTTAAAAAAAAATATAAGAACATTGAATTTGGATTGTTGGGTGAGTTAGGCTCAATTAACAGAACATCAATACCCGAGGAAAAAATATTAAAACTTCATAATAATGGCATAATAAATTATAAAGGAATGACGGATAATGTTATCGAGCAATTAGCTAATTCTAATTGTGTTGTGCTTCCTTCTTATAGAGAGGGTTGCCCTAGAAGCTTAATGGAGGCTTCATCAATGGCATTACCAATTGTAGCGACTGATGTTGTTGGTTGTAGGTATATAATCGATGATGGCATTAATGGCCTTTTGTGTCATGTAAGAGATTCATATGATTTAGCTTTAAAAATGGAAAAAATATTTAATATGTCAATAAAAGATAGAAATCGTATGGGAAAATTTGGCAGAGAAAAAATGATCAATGAGTTTGATGAGTCAATTGTTATTAAAGAATATATGAATTTTGTAAATAAATTAATAAAATAAAAAATCATCATGAAAAGACTATTTGACCTTTTTCTTTCAATTATTTTAATTATTCCAATACTCTTACTAATTTCAATTATTGGAATAATGATTAAAATCTCTTCAAAGGGGACTATTTTTTATTGGTCTGAGCGTATTGGAAAAAATAATACAATCTTTAATATGCCGAAGTTTAGGTCAATGATTATTGATACGCCTCTTGTGGCATCACATTTACTTATTAATCCAAATGAGTATTTATCATCTATTGGTAAATTTTTACGTCGTTATAGTTTAGATGAATTACCTCAATTTTATTCTGTTTTAAAAGGGGATATGAGCATCATAGGTCCAAGGCCAGCCTTACCAGATCAAGAGGACTTAATTGATCTTCGTAACAAAAAAGGTATAAGTTCTCAGTTACCTGGCATTACTGGATGGGCGCAAATTAATGGACGGGATGGTTTATCGATTAATGATAAAGTTAAATTAGAAGAAGAATATTTGAAACGTCAGTCATTTTGGTTTGATTTAAAAATACTATATAAGACTTTTTTTAAAGTTTTTTTGCGTGATGGTGTAAGTCATTAAAAAATACAAAATATCTAATTTTTGTCTTCTTTGCTGTAAGGATTAGTTACTATATTGTCTGATATTTTATTGGTTCAATTGGCAGATCATACTTTGATAATATACATTTGAGAGCTATTAAAAATACTTTTTTTGGAAAAAACTAAATTTTGTACATTGCTTTATCAAAACCATAATTTGAATACATAAACTTTAATAGTGAAATGAAATATTTTGATATATAAACTTGTAAATTTATCACGACATAAGAAACAAATACTTATGATGATTGTTGACTCTTTAATGATTGTTTCAGTTTTGTTTGCATCATTCTCAATTCGATTAGGGTATTGGTATTTTCCTCAGAGTGATATGTTTTGGGTGATATTTGGATCACCAGTTATTGCTATTACTATTTTTATTCGTTTTAGTTTGTACCGAGTAGTAATAAGGTATGTTAAATTCAGCGCTTTGTGGTCGATTGTGCAAGGTGTCTCTTTGTATGCTTTAGTATGGGGGGTAATTGGATTTATGGTATCAGCACATGGTATTCCTCGCTCGGTAATTATAATTAATTGGATTTTAGCTTTATTAGTAATTGGTTGTTCGAGAATGATTGCACGCTGGATATTTATGAGAAACATAGGGTTAAAAAACGATCCACAATCCTCTAGTAAAAGTAAAAACGTTCTCGTTTATGGTGCAGGTGACGCAGGTATTCAGCTTATAAGTGCTTTGGAGTATTCATATGAGTTCAATCCTATTGGCTTTATTGATGACTCAAAAGAATTACAAGGAAATTTTATTGGTGGGCTCGTTGTTTACTCTCCAGATATTATTGGTGATGAAATTAAAAGGCTTAAGGTAGACGAGGTATTAATTGCTATCCCATCATCCTCTCGTGCTAGGAGAGTTGAAATTGTTAATACTTTAGAATCTTATCCAGTAATTGTCAGAATGCTTCCAAGCTTATCAGATCTTGCAGGAGGTGTCGTAAGTGTTGATGATTTACAAAAAGTTAGTATTAAAGACTTACTTGGACGAGAATCTGTTTTAGCTAATAAAGAATTACTAATTAAGAATATCATCAATAAAGTTGTATTAGTAACTGGTGCTGGAGGTTCAATCGGGTCTGAGCTTTGTAGACAAATAATTTTAATGAAACCAAAAGCTTTGATATTATTCGAGATTAGTGAATTAGCACTTTATAATATTGAAAAAGAATTGATTGCCAAAGGCATTCATGAGATAGAAATATATCCAATATTAGGCAGTGTTAATAAAAAAAATCACCTCAATGAAGTTTTTAAAAATTTTGATGTAAATACTATTTATCATGCAGCTGCATATAAACATGTACCAATGGTAGAATATAATAATGTCGAGGGTGTTGATAACAATATTTTTGGAACACTTAATTGTGCCCAAGTAGCCATAAGCAACTCTGTTGAAACTTTTGTATTAATTTCTACTGACAAAGCAGTGCGCCCTACAAATACGATGGGCGCTACTAAACGAAGTGCAGAGTTAATATTGCAAGCTCTTGCAGTTGAACAAAGTTTTACAAAATTTACTATGGTACGTTTCGGTAATGTGCTTGATTCTAGTGGCTCTGTAATTCCTTTGTTTAAACAACAGATAAAAGATGGCGGCCCAATAACACTTACTCATAAAGATATGATTCGTTACTTTATGACAATTTCTGAAGCAGTAGAATTAGTAATTCAAGCAGGCGCAATGGGAAAGGGTGGCGATGTATTTGTTCTTGATATGGGGGAACCTGTAAAAATTAAAGACTTAGCTCAGAAAATGATTAAACTGAGTGGACTGGAGATAAAAAATGTTTCTAATCCTAATGGTGACATTGAGATTAAATGTACAGGTTTAAGACCAGGCGAGAAGCTATACGAGGAACTTCTTATTGGTGATGATAGCAGTGATACAGATAACTCGAGAATAATGCGTGCCAAAGAAGATATGTTATTGTGGAGTGAACTAAAACCTCTTCTTGACAGACTTAAACATGAAATTGATGTTTATGATCAAGAAAAAATTCGAAATTTATTAATTAGGCTTGTGCCTGAATTCAAGCCTCAGAGTGAAATTGTGGATATCTTGTATAAAAAAGTATAATTTATGTATATGGAATTATTAATATTAGTTTGCATTTGTGTTGTTCAAAATATTGCTATATTTTTTGATAACTATGCTGTTTTTAATTTAATAGCAAATCATATTCCTACGAAAACAGCATCTTTGTATGCAAAAAAACAGCAAGTTGATTTTGTTAGTAGAGGATTTCTATTTTTCTCACCACCTTTACTTGGTTTTGCATTAACTAATTATGATCTTAATTTTTTAATTAATGTCCTTTTAATTACATCATTAATATCATTTTCTATTACTATCTTTCAATCTTTTGAGTTTATAAAAAAAATTAGGTTAAGTTACAATTTTGAATTTACTAAATACTTCTTATTTGTAGTAGGTTTTGGCTCGATCATTTTCTCGTTACATTTATTCGCACCTTTTTATTTGAATATATTAGCTTATTTCTATGAAGAAGAAAGTTTATGGATTGTGCAAATTTCACCTGCATTGACTGTTTTTAGTACTGCTTTTATTGTTTATTACCTTGATCCAACAATCGCGAAATTTATTGACAATAAAACAGGAAAGAAAAATACTGATATTATTTATGAGATGATTGCAGTGAGAATAATTGGTCGAGGTTTAATAGTGCTCTTATCATTACTTCTTATTAAGGTTTATTTATAAAAATATTCAAAAAGTGTTGAGGTTTTTTTCGTGACGTGCTTTGTTGAGGATGTTCCATATCAATTTTTAAAAAATAAACCATATGATTTTTAATTTACAATTTTATCCAAATCTGAAAACATTTCGATGGATTGTTCAATTTCAATCATTGACCAATCCTGCTTACGACCATAGCCATAATAGGCTCGAATAAATTTGAGTTGATTAAGATTTGCACTTAAACCGTCGTTTATTGTGTCACCTACAAAATAACCATTCTTAAATTGTTCATTTTTACTTACGATATCTCGAATCAATTTATCTTTATTTCTAATTAAAGTTAAACTATCACTACATTCAATGTAATTAAAATATTTTTCCCAACCAAAATGACTCAAAAGGGTTTTTGTTGGTGAAAGGCGTTTATTTGTAGCAATTGCCATTATTATTTTTTGTGAAGAAAATTTTTGCAAAAAATATTCAACACCCGCATATGGCTTAGTAAATAAAATTACCTGATTATCATGCATTTCAATAAAATTATTAACAAATTCATCTAGTTTATTTTGATGATCCGGACCTAATATATTTGATGCTGTATCGCGTAAAGGAGGGCCTATTAAAATATTTTTTGCAAATTTAATTCGATCGGGAGCAATTTTTTTAGTTACAGCGGTAAAGCATTGATATATTGCTTTTTCAGAATCAACTAGCGTTCCATCAAAATCAAAAATGATTGCTTTACTCAAAGGTTTACCCATTCATCTTTTTGAATACTTTTTTGAATACTTTCAAGTGTTTTTACGTTCCATAACGCATCTTTATTTGATAATTTGGGAGGTATATCTGAACTAATAACCTTATTGAAATGATTAATTTCTAAATCAAAGTGATTAGCCGCCGGCACAACCTCCTCAGTTAAGCCATTAGTTTCTGTATTGATAATAATTTTTGCCTTCTTGTCTTCTGGCAGCCATACAGTGGGGCATTTTACTCTTCCTAATGGTCCAAACGCTTCAAATTCTGATCTTCGTGTACATTCAAAGCTAATATCAAACGTTGCACGTTTATAATTTCCAAAATCAATTAAACCACTTGTCGAAATATCTGCACCATTCTTATTTAGTTTAGCTACCGCCCTGACTCTTTTAGGATTTTCTTTAAAACACTGCCTTAGGGTATGAATTGCGTATGGGCCTATATCCCAAAGTGCCCCACCTCCATTTTCCATAGAACGATTAATACGATAAAACCTCCCAGGCTGAATCGGAAACGAGAACATGGAGTGTGCGTAATTAATATCTCCGAGAATATTTGATTTAATAGTATTTATAATGCGATCAAATTGAGGATGAAATGCATACATAAAGCCTTCCATAATTTTGACATTATTTTTAGTAGCTTCTTCGATTAAAACTTCTACTTCTTGAGATTTTATTGCCATTGGCTTTTCAATCAAAACATGCTTTTTTGCTCGTATCGCTTTTAATGCAACCTCAGTATGCTCTTCATTTGCAAGAGGAATATAAATGGCATCTATGTTTTTATGATTGATCACATTATCGAAACCATCAAAACAGGAAACTTTATCTTCATATTCTGGTAAATGTTTTAAAAGACATTCTTTTGAGGCACCTGAGCGACGACTTCCTATAGCAATTAATTCGCCTGCATCAGATTGGACAATTGCAGGCATAAGTCGCTCATTTACTCTCGCTGCACCCAAAATACCCCACCTAATTTTTGTCATAAATTTTCCTTATTTATATTTTGATTATCACCAATATGATTTTCACCTTTTGATTTTGATAACATAATTTGTTTTTGTCTTTCAATGACACCAGTTTTTTTCTTATCAGTTAGCTTATCAATACAATATGGGCAGGAAATGCCTTCAATATAAAGATTTGATTTTAATTCATTCGGAGACAAGGGGTGCCTGCACGCATAACATTGATCATACTGACCTTCACTTAAACCGTGAGTAACTGCAACACGCTGATCAAAAACAAAACATTCTCCTTGCCACAAACTTTCTTCTTTAGGAATATTTTCTAAGTATTTTAGGATACCCCCTTTTAGGTGATATACATCTTTAAAACCTTTTTCAAGCATCAATGAAGTAGCTTTCTCACATCGAATTCCACCGGTACAAAACATGGCAACTTTTTTGAGCTTCTTATTTTTAAGGTTGTTGTCTAAAAAAGAGGGAAATTCTCTAAATGACTCCGTCTCTGGGTTAACAGAATTTTTAAATGTTCCGATATCTACTTCGTAATTATTTCTTGTATCAATAACAATCGTGTTGGGGTCATTTATAAACTCGTTCCAATCTTCAGGAGCAACATATTTACCGACTTTTTTTGTAGGACTTATCCCTTCAACACCAAGCGCAACGATTTCTTTTTTTAACCTGACTTTCATTCGGTAAAAAGGATTTTCTGTTGCCCATGATTCCTTATGTTCTAAATTTTTAAAGCTACCATTGAAGAATACATCCTCTTTTATAAAATTAAGGAATTCGTAAATATTAATATCTTGTCCAGATATGTTGCCATTAATACCTTCAGAGGCTAATAAAACTGTACCTTTAATGTCATTTTTTTGACAAAATTTTTGAATGAACGGTTGAAGTTGTTCGATATTTTCAAGACATACGAAATGATAGAAGGCAATTGTAAGGAACATAATTATTTTTGGTTAAATTTAATTTATTTTATGCTTTAAAAATGTTATTTTAACGCTCTTTTACAAGAATTATTTATAAATGTTCCGGAGAATTTTAAAATGACAATTGAACAGACACTATCAATCATTAAGCCAGATGCAGTTGCAAAGAATGTGATTGGAGAAATATATACTAGATTTGAAAAAGCGGATTTAAAAATACTAAAAGCTATGATGGTCCACTTAACAAAAGAAGAAGCAGAAGGTTTTTATGCTGTTCACAAGGAAAGGCCCTTTTTTAACGATCTAGTTACATTCATGACATCCGGCCCAGTAATGATTCAAGCATTAGAGGGTGATAATGCAGTTTTGAAAAATAGGGAATTGATGGGTGCAACGAACCCGAAAGAAGCAGAAGCTGGGACGATTAGAGCAGATTTTGCTGATAGCATCGATGCAAACGCCGTTCATGGTTCTGATTCATTAGAAAATGCTAAAATAGAGATTGAATACTTCTTTGGTTAAATTTCTTTGGATAATTTGCTCGATTTAAACAGTAATGAGTTAACCGAATATATTAAAAAATTTGGGCACAGACCTTATCGTGCAAAACAATTGTTAAAGTGGATATATCATTTTGGGGAAAGAGATTTTTCTAAAATGACTGATTTAGCTATTACATTTCGTGAATCTTTGAAAGAAATAGCAAAAATTGAAATTCCTGCAATTGAATTAGATCATTTGTCTTCTGACGGAACACGTAAATGGTTATTAGATATGGGGACAAAAAATGGTATTGAAACCGTTTTTATTCCAGAAGCAAATCGTGGCACACTTTGTATTTCATCTCAGGTGGGTTGCGCACTAGAGTGCACATTTTGTTCTACGGGCAGACAGGGCTTTAATAGAAATTTAACATCAGCTGAGATTGTAGGGCAATTATGGCTAGCTAACAACAAACTCCGTGAGCAAAAAAATTATAAGCTGTTAAAGAGCGATGAGCGTATTATAACGAATGTTGTGATGATGGGGATGGGAGAACCCTTAGCAAACTACAAGCATGTCGTACATGCATTAGAAATGATGTTGGATGATGCTGTTTATGGCTTAAGTCGAAGAAAAGTTACCTTATCAACAAGTGGTCTAGTACCTGCAATTGACAAATTAAGTCTTGATTGTCCAGTTTCCCTTGCTATTTCTCTTCATGCTTCAAATAACGAACTTAGAAATGAAATTGTTCCAATAAATAAGAAATATCCTCTGAATAAACTTATGTCTTCTTGCATTAGATATATAGAAAGAGCACCAAGAGACTTCGTAACATTTGAGTATGTAATGCTGGAAGGTATCAATGATTCAGCTGAGCAAGCCAAAGAACTTATCAAGCTAATTAAGGATGTTCCATCAAAGCTTAATTTAATCCCATTTAACCCATTCCCAAAAAGTGGATACAAGTGCTCAAAAAGGTCAGTAATTAAGTCTTTCCAAGAGATTTTAATGGATGCAGGTATTGTGACAACAATTCGAAAAACTCGCGGGGATGATATTGATGCTGCGTGTGGACAGCTTGCAGGACAGGTTCAAGATAAAACAAAGAGAACGCAACGACTTCAGTTCACATGATTAAAAAAAATACAAAACAAGTAATGGTAGGTGATATTGCAGTGGGCGGTGGAGCCCCTATTGTAATTCAGTCGATGACTAATACTCATACGTTTAATAAAAAAGAAACGGTAGCTCAAATACTAGAACTCTGGCGTGCTGGCTCCGAGATTGTTCGAGTTACAGTTAATGATGAAGATTCAGCTAAAGCAGTGTCTGATATAAAAAAAGAACTACTCGATAATGGATGCAATGCACCTATTGTGGGTGATTTCCATTTCAATGGGCATAAATTATTAGAAAAATATCCTGATTGTGCAAATGCCCTTGATAAATATCGAATCAATCCAGGTAATGTTGGCAAGGGAAGTAAGCGAGACGAGCAATTTGCAGCAATGATTAATATTGCAATAGATTACGATAAACCTATTCGTATCGGTGTAAATTGGGGTAGCTTGGATCAAGATCTTTTAAAAAAGTTAATGGATGAAAATGGAAAGTTAAAAAATCCATTAACATCTCAATTAGTTATGAAAGAGGCATTAATAAGATCAGTTATTGATAGCGCTAATGATGCAAAGGAGTTAGGACTAGCGAGTAATAAAATTATTGTCTCGTGCAAGGTAAGTGATGTTCAAGATTTAATCGAAGTTTATACAAATCTTTCAAAACGATGTAATTATCCCCTTCACTTAGGGCTTACTGAGGCTGGTATTGGGTCTAAAGGAATTGTTTCTTCTGCAGCATCAATGGGGTATCTTTTGCAGCATGGGATAGGCGATACAATCCGAATCTCAATTACCCCTGAACCAAAAGAATCGAGAACAAAAGAGGTCATCGTTGCGCAAGAGTTGTTGCAAACTATGGGTATAAGGTCTTTTACACCTCTTGTTATCTCTTGCCCAGGTTGTGGCAGAACAACTTCAACTTATTTTCAAGAATTGGCTGGCGAAATACAAAGCTATTTAAGAAATACCATGCCAGTCTGGAAAAAGAAATATAATAACGTTGAAGATATGACGGTAGCGGTAATGGGTTGCGTAGTTAATGGCCCTGGAGAGTCAAAAATGGCCAATATCGGTATCAGCTTGCCAGGAACGGGTGAAGTTCCGGTAGCACCTGTTTATGAAAATGGAAAAAAAACAGTAACATTGAAAGGTTCTTCAATTAGTAATGATTTTAAAGGTATTATTGAAAATTATATCCAAAACAATTATAAGAAAAAATAACTCTAAATGGCTAATAAAATTCAATCTATAAAAGGATTCTACGATGTAGCCCCGGATGCTCAAAAGATCTGGCGCTATTTTGAATCAAAGTGCCTATCTATTTTTGACCAATATGGGTATGAAGAGATTGGACTTCCAATAATTGAGGCAACAGAATTATTCGAAGCGGGTGTCGGTACCCATACTGATATTGTTGAAAAAGAAATGTATAGCTGGACAGATAAGTTAAATGAGGACAAGTTGACCTTGCGGCCTGAGGGTACGGCGGGATGTGTAAGGGCTGTTATTCAAGGTAGCCTAACTTATAACGGACCCATAAAGCTTTTTTATAGAGGTCCCATGTTCAGACATGAAAATGTTCAGAAAGGAAGGCAAAGGCAATTTCATCAGCTAGGCATTGAGTCATTTGGCTTTACAGAGCCTTCAAGCGATGCGGAACAGATAATTATGCTCAGTAGGTTATGGGGAACGCTTGGCTTAGAGAAAAAAATTCGTCTAGAGATAAACTCTATTGGAGATAGGGAGGACAGGGAGCATTATAGAAAAGAATTAATTGATTATTTTGAAAAAAATTCAGAGATCCTTGATGATGATGCAAAACGAAGGCTAAATAAAAACCCAATGAGGATATTAGATAGTAAAAATCCGCTCATGCAGGAAATGCTTGAAAAAGCACCTAAATTGATTGATTCCATAAATGAGGATGCTAAAAATCACTTTAATTTACTTTGTCAGACCTTAAAGGATAATCGGGTTGATTTTCATTTGAATAAAAGACTGGTTCGAGGTTTAGATTACTACAACAGAACAGTTTTTGAATGGATTACCAGTGACTTAGGTAGTCAAGGCACCGTTGCAGGTGGAGGACGGTATGATTATTTAGTAGAAAGACTTGGTGGAAAACCAACTCCAGCATGTGGTTTTGCGATTGGCATTGAAAGAATTATTTTATTGCTTGAAAATACAAATTTGGTTACCAATATTCACCCAGATATTTACATTGTAAATTTAGGAAATGATTCAAGAAATAAAGCTTTTATGATAGCGGAATTACTCAGAGATAAAAATTATAAAGTTAATATTAACCTTGACTCAAGTAGCTTCAAATCGCAAATGAAAAAAGCGGATAAGAGTAAAGCAAAAATTGCACTCATTATTGGTGAAGATGAGTTAAAAAACAATCTCATTCAAGTGAAACTTATTCGCAAAGATGGCTCTCAAACAGAAGTTAAAGAAAAAGACGTATTAAATTTTATAAAAAATAATATTTCATAAAATGAAAAAAGATATATTAAAAATCAATAATTTATCAATAACAACTAAAGTTAATACTAGCTTATATTTAGTTGATAGCATCTGCTTTTCTGTAAAAGAAGGAAAGACAACATGTATTGTTGGTGAATCTGGAAGCGGCAAAAGCCTAACGGCACTTTCGATCATAAAACTGCTCTCGCCTCAACTAAAAATGTCAGGAGAAATTTTATTTAATAATGAAGATATTTGTAAAATGAGTGAGCTCGAAATTAGACAAAAGAGGGGTCTTGATATTGCTATGATTTTTCAGGAACCTATGACTTCACTGAACCCAGTTTTAACGATTGGATATCAAATCAAAGAGGCTATAACTGTTCACTCTGATTTACCAAATAATGAGATTAATAAAAAGGTTGCAGAATTATTAACACTTGTCGGGATTCCCGTTGAAAGAGTTGGTAGTTATCCTGACGAATTATCAGGAGGGCAAAGGCAGCGGGTCATGATTGCAATGGCAATGTCTTGTAATCCTCAGTTACTTATTGCAGATGAACCTACCACAGCACTTGATGTGACTATTCAGGCTCAAATTCTCAAACTTTTAGATGATCTCAAAAGTAAGTTAAATATGTCTATGTTGTTTATTACTCATGATTTTGGCGTTGTTGAAGATGTCGCTGATGATGTGATTGTTATGTTTAAAGGCAAGATTGTTGAAAGAGGAGAAGTTAATCAAGTACTCAAAAAACCAAAACACCCATACACTAAAGCCTTACTCGGATGTGTTCCAGATGCATTAGGGAAAAAACAATTAACCCCAATAGATTATGAAAAGTTGGATAGGGCAATGCAACAAATATGAAGAAGCTACTGCAAACAAACAATTTATCAAAAACATATGTGCAAACACAAGGATTTTTTTCCAGAGTGAGGACTAATATCCATGCGCTTGATAGTGTAAGTTTCTCTATAAATCAAGGAACGACGATGGCTGTTGTAGGTGAGTCGGGTAGTGGAAAATCAACACTTGCTAA
>Ga0209634_1002928_pt1 | contig 11770 bp, 18 predicted proteins | sample LinPmetageLP40_FD_184043 | JGI IMG/M metagenome (GOLD analysis project Ga0209634, IMG submission 184043) | Marine viral communities from the Pacific Ocean - LP-40 (SPAdes) (version 2) | ecosystem: Environmental > Aquatic > Marine > Oceanic | place: Pacific Ocean | collected 2010-08-26 | reverse complement strand
ATCAACCGTTTGAGCTTGCCCTGGGCAATCTTGTTAAACTTCTCGCCTATTATTTTATGATGTCGCCCTTCTATAAACTCTGGCCAAAGATGCTTAACGTAGCTTATGAAATCGCCCTGGCATTCATCTTGAAGCTCTATTTGGTCATATCGATTTAATAAAGCAACAGCCTCCGTCTTGTCTTGTTGAGACAGAACATCAAAATCTTTAAGAGAAACTTCAGGCATTAGATTAAATTATACCTCGTGCCATTCTTTGCCTTGAAACAACAAGCCTTCGGCTTCACGTCTGCGTATTAGGCCCTGGAGCGTCTGGCCTCCGGCTTTATTCCACCTTTTCATTTCGCTGGGTACTTTGTCATGTTGGCCTTCGTTTAAAACGCGAAGCATGGTTGAGCTGCGAAGGTTTGAGCCTCCCAGGTTAAAGGTCCAGGCTACTAAAGCGTCAAATTCATTTTGTTTAAGGGGTACCTTTACGGATTTATTGACTTCTTCCTCAAATAAAGCAACATCTTCAAGCAACAAAGCATCTGCCCGTTCTTGTGAGATTTCCATATCCATACTTACCCCATCTGTGGACCCGTACCCGATTGTAGGCACGCCAGCCGCACAAAGGTACGACTTGAGTTCGCACCCTTCAAATTTTTTAATTAGCGCAAGGCCTTCTTGCGATATTAGTCTAAAATCATCCATATTATTCTCCCCATGTTCCGTCATCTCTGACTTTTGCTTTCTTTGTACCACCCCAATAAGGAGCAGCCAAACCCTCTTCAATAAGTTTTGCACATACATCGTTACCCTCGCTGTCGTATGGAATGGCAAGTAACCTTCCATATTTACCACGGCCTAACGACTTTATTTTTATATTGCCCGTTAACAATTCTTTTAATCTAGCTTTTGCCTGGAGGCCAAGTTCTTTTTCCCTGGTTCTTTCTGGCTGTCTTTTGGTATTGACCCTAGATTCTGGGCAATCAATTCCAGCCATTCTAACCGATTGATTGGCTAATTTGACTTTAAAGCCTAAATCTATCTCACTTAATACAAAACCGTCACCGTCGATTACTCTCTCTAGAGTAGCGTTATAAACAAAAGCATCTGGTGCATTACTCATTATTATTCTCCATTTCTACAGCAGCTTCTTTATCTTGCTCCCTATAGTATTCTATTATTGCTAAAACATTTGTTATGTACCTTTTCAGCTCAGCCATGTTCATGCTAAGTGACTCATATCCCTGGGTGCTAAGAGCGTAGTAAGCTTCTGGTGGTGCCTTTCCTTCTTCTACTAACACTAAATACTCAGCCATTAGCTCTGGTGTAAGAACCCTCCACGTCAGATCTTGCATATTTACCTCAAGCGGCATCGGAGGGTGGTACATCGGTGCCGGCAAAGTAATAGTTTTTACTTCAACCGGTTGTGTACTAGGCAGCAAAGAGCAGCTGCACATGAAAAAAGTTATGCTAATTAGTAGTAAGGTTTTCATCAAACATATTTGGGTTTGTTAGGGCCGCAAAGTCTTGTCCGACTTGCTTGGTGCCTTTGTTGATTATTTTTTCTATTAAGCCAGGCTTGGCTAATGCCAGGTTGCCCAGGCTGTGTCTTTGAAAGGTATTTCTGAGCTGATTGACCTCACGCATGGCTTCTTGGTTTTGGGCGGCCAGGGCATTGATCTGGTCTGTGGTTTCTTTTTGCTTGGCTAGGTAATTGTCAATGGAAGCGTTTTGCTCTTCAACCTTGCCTTTTAAAATCATAGCGTTAGCTTTCAGTGTAGCTATCTCATTCGCTTGATATTTAATGTAACTAGCAGAACCGCCAGCAACTACAATTAAGAGGCCGGTGGCAATGATTGCAAGTTTGAATCCCATGTATACACCCTCAGTTTACTTTCCTTCCCCTTTACTTTAATCGGTTCTAGTTCTTTTAGCAAATATTTGCATCTTTTTGCAGTTTCGTACCCAATGATAATATCAACTCCAACTTCTTTGGTTGATGATTCGTACCTGGCAGCTTCATTGACACAATTGCCTATCGCTGTGTAATCAAACCTGGTTGAGCTGCCCATATTTCCGACACAGGCAGTGCCTGACTGAAGGCCCACGCCTATGGCAATTTCTTGCTCCATTGTTTTGTTTAGTTCTTTAATACGTTCCTGGATTCTTACTGCTGCCTCAACAGCCCTGTCTTCGTGTTTGGATAAATCCAAAGGTGCCGAAAAAATTCCCATGCAAGCATCTCCAATAAACTTGTCGATCATTCCACCCGAACGCTGTATTTCCTCTACCTGGATGGTCAGGGTGGTGTTCATAATGTTTGCCACCTCTTCCGGAGTCAATTTTTCACTCATTGAGGTAAAACCACGCAGATCGGTAAACAAAAACGTGCAATAGCGCAATTCACCCCCTAATTTAAGCAGATCTGGCTGTTTTTGGAGCTGTTTGACCTGTCTAGGGTCCAGATAATGCTCAAATTGCTTCTTAATCTGCTGTCTAAGCTTAAATTGTTGCCTAAAATTAAGATAAAACGCCGTAGAGGCTGTGAAAAACTGCGAAATCAAGGCCCAGCTAACGTCTATAAGGACCCCTTGCTGTATAAGATACACTCCACTGTACCCTGTAAGGGCAAAAACAACGGCAAAAGCACTTACACCCAAGGTTATGCCTAAATTAAGCACCAGGAACCAAGTTAAGGCCACTGTAAGCAACAATATGGCCAATTCAGCTGCTAGTGCGTAACCTGGCACATAAGGGCTGTTTTGTATCAAGATACTTTCTGCTAGGGCTGCTTGTATTTGGTGTGGATATTTATAACCGGCACTTGTTGCTAGTTGTGGCATGATGCCCTTGGCCGTAAAACCAACAAAAACAAACTTTCCGGCTACGTTCATTTCTGCAAGATCGGTTTCTGGGGTATTCACGAAACTTATCCACTTGCGCCCTAATGGATCTACTTTGACTGGATCAAGGCCTTTTACTCGTATTTCTTCTACACCATTATCACTGGTCTTTATAATATAGGTATCTGCCTCGGCTAGTATTTTTAAGACTTCGGTACCAAATGCGGGCACCCATCCATCTGGTGTGCGCAACAACAAAGGTAACCTTCTTACTAATGAGTCTATTTCTGGCCTGGCAACAGCAATACCCTGGCTGGCGTTTTCTTTAAGGATCCCAATATTTTGTATAACGCCTTGTGCATCAATGCCACCAACATCATCGCCTAATATGACGGTGCCTGTTGTTGGAGGATAATCACCACTGTCGTTTTCAAACATAGCCAGGACACTGGGACCGTATGAAAGGGCTTCTGCAAACTGAGCATCGCCACCGAAACGGTCTGGCTGCGGAAACGCAATAACGTATCCAACGCCCATAGCGCCTTCATTTAGTAAGTCTACCTGTATCCTAGCTAGGGTTTGTCTGCTGAGAGGGTAGCCACCCTCTTTTTCTATATCGGCTTCTGTGATATTCAGCGTTGTAAAGTAGCCACTGGGTTCTTGTTCTACAACAAGTGCGTCAAACGTCTTGAGCTTCAATATTTCGTAAGGTGCAATCTGGTAAATTATTGGAGCACTTAGTAACCCTAATAAAAATACCAAAATCCAGTTTTTCATTATTCTTGTGTAATGCTAATGGTCTTAGTGCAATTGGCTGAACAGTTAAAGGTAACCGAGTAGGCCTGGTTGTTGACACCCCTCTGTATGACATTCACATTGTAGTCATCGGTATAAAACTTCATGTTTGCTGAGTGAGATCCATTTCCCTGTTGTGTCAAGACTACTTGACCATTGTCAGCATCGTTATACCAAAAAATATCAGCATCTTTATTGCCAGATCCTTTTTGTATTACCCTGGTTGAATTGTTGTCTGCCTGGTTGGAGTTAAACACAAACACATTATGATTGCCGGTGCCTTCTTGTGTGCTCCAAATGTCCGAGTTATCTGCAAACGTCTGAAACTTAGCGTACATATCGTCACCAGTTTGTTCTATTTTGTAAACATTGTTATTGCCAGAGCCTAGAATCAAAGCGTCGTTATCGTTGCCGTTTTGAATGATAGTAGCGGTATTGTCATCCTGGTCCATATCAATAACTGCGTAGTTATCATTACCATCGACAGTTATAGACCAGACCTGGCTGTCGTGATTGGACCAAACCGACTGAGCATAAGCAATGTTTGAGCTGCCGTCGATACTTACGCCAATGGTTGCGTTGTCACAATTGTGTGTGTTGACCAGGCTACTATCAAAACTGCCCAGGCCACAATAAACGCCAGTGACATTACCAGACCCGACTTGCTGCACTGTTATGCTGGAGCCAGATCCTTTGGTTTGTACAACCACAGTGTTATCAGCAAAAGCTTGTATGCTATGGAGACTGATTAATAATAATAGTGTTATCGCCCGCACCATTTACTTCTACCTCCATAATCATTCCGGCTGAATTAATATTTAAATAAGACGCAGCATCTTTGTCCAGAGCTATGTCAAATGTGTTTGTTCCCTGGTGTACAAAATACACATGATTGCCTTCCACAAACGAGTATGTTTGATACACAGGATCATACCCAGGTATTATACCCTTTAATTCAACTCCGTTAAGAATGCCACCAGAAGTGTCATTTTTTTGGGATCCAGCTTCTAATATAGCAAATAGATCTACTAAGAAATCAAAACTTAAAAGGTCTATATCTAAACGGCTTATTTCTTCTTCTTCTTCCAGGTAGTCTTCATCTAGATCTGGTGCATCTTCAAAGAAATCTTTATCCAGTTCTGTTTTAGGGCCATTCTCTTGTTCTGCTATAGCCTGTTGCACTTCTGGTGGTTTATTGACCAGAAGCATATTGTTAATAAGTCCCAGGGTGAGGTTACCTAATACCACTGGTTTGGTTGGCCTAGATTCAAAAGTAGACACCATTGTGGCCTGGAAAGGTTTATTTAAAATTTCGGTGCCGGACCAGGTAGTTACTGATATTTCTCCGGATGAATTACCGTCAGCATCTGGGAGTAGTATGACAAGCGATTGTCCAAGCTCGTCTACGGAAGCTGAAAAAAAAGTTCCTCGGATTGCTATATCTGCTGAAGGGGTTTTTATTGATATGTTTTTCTTATCAATCTTTGACAGTTTTCCTGACAAAAAAGATGCGGTGCCAGAGGCCATGCGAAGTGCAAGTTTACTTTTAGATGGATCTGTCGTAGAAAATATATATTCATCTACAACGACGTTGGAATGCTCTGTAAGTTTTAGAACCGTGTCATCTACAAACTCTATAGCAAGTCTTCCGGCACCAGTCCGCACGTCATCATTGCTGAGTATGCCTAAAGCCAGTTCAGCTAATAACTTGTCGTCATTTTGGCTGCGAAGAATTTCTCCATTACCGCGCAGCTCAGAGATTTTACCAATCTCGTTTGCGTTAGTAGTAGTCCCGATTAATAATAATATCAGCAGCCAGAAGCGCATTGGTCTATATCGATAGTGCCGTTGCTGGTTGTCGATATAACATTTGCGACATTAGTGCTTGTTGTATCGGTCTGGTCTACATCTACATTATTACTGCTTCCGGTCAAAGCGACAGTTATTTCGTGGTCCGCACTGCCCGATTGTAAAGTGTCAATATCATTGGAGTTTCCTGAAACCGTCCAATTATTGATACAACCAATCGAATTACATTTAACATTTACATCATTTGATGTACCACTTATGACAAAATCTTGATTACCAGCGGTAGCCGTAGATGCGTCTCCTTGTGTGAATGTCAGTACGTTAGAGTCTCCTGTTGCCTCAAAATCAAAATCTGAGTTTGCAACATCTCCAGACGCGCCGACAGCAAATGTACCTATGTTACTGTCTCCTGTTGCTTTGTATGTCCAGCCAGTAGAGTTACCTTGTGCAATGGCTATTGCCAGTGCATTACTATTACCGATCTGGTCAAGATCAACGGTCATGCTTGTACCGCTTAGCGTTGCTCTTGCTCCGGAAGTGCCGACTGTGTTTGTCGCTCCAATCTGGTCAATAGTCAAAGTAAGACCTGTACCAGTTTGAGTAATATAGATATCATTATTCCCAGCGTGTATACTAGCCGAAAGAATTATTATTAGGGCACTACTGAGTACCTTTATCCACTTCATTGTCGTCCTCCAGGTTCAGTGTACCATAATTGAAGTCCCACAAGCGTTTTTGCATCCCCTCCATGACAAGGCCGTACACAGCCGCTTCTATGGCCGTTCTGACGGCCTGTGTTACAGGCTCATTTCCTGTGCTGCCTGATTCCATTTCTACAAGCTCGGTACCCATTTCATAAAATTTAAATAAATCGGTACCAGCCCCTGTTGATAAAATAGTTTTTGTTGTTGTGACGTTTAATAACACCTCACCGGTTTGTACTAAAACCGCACGAAGATTTACTGTAACAACATCTTCTCTATATTGATTTTTAGCCGCCCAACCCAGGTATCTAATTCCGGATCCTCCAGTTCTAATATTAGAATCCATGCCAACGATCCCACCTTCCAAGATCATCCCCGCATATAAAAGAGGCTTGAGGGTGTTACCTTCTTCTCCGGAATATGTTTTTCTAGTATTGGCTATAAGCTGTCTTTCTCGGCTTAGATTATCAAGTCCAGATCTTTCAACAACAACAAACCAATCACCTTTACCCGCATCTCGCAATGCCTGGATAAGAATATGAACAGCTCCTTGTGTGACGGCCGTGCTGAAACTAGCAACATTATCTTTTGATTTTCTTTGGCCAGTAAGATCTGAAAAATTATAAACTGCGACAACAGCCTGGGTGTTTGGTTTTGGTAGATTCACTAGCTGCGCGGTCGCGCTTGGAACGATCTTGGGTCCTTCTGGACAGATAAGGCCCTGGATACAATTTGTTTGGTTTTGAAATCCAATACTAGCGCAGCCGCTAGTAAGTATTAATATACCTATCCATAAAAATTTCATTAGCTGACATTAACCTCCACCATCGCAATCGACCCAACATCCTCCAAAGGACCCGATTGGGATTACGATTTCTGTAGTAGATATTAATACGCCGTCAAACCATTCTTCGATTGTTAGGGTTATTGTGACGCCGTTGTTAACCCAGCGCAGTATGTTGCCTTCTAGATTTATTTCTCCAGATACTGGGTTGTCTAGTGTGGGGGTGCTGCCGTAGTTAAATAAAGACTCTGAAATGTCTTTGGCTAATGTGGAATATATGCGCGATTGTAGGTTTCTAAGAAATTTCGCCATGACTGTGTTTTCAGCTTCTCGCTGCGCTTCTTCCAGCTTGTCTTGGACGTCCTGGGCAATTTTTTCCTTACGGGTTCGTTCTTGTTCGTCAATGGTAAGATAGTGTGCGGATTGATTTATGCCGCTAAAGCTAGGGTTGCCAAACTTGTGTACTAATTCGTCAGCGTTTAAAGCTTGCGCAACTATGCCTCCCAAGAGAAAAATACCAACAGCTAAAATAAAATACAAAATATTTTGTTTATTTTGAGCTTGTTTCCTTTCCTCCAGGTCCGCTTTGCTTGGCCTTCCCACTTTTCTTTTCATCGTGTTTTTGTTCTCTTAACTCCAAAACAGTATTGACTTTCTCTTGCAATCTTATCATATCTTGATCTAACAGTCGTAATTGGTCCGTGAGTCGTATAATTGTGGCCTTCATGTCTTGCACGGCCGGATCTATAATATTGGTAATTGTTTGCCAAACGAAATAAACAAAATACCCCAGGCCCACTACCATAACGACAGGAAAACCAAAATCACCGACTACCTGGACAATATCCATTTAGTCCCTCCTGGCGTCTATCTTTCCGTCTTCTACGAAGTTTTCTGCTCTGGCAATTCGTTGTAAATCTGGTGAGAGGTTTAATGCGCTAGATACGCTTGTGTCTATGCGTATCATGTCATTGTTCATTATTGAGGCCCTGGTAATTAGCATCTTAGAAATGCCCTGGACCGTTTTGATTTCGTCAACTAAACCGTTCATAAGCTGACGCATAACTAAAAAAATAAAGTAACCCATTACCAGTCCGCTGGCAATTGGCAACCCAAGTTCGGCTATTAAAGTAAACGGATCATCCATCTCTGTCCTTTTTCAAGGCAACCTTACCTTCGGTGTCCTGGTAAAGCACAAATTTATCGCCTTGCTCAAAATCGTGTTCTGCTAGTTTTTCCATGGTCAATTTATCTACATCATCTGAAAACTGTATGCCATACGGAGACATGGCTAATTTATAGCCAACATAAGTCGTAATCATTGTTAGTCCTCGCCTTTAAACTTTTTGGATTGCCCTGAAGTACCGGCATAAATACCAAAGACAGCTGCCATTGCTCCTGTAACTACTGACACCAGGCCAGCTTGTTCTAGGTTAGGTTCTGGCAATGTCATAAACCAGGTAATTACTTTGTACAACAAGACTATGTATACACCGACAAAGATCCTGGGAAATATACGCCAGGCATCTACGGTCTTTGCAAGATGCACCCATTTTTCGTATGGATTAACACCGCGCTCAATTGTGGTGGTGCCCACCTCAACCTCTAATTCAATTTTCTTTTTGATTGTTTCTTCGCTCATAAGAATTTAGCTGCGCCAATGATAGTAGCGGCTATAAAAGGGTAGACGCCCCATAAGAGCATTTCTAGAGTTTTAAATTTTGCAGATCCTTCGTCAAGTCGCTTTTCTATGTACTCGTATCTAATCGTACATTCACGCTCGTGCGCACGGATTTCTGCTAAAGCTTCGGCACCCTGGTCCATACTATTCTTTGGCTTTGCCGATATTTAAAGCTGCAATTTCAAGGATTTTGTACAAACGTGAAATTAGCGCATCATCCTTCGGCGTGGGGGTGAGGCTACAAATAATGCTGGCCGCGCAAACGACTCCTGTAACCACTCCTACTAATTGTGTAATTATTTCCATTTATTCGTCTCCCGCCTGGTCGTAGGCTTTTTTTACTCTAATTGTTTTATAAGCTTCATCAACGTCAGGGGTAGATTCGTCATCGCCAACGTATTGGCCTTTGTCGTTCCTGGCCCGAATAGTTTTTTTCTCAGTGCTAGTGACAATATCTACTAACTTGCTCCACCAGCTCATTCTTCTTCAGAAGCCTGGTCTTCTTCAAGCGTTTCTTGTGCTTTTATTTTTGTTGTTTCAATCAAGGTATTTTCGTGCCACTTTAAGGAAGGCATAAGGTCATCAATTTCAAACTGCAATTTAGCAATTTTGTTACGCAAACTGATAACGTGATTTTTATGGTGGTGTTGCTCTGGCGTAAGATCAGTTTCTTTTATTTCCTGATCGCCAATTTTATGTATATTTTCTTCAGTCATAATTAACTAAGTCCAACTTCGTTAGCAGCTTTCTTAGCGTTCTTAATTGCTGTTGTCCACACAGCCGTTGCTATGCCTTGCACTTCTGTAGACTCTCCAGATACATCCGTGTCTGTATGAGTCCAAGAGTCATCATCATTTTGCACAGATGATACGCAAGAAAGCACTTTCCTATGAAAAGACCTTGTAATCTCTGTGCCATCTTCTTTAATAACAGTTGCTTCTCTGATTTGAATTTCTTTGTAGTCTCCTACAATTTCAATCTTATCTTCTATTAATTCTTTTGTTATTGCCATTTTATTTTCTCCTTGGTCCGTACCTAGCATCCACTAGGCATAAGGTTTATAAATATAAATACTTTCGTACTCGGTTTACACTTTCGTGTTCGTTAAAATCTTTTTTTGTTATGTAAGTTAATATTTCCATTATGAATCCGTAAAATAAGTTAATGTCATCATCATGTATCTTGGATTTGCAGCTTCTAAAGCGTTATTAGAAATACTGTTTACCAGAGTAACTATTATAAAATTATTATTTACAGCAGCATATCCCTCAGATGGATTAGCAAAACAATTTGTATGACCAAAACTAGGTACAGAGTAAGACTGGTTGCCGCCAGAAATATTAAAAGGAAGTCCTCCAAGTCGAAGAGAACCAGTTCCTGCCGTAGTTATGTTCATTCCATCTGTATAAACCGTTACCGTAACTAAGTTACCAACTTTAGTATATCTACCAGTTGTGTTAGTTATAGTAAGGTCTTGGTTATCATTGGCGGTTGTTATTGTTAAAGTCCATGTACCTTCTTCGTAATCGTCTAAAGTATTAGCTGCTGTTGCATCTAAACCACTTCCTAGCTCTATACCATTGTTAAAAGAAGCTACACCACCTGGATGTATTCTTACTTTTTCTGATATAGCCCCCGCTGATGCAGCGGTTGCAAATCCAATAGCAGTATTGTTATTTGTACCGTCACTTTCGATAAATCTAATTTCAGATACAGAAGAAGTTCCATTACTTTCTGAACGAAGTGCTTTGTAAACACCGTCAGTTTGTCCTCCTGTTACATTATCTTTAAGGGTAAGCACTACTGCACTTGAGCTAGAAGTACGAGCAACATTAGCTGTAACAGTTCCATTAAAGGTAGCTGCACCCGCTGATGACATATCAAGGGTAAGGGCAGTAATTACAGTACCGCCATCGTCGCCTCGAAAAAGTATGTCCTCATCTTGAACAATAGACTGTACAATTAGATTACTATTATCTTCTGTAATACTTCCGTAATGTAATGAACCGTCAAAAAGTTGTATTGTTCCAGCATCATCTGCACTTAAAAGTATTTTTCCAGCAACATCTAGTGTTAAGTCACCACTTGATAAATCTATTTGGGTACCGTCTATTGTAATGTTATCTACTACTACACCTGCGTTGGCTGTTACGGTTCCTGTAAATGAAGAATTACCTGAACTATTTATAGTAAATCTATTAGCGTTACCCGCCCTTAAATTTAAAGTGTCGTCAGCATTATTGTAATTAATACCACCAAAATTAGTATCTCCAGAATCTCCAAAATCAATAAAAGCTACATGAGATGTACCTGCGGATATGTTCATTCCTGTTATACCAGTACCAGTAACGTTCATACCAGTACCTAAAGTAGCCACGCCTGTGACGTTTAAGGTAGTCGCCATATCCACAGCACCATCAATGTCCACGACATCTAAGTTAGTTGTTCCGTCTACATCTACATTGCCCGAAATATCTAATTCAGTTCCTATTAATTTTTGTGTAAGGGTTACTACACCGTCACTTGCGATTGCGATTGCATCCGTATCTCCGACTGAGCCAATTTGTCCAGCATTGGCAATAGTAATACCGCCGCTGTGAATATCTCTACCAGTAAAAGTTGCTACCCCATCGACTTGTAATGTAGAAGCCATATCAACAGCGCCGTCAATATCTACTATGTCTAGGTTAGATGTTCCGTCAACATCAATATCGCCAGATATGTCCAGGGCAGTACCGATTAAAGTTTGTGTGAATGTTACCTGGCCATTAGCAGCAATGGTCATGGAATCTACGTCTGAGGCAGATCCAATTGTTTTGCCGTCACCAATAATAATGTCGTCGGTACAAGTCAATATGCCTGTTACGCCCAGGGTGCCACCTACTGTGGCTAATCCACCTATAGCAACATCATCTGTTACGGTTAAGTCATCTTGTACTTTAAGATCTACAACACTGAAACTAGCAAAAACGTCTACTACTTTAGCGCCACTTCCGGCCCCGTCTAAGTAAACTGCTTTGGTGTCGCCTGGAGGAATAGTTATTGTTGCTCCAGATCCTTGTTTAATAATTATGTTTTGAGAACCACTTGTTCCATTCTCAATATAGTGTAATCTGCTCAGAGTATTTGGGGCAATCGTGATAGTACAAGCGGAATCTAGTGTGCCA
>Ga0209634_1002927_pt1 | contig 11770 bp, 18 predicted proteins | sample LinPmetageLP40_FD_184043 | JGI IMG/M metagenome (GOLD analysis project Ga0209634, IMG submission 184043) | Marine viral communities from the Pacific Ocean - LP-40 (SPAdes) (version 2) | ecosystem: Environmental > Aquatic > Marine > Oceanic | place: Pacific Ocean | collected 2010-08-26 | reverse complement strand
GATTCTGGACAGCAAGACTTAGAAACTTATTTACAGAGAGTGAGGAAAAATGAAGGACAATAGCGTAAACATAGCGACTCTTACTAATGTTGAGAAGAGTCAGTATATACAGGATAAGGTACAAGGGAAGATATTCTCTGTATCATTTATAAAGAAGGACGGCACTGAGAGGACTATGGTTTGTCGTTTGGGTGTACAGAAACATTTGACAGGAGGAAAGAATGTCAATGATCCTAGTCAGCATCTTACCGTGTTCGATATGCATAAGAAAGCATATAGGAATGTCGCTTTGGGAACTATCTATCAATTGAGGTGTAAAGATGTGTTCATTAAGTGATGTTAATATACATAAATTGTCAGCTGTTATGGATGCTTATGAACGTGGTACAAGTGTCAGCTGTATAGCATCTAGTCACAATTTGTCACCGAGAGAAGTCAGAGAAATTGTCATTGAGATGCGTAGATTTAGAGGTGATAAGAAAATTGTCAGCAATTTGTCAGCTTAGATAAATTGTCATCTTGTCAATGTAAAGAGAAATGTAATTACTGTACAGCCAATGCTGTAATCTACCAATGGTCTAAATGGCTTTGCTATACTTGTTGGAAAAAAGAGAGAGATTATCAAGAAGGTAGATATAAAAAATAGCTGTACAGTAATAATTATTATCTTGACAGCATTTTAATTAGCCTATACTGTATTATTTTTAATTAATTTGGAAGGAAATTATGTTAAATACTAATACAAATGATGTAATGGGAGTCATCAACCCAATCACTAATACGCATAACAGTATAGACGACTTATCTTTTTTTGACTTTGCTGTAGAGAAAAGACCATTGTTTTTTGAGAATGATACTAATGGTGACGGTCAATCTCTTATGACTCAAATTGATGGTAAACACGCTGTAGTCAGAACTGACAATAATAAATGTTTAGGAGTACATGGCAGAGCCTATAAGATTGTACCACACTTAGACGTCTATAAAAGACATGCAGAAGCTATTAAGAATAGTAGTGCCTATGACCCACAGCAGATTGAAATTATAGATCAGTTATGGGACGGTGGTGCAAAGGCTAGACGTACTATCCATTTTCTTAATCATACTAAGCGTGTTTCTGATACTGATGTAGTAACTATGCGATCTGATACGTTTAATAGCTTAGATGGTTCATTTGCATTTCAAGTATTTTCTGGAATGTATAGAAGTTTATGCCTTAACACTTTAGTATTCGGTGGAGAGAAGTTTTACCATAGTAAGCAAAAACACACTTCTAACATAGATTATTCAAGTGCTGTATCTAAGATTGCTAACTCTGTAGATATGTACAACAGAGATTATGATAGGTTGTGTAAATGGAGAGATACTAAGGTTAGCGATCAGCAAGTGGCAATGCTGTTTGCAAATACAATCGCTAAGCGTAAATCTGAGTCAGCTACTGTTATTCAAGAGGCACTCAAGGAAGAAGGTGTAGAGTTAAAACAGCTTATCAATGTTAAATTAAATGACTTTCTTATGCACCAATATGGTAAAGAAAAAGAGTCACTTGGTGGAACGCTGTACGCTGTATATAATGCATTGACCCATTGGAGTACACACACGGATAAATCTTGGGAGCGTACTAATGCTAAGGGAGATACTGTTATTGCTCACACTTCTAGAAATGGTAGCAATGTAGGATCTGTACAAATTGAAAGGGAGAACAAGGTGCGTACTTGTTTAGACTCTGATTTTTGGAATGAAATGCAGATGGTTGCTTAATGACTGATAAAGTTTTACTAAATGCTCACAATGACATGCAAAATATATACAAGCGTGTCATTGTGCTTATTGAAGATGACAGTGAGAGAAATATAGTCCATTGTCTATTTCAAGACTTGTCAGATAAACTCATGGATAATGTAAAATTGTCAGACAAAAAATTGTCATCTTGACCTATGCTAATTGCATTATTCTTTCACTTCTGGATGGTACTAGCAACGCTACTAATTGTAGGTGGCAACGCTAGTACTACCTTTGCTGTTTGCTGTATGTTCCTAATATCTTTTTTTATTTTATGTTTGATTTCTTATCATTTATATATTAGTATCTACAGCAATAGTAGTTTTATAAAATCAAACGGAAGGAAAAAAAAATGACTATTCAAATATTAGACGAAATAAGAACCCTATCAGAAATCAAACTGAAGGCACAAGAGATTAAGGGAACAAATGCACTTAATCCAATTCATACCACGGCAGGAATGCACGGCAAGGATACTTTAGACAAGGAACTTGATTTCTTAATATCTGAACTACATGCTGTAACCAAGCGATTAATAGAACAGCAAGGCAGAATGCAACGCCACGCTTATGAAGTTAATTGTAGAATTAAAGATATGCTAACCTTTAATAAAAATATGAAATCTATGGAAGGAGATAAAACAAATGGCTAAATATATTACAAAAAAACAGTTAATAGTATTAAACAATCTAGCTGAGGATCTAGGCTTTACCCAATCTATCAATCCTGAGTTTTTTAAACATATTCCAGAAGGTATATATGAGGTTGTTTTTAGTATGCCACATAATGAAGACCATATGAGAACTATGGTTCGCTTTCCAATAACTGACAGTTTAAGAAAGAAATTTCCAGAGGAGAAAAGAAAAACTGTAGATCTTAAATTAGATATTACATTTGAGGATTATGAGGAATTGCCAGAAACTAATATCTTAAAAAACATAGATCAAACATTTAATAGAATGAGTAATGAAGTTAAAAGGAGGTTGAACTGATGGCAAGTTATCCAATTTGGAATGATGTTGTTGCTTGTATATATAACGGTAGTAAATCATATGGAGTTCAAAGCGAGGGAATAGTGAATATTAAGGTTGGGACTAGTAAAACCTATTCCTATGACTTTGTTAAGCATAGGACGACTAAAAGAGATCTTAATAAGGATGTTATAGAGTATAGGTTTTTTGTAGATGACATGCTGGTTAAAAGATCACAGTTTAATAAGAAAACTAAGATTTATAGCCACAATTTACCAATTACAAACCATGAAAAGATCATGGGAAGGGATGCTGTTTAGATGTTAGAATTTATTAATGGTGCATATAAGTTTTTTATGATAATAGTATGTATAGTAATTTTATTAATAATATTAGGTTAGGAGTATAAGATGGACGCAATGACAAAAGAACTAAACAGCCAGATCAAAAGAGAACTAAGACAAAAGAAGGCTGTAAGTAAGTTTAAAAGAGATTATAACAAGTTAGTATTAGATGAAGGTAAAACATATAAAGGCTTTGCTGAATACTATAAAACGCTTGGTATACTCTGGATGTTAATAGCATTTGAAACGGCTGTTATTATCTTATTTGTAACTGATGTATTATAGGAGGATAAGATGGATAGAAAAGTAACATTATGGGAATTAGACAAGGATACAAACAAGGTTAAGAAATACGTATTAAAAGATAATCAATTTGTAGATACACAGACTAACCTATTGCTGTTTGCAAGTGAAAGGGTAGCAGATGCCTATAACAATTTCCTAATAGAAAACAAGGATCGAGGCAAGAGGAGTGCTAAGTATACCACCATGTTAGCTGATTAAATACTAATAAAGACCCATTGCTGTACTTAGGTTATCAATGGGTTTTTTTATGCGTGTTATAATCTGGTAGTTAATTCGTAAACCTTTGTATTTATTAGGATCTATCTGGATGGAATGACACGCCCCAATGCTGATAAACCTTTGCTTTACATAAGTTTAAACTAGATAGAATTTGTCAGGCTCTAAATTCACGCATGTGTGTGATGCTATGTTATAAAAAGAAGTGTAAACTAGATATAATATAAGATCTGGCTAGTTGGTCGTTTAATAATTCGTCTTAGATAAATATTTCGGTATACGCCACGCATGGGTCATGGGGGGTACCCACGTATGCGTATGCAATCCCAATAATAAATTTGGTAAAATGGAGGTTTAAACCAGTGGGAGACCGTTGCTGTACCTAAGTAAGACCCGTTGCTGTCTACAAGTAGTACCTATATATACACCCCCCAAAGGCTTACCTTTTATTATACACCCCATATGAACATCTGTCAAGTAAAAAATAAAAATACATAAAGTGCTTGACAACTATGCTATACAGCTGTATAATAATATAGTAAAGGCATAAACTTCGTTCAGGTCTCGCCAAGTAACACAGTAATGAACAGAGGGGACAGCAACTGTTTATGCTTCTTTCCAACTTAGCACAACAGCAGATATGAATCAAGGATTACTAAAAGAGAAATCCAGAGAGTTAACCAAGAAACAGCAATCGTTTTTAACAGAGTTGTTCAGGTGTGGTGGAAACATCAACGTAGCATTAGAGAAGGCTGAATATAAGCCGTCATCTAGACAGCACGTATTACAGTCTCTCAAGGATGAAATAATTGAACAGGCAAAGGTAGAGCTTGCAGCACACTCAGTTACAGCAATCAATCGTGTAGTTGAAGGTATGAATGATGTAGGCGAACACCCTAGAGCAGAATTAAGATTAAAGGCTGCACAGACACTTCTTGATAGAGTGGGTATGGGTAAGCAAGAAAAGATTGATGTAGAAGGTAAATTACTTCATGGCGTGGTGTTGATGCCTGCCAAGAAAGAAATGCCAATAGTAAATGTGGAGGACTGATGGCTGACATCACTAGAAAACAAATAACAGACTATATGGGAACATTAGACACTGGTACAGCCGATGGCAAAGTTGTAATGAACCAATTAAAAAAAGCAATTTCTATGAATGAATCTTCTGATACTCCTTTCAGTGATAGTATCAATAGTAAATTGTTAAATTTTATTACACGTCAATCATTACAACAACAACAACAACAAAAACGAAATCAAGACGCTTTTGAAAACGAAAGAAAACAAAAAAAACGAACAGGCGGAAAAGTATACAGCAACATGCAATCACGGAAGGTAAGGATTTAAGATGGCCAAATTTAAATTAATGAATATAGAAATGACACCAGAACTTGTGCAACATTTAAAAGATAGTAAAGCTGTTATGGGGAACGACCCTAATAATATGCCCGAAAGAACTGTAAGATTAATAAGAGATTTTATAAAAGATAGAAGTGCTACAGGTAGAAGAACTGAAAAAAAACTGGGCGGAAAAGTAATAAAAAAGAAAAAAATAACTAGCTACAACTATTAACAAAGGAATTAAACATGTGGAATAAACCAATAATTACAGAAATACAAGTCGGACTAGAAATCAATTGCTACGCTTGTGCAGGGCTGTAGTACAGTAGCCTGTTTAGTATTAGATTTTGTAACTAAAAAATACTACACAATTAGTGAACTGGAGAGAATACAAAAAGAAAGAAGAGATAAAAAAAACAGCAACCGTTTAACTCGAAAGAGTCGGAAGTAGGAAATACCGAAGAAACGCACTAACTTTAATTAGGAGGTGTGTTATGAATAGACAATTTTTATACTGTCTACTAAAAGAAAAACAAAATAAGAAGAGAGATGAGATAATAAAATTAATATGTGGGTAATTACATTTAAGTATATGAGGGAGGAGATAAAAAGATGGTTGATCCAGTTTCAGCACTGGCTACAGCAACAGCAGCCTTTAAACTTATTAAAAAAGGCTTTTCGGTGGGTAAGGATATTGAGAGTATGTATGGAGATGTTGGTCGTTGGATGGGTGCTTGCAGCGATATTGGACAAGCTGAAAAGATGTCGCAGAAGCCTCCGTTATTTAAAAAGATATTTGCTGGTGCGTCTATTGAAGAGGAAGCGTTAAATGCTTTCGCAGCTAAGAAAAAGGCTCAATCGATGGAGGCTGAACTTAGGACGTTCATTAACTATGCACATGGGCCGAATGCATGGGATGAACTTTTGCAAATGCAAGGAAAAATCAGAAAGCAAAGAAAAGAAATGATTTATAAGCAGCAAGAAAAACAAAGAAAGATTTTTGAGATAAGTTCCCTAGCAGTAGTAAGCATGTTAGTAATAGCAGCTATGGTTTGGGTAGCTTCGGCTATAGCAAGTAAAGCAAGGGCACACGATTTGTGTGAGGAGTTTAAAACCGGCTATACTATCTGTTTAAATGAAGGATACGATCAGGCACACGCTAGTATGTTTAAACATAGGTTTCCTAAACATGAGAGATACATCAGTTGTAAACTTGCAGAGTATAAACCTATGAAAAATAATAAAAACGAAATAGTAGGTCTACATTGTAGATATAGATATCCAAACAAGGACAGTTTCACATTTTCTACTTACAACAAGAACTGTCCTGAACAATTAACCTGTACTGTAAGTAACTAATAAAGGAAGTAACATGTCAACACTAAAAATACCAAAAGATAAAAGAAACAATGCCGAAAGGTATAAGCCTAAGAATAAAGCCGGTTCTGGTAGAACTATTTCTGACAAGGATAAAGCTATTATGGAAAAAGCAAAAGGTAGAACTATTTCTGACAGGGATATTGCGTTAATTGCAAATGCTTTTCGTGAATCTGTTAATAGTGAAGCACTATCTGCTATAATGGGTAAAGCAATGAGGGACAGGCCTAAAACAAATAAATCGCCAGTAAAAAGTAGAATGATGAACAAGGATGGTTCAGATCCACTTATGAAGAAAAAAGCATACGGTGGTATGGCTAAGAAAAAGATGAAAGCGGGTGGTAAATTAGTAGGAGGCCAATCAAAGCTAGATAAAAATAAAAACGGTAAGATAGACGGTGAAGATTTTAAAATGATGAAGAATAAAAAAGCATACGGTGGTATGGCTAAAAAAAAGAAGATGATGGGTGGCGGTATGATGATGAAGAAGAAAATGATGAGCGGAGGAAAGGCTCATATGAAAAAGAAGAAGTAATTGAAAAGAACAACATCAACCATACCATTTGGATACGAACTATCAGAGGATGGAAAAGAATACATCCCGATAGAGAAGGAACTGGAATTACTAAACACAGCTTTTGATTATGTAAGAAACTGTGGAGCAGCAAAGGCAGCTAGATGGCTGTCAACAGCATCGGGTAGGAAAATATCAAACCCGGGTCTGACTAAGAGAATGAAACTAGGGGTACATTTAGATAAGAATGACTGAAGAACTGAACAAACCAAAAAGAGGTAGGCCTCCTAAGAAAGAAGGAGAGGCTAAGACGAGCTACACTTGGTCGAGAAAAATGAAAGCTAGACTTGCAACTCAAAGACAGCTTTCAGAGAAGAAAAGAAAAGCAGAGAAGCTAACGGAACAAGCGAAGAGAGCTAGAAGATCTGTTACCTTAGCAAAAGAATCTGCTGTCAAAGTGGACAATGCTCTAAAGGGACGATCTAAGTCTGTCGTTACTAGCGAAGACTTAAAAAGGGTGCCTCGAGCTGTAAGGGAGCATTTACAGCACCATGATGTAGTGTTCAAGGCCAACGAAGGCCCACAGACTACATTCTTAGAGTCACCCGAAAGAGACGTTCTTTATGGAGGAGCTGCAGGAGGTGGTAAATCATATGCATTATTAGCGGATGTACTCAGAGACGCATCGAACTCTAACCACAGAGGCTTGTTGTTAAGAAGAACACTAGCCGAATTAACAGAATTGATAGACAAAAGTAAGCAACTCTATCCAAAAGCATTCCCCGGAGCTGTATTCAAGGAGGCTAAGTCCACTTGGGAGTTCCCTTCAGGGGCTAGGATATGGTTTTCTTACGTAGATGACGATAGGGATGTTACTAGATACCAAGGACAAGCGTTCAATTGGATAGGAATAGACGAAATAACTAACTACCCTACACCATACGTGTGGAATTACCTACGTTCTAGACTTAGAACTACTGATCCACAACTAGGAATGTACATGAGATGTACTGCAAACCCGGGAGGAGTAGGTGGATGGTGGGTCAAGAAGATGTATTTAGACCCTAATCCACCAGATGACCCGTTTTGGGCTAAGGATTTTGATACTGGTAAGACTTTGAAGTACCCTGTTAACCATAATAAAGCAGGAGACCCTTTATTCTTACGTAAATTTGTACCTGCAAGGCTAACAGACAACCCTTACTTGTTCGAAGACGGTCAATATGAGGCGATGTTGATGTCTCTACCAGAAATAGAGAGAAAAAGACTACTAGAAGGTGATTGGGACGTAGCAGACGGCTCTGCCTTCACTGAATTTAGCCGTGCAACACATGTTGTAGAGCCTTTTGAGGTTCCTATAGGCTGGTCGAGGATAAGATCAGGCGATTATGGGTATGCTTCACCATCTTGTATCCTCTGGGGTGCAATAGATTGGGATAATAACATCTGGATCTATAGAGAACTGTATGTAAAGGGCTACACAGGAGAAAGATTAGGAGATATGATTGTAGAGATGGAAAGAGACGATCCCCCTATGCAATTAACTACATTAGACTCATCCTGTTGGAATAAAACAGGTTTAGGGCCTTCAATAGCAGAAACTATGATAAAGAGAGGAGCTAGGTGGATACCTGCAGACAGACACAGAATAGCCGGAAAGATAGAAGTGCACAGGAGATTAGCTTGCGATGACAGAGGTAATCCTAGGGTTCGCTTTTTTTCTACGTGCAACAATACAATCAGGACTCTACCTACACTACCCATATCTAAAACCAATCCTGAAGATGTGGATACGAAGGCTGAAGACCATGCGTATGATGCATTGAGGTATATGGTAATGAGTAGGACTCTAATGAACGTGCATACTCCACATAGGATGATGAAGCAGACGCAGCAATATGAACCACAAGATCAGGTATTTGGGTATTAATTATGGCAACGGGTAAAACAAAAATAAGAGACGTAATTCTTGAAGCAATAGCTACCAGAGGCGTACTTGCTGAAGGAGAAGAAAAAGTAAATTTAAATAGTAAAACTATTAATAGTGCTATAAAAAAACTTATAGAAAATAGTCCAAAAGTATTAAAAAGTGAAGGTGCTGATCCGTGGAAGTCTGGTGCTATTAATGCCTTCAGTTCATATCTTAATAACTGGGAAAATTTAAAACTACCTGATAAAACGTCTGTATTAGATATGCCAATTGAAGAATTTAAAAAACCATCTAATTTAGAGTATGTAGCTAAAAAAATAAAAGAACAAAAATTTAGTTATGGAACTGGTTTAGAAACTGTATTTGATCAAATTACAAAATATTCAGGGTATGATACAAACGAAAGATACTTTACAGAATTTTTTGGTACTAGAACAGGTAGGAAAGTAAAAAGACAAACAGGTACAGGTACTGGAAGAGGTAGGAAAGTAGTAGATCTTCCTAATGATATATATGCTACTTTAAGAGAAATAGAAAAAGGCATTAATAATCCTTTGAGTAGAATAACTGCTCAGTATATGAATTTAACAGGACATAGAGCACAGGAAACTAAAGGTTTAAAAATAGAAAACTTTTTAAAGTCTGAAGGTACGGTGGGAGAAGGCTCTACATACGGAACTAAATATAATTTACATGCTTCTGGTTGGGAATTAAAACAAGGATATAAAGCAGTAAATTTTACTGTTTTAGGTAAAACATTAATTTACAATGCTTTGAAAATAGCAGAACAAGAAGGCAGAACTTCCGGTCTTTTATTTCCTTCTGCAGATGCTGTAGATAATATAGTTACAGATGGTTTAAAAGCCAAATATGGAGCAGGGTCTATAGAAACTTATGTAACTGGAAAAGAAGTAGCCGAATCTGGAGACCCCTCACGAGCACTTCTTCGTAAACTTGCAAAAGGGAGATATTTGGCATCTGAAGGTATACAGGAATTTTCTGGACAATTTTATAAAGGTATCATAAATATTTTACAAGGTATTGCTGATACTAAGACAGAGAATGCTTATTCAAGTGTTAACGATAGAGAAGGGGCTATTAATCACATTGGAGAATTTGTAGACAATAGATTTATAGCTTTTTCAGGATCTAATAACTTAGTAGATTTTTTAAATAATAATGATTTAGAAGTTCCTGAAGGTCTTGCAGAATATGTAGAAGAACAAAAGTTCCCTAAATCAAAATTTTTAATAACAGGTAGAACTTTTTTATCATGGATGCCTAAAGAAGCTAGGTTAAAATTGTTAGCTAATGAACCTGTAGCATCTGTTCCTGTTTCTAAAATAGACGATGTAGATATAGCAGAACAGAGAGAAGATACTAAGGTAGAAAAAAAAGTAGACAGACAAAAAAGTTTAAGAAAAAAAATAATAGATGATGTAAAAGAAAAACAAGATGATATAAATAAACTTACAGATATATTTAAAGAACAGGGAGACAGTGAAGAGAAAGCTAGACAAAAAGCAATAGACACACTGGATGGAAAAGTAACAAAAAAAACTTCTTTAAAACAAGAAAATATAAATTCCATAATAGATAATTCTGATCCGGATGTAGATAGTAAGATAGATAAAATAGTTAAAGATAATAATTTAGATCTTTCTAAACCAGAAGACATAGCTAAATTATTTACCAATAAAATGGAAAGAACTATGTTAGATGATTTTGTTAATGAAACAACAACTTTTGTTTCAGATGCCGGTGAACAAATTATGGATTTAATGCCTGATAGACAAAGCAATTTAGGTAAAATAGGATCTGCTGCTGCTGGTGCTATTATACAAGGAGTAGGGGGAAGATTTATAAAACCTGTAAAATATGCTGGTAAAGTTGCAAAAGGTGTAGGTAAAGTACTATTTCCTCAAACTACACTAGAAGGTAGAGGAGAGATAGCAAGTATGATGCCTGATCTAGATCCAGAAGTTAGAAAATTTAACGAAGAAGAGCAGAGAAAAAGAAAAATAAAAGAAGATACGGAAGCTATGGCCGATGCTGAATTACAAGTAGAACAAGATAATTTAAAATCGCCAAGAAACCGAGCCTTGGGAGATGGAGATCCTATGACTAAGGTTAACAAAGAACTAGGAGAACTAGGATTTTAATTTTAACAATAAAAAAAGGAGACTAAACATGCCATACGGTAATAAAAGTGCATACAAATCAGGCTACATTATGGGCCAAATGAGTAAACAAGGAGCGATGAGTGAAGTAGGTGAAAAACTTTTTAGAGAAAAGTTAGACCCTATGTTAATGGGAGAAAATTCAGGAGCATTCAAGCAGACTGAAGATTCTAAATCAGCTTCTGGTAGCGAGCATATGAAACAGGCTGGTTACATCATGGGACAGACACCAAAAGTATAATAAACTTAGGATAGATTATGGATCAACCTATAGACGCATCTGAAGATATGGCCGCTGACGCTCCCGGTCTTGTTGGATATATACAAGAGAAACAAAGGGAAGCAGAAGACGGTAGGCAAGTACACGAAGAGAGATGGTTAAGAGCTTATAAAAACTTTCGTGGTATTTATGATAGCACTACTCAGTATACAACAACTGAGAAATCAAAAGTATTTATAAAGATAACCAAGACTAAAGTTCTTGCTGCCTACGGACAGATTGTAGATATCTTATTTGCTAATAAGAAATTTCCACTTACTGTAGAGGCTACACCAGAACCTGAAGGAATAGCAAAGTTTGCTCATATGGAAACACCATTAGATAAGGTATCTCCATCAGATCCTTTTGGTTATAAAGGTGACGGTAGAGACATGCCACCGGGTTCTCTAGAAGCAACTGGAAATAACTTAGACTATCTAGGAGGTTTAGCACCAGAGTTTGAAGGTGCACCGATTATAGAAGGAAAAGCAAGAGTAGGTGAACCACAAATATCCCCTGCACAGGAAGCAGCTTTAAGAATGGAGAG
>Ga0209634_1002926_pt1 | contig 11770 bp, 21 predicted proteins | sample LinPmetageLP40_FD_184043 | JGI IMG/M metagenome (GOLD analysis project Ga0209634, IMG submission 184043) | Marine viral communities from the Pacific Ocean - LP-40 (SPAdes) (version 2) | ecosystem: Environmental > Aquatic > Marine > Oceanic | place: Pacific Ocean | collected 2010-08-26 | reverse complement strand
AACTACTACTGGGACGAAGCTGAAAAATTCGTAGAATCAGTCTTCGAAAACCTTAAAAAAGGTCTTATCGACAAAGACGAGGCTAAGAAAGAAATCTTAGAATCAGATGTTGCTCTTGACTTAATTGATATCAATGCATTTAACATTGATGAAGTTATTGACAACGAACTAGAAACTGCTTAATGATTTCCACTAGTAAAGGTTAATGAAAAAAGACTTGTTCTTACCTTACTTTTACGATATAATTGCTACATAAACAATTGAAAAGGAACTTATACATTATGAAAACACTAGTTACTAAAAAATCTACTTCTCTTTTATCTGGCATCAAGAATATGATGGCTGGTGCTAAAGAGAACTACGATTTCTGGACTGCACCTAATAACGGCAACCCTAAATCTTCTTACTGTCTTGAACAACTTGCTGATTGGGACTCAAAAACAGAAGTTAAAATGGGTCGCAAATACGTTAAAGTTATACAAGATAGAAGTGTGTTTGCTTTTATCGTTAAAGAAGATGACGGCAAATTTAAAAAAGGTGATATATTGAAAGCCTCTGGTTACAATGCACCTGCTTTAAATCAACCAAGAGGAAATGTGCTTGACGGTAATTACTATATCGCATGGACTGGTCCTCTTTACTTAAACTAAACTGAAGGAAAACTATATTATGAATAAAATACAATTAATCAAAGCTGGCATACAGCAACTATCTCTAAAAGAACTTAATGAACTTTCTAGTTTTATTAATGATTGCAAGGTATTAAATGCGAAAGCAACTCTAAAGGTTGGTCAAAAAGTTAATGTTGTTCAAAAGACTAAAAAGACTCCTGGTATAATTACTAAAATTAATCAGAGTAAATGTCTTGTTGATATGCTTGGCAGAATTTATAGAGTGCCAATGTCAATGCTGGAGGCCGCATGATAGAAATAATGAAAGAAGTTTTAGCTGATAACCTCGTTGAGGTTATCTCTGAGATGAACCAAGAACAAAGAGATAAATTTGTAAAAGCTTTTGTCTCTAAATGGCCTGAACTTGCAGGTCAAATTTCTTTCAGTATTGATGCTAACTTACAAGATGTTGAGGTTAAAGACCCTGCATTAAAATTAGACCCTAATAAAAAGGCCTATATTGTTAGACAATCAGAAAGAGTATATACAAGTATTGGTATTGACAGGAGGTAATGAGTGTTAATTAAAATAGACGATAAAGTAAATGTAAACCAGTGTGAATATGGAAGAGAAGGTAAGATAACTGACATATCAATCGCAACAAAGACAGGTGACCCTGCTGGTGAACTTGGTGTACAGATACAAGAATACGATACTGAACTTGATTATGCAGGTTCAATCGGATATGTAACAGAGAACGGTGACCACTATTGGGCATACTTCTCGCAAATTGTAAAGGATATATAATATAATGGTTCATGATGAAGAAAGACTTATTACGGCAGTAATAACTCAAGCAATTGAAGATACTTTGTACACGGGAAAAAGACCCAGGCATTTAAAACACAAGGCCGATGCAATCGACTGGATTCTTAATGAAGAAAGTGAAGACCATTGGTCGTTTCTAAACTATTGTGGTATGCTTGCTTTAGACCCAACTAAAATACAAAAGAAGGTTAGAGGATTTACTGACCCTAAATTATCTGACTCTCAAAAATTAATGATAAAACAAAATATGGTGAAAGGAAGACAATATGACAATGAACAAAATCAAGTACAAGTTTAACGAAAATGTAATTGTAAATGATGTTATGGATTATGTGAATAAGACCTATGAATCACATTACGCTCAAACTAAAAACTATCAGGCAACTGAAATTATTATTGACCAAGGTCATGGTACAGGTTTCTGTATGGGCAATATCTTGAAGTACGCCCAAAGGTATGGCAAGAAGCAAGGTCGTAATAGGGATGACCTGATGAAAGTAATACATTATGCAATCATACAATTGTCGCAAGACCACTATAAAGTTTTAGATGGTTTGACTAGTGATACACCACCTGAAAAATTTACCAAGTTTAAAAGTGTGATAGCAGACGATTTACTGAATAAACAGGAAGATATAACTTACACATTTAATTGGAATAAAGCATGATTACTATAAAAGATTACATACGTGGATTTGTTTTGAGTATCTTACTTTTAGTTTTATATGTGACAGCATGGTTTGCCAATAATACTTGGTTACTTGGATTCTAGTTGCTGTTAAAAATATTCAATAAATTAACAACAAACTGGCGTAAGAGATTAGCTACGCTTTTAGGTTTGCTTATAGTACTACCTGTATCCCCTACTATCTTTATTATAACTGTCTGGTGGAATACTTACGGAGTGTAGGTCAGTCTGGTAGACCGCTACGTTTGGGACGTAGATGTCGCAAGTTCGAATCTTGCCACTCCGACCAATTACTCAGCTAGCTTAGGTAGGTATCTCAAAGGACGTACATGAGTACTTATAAGAACCAAGATTTAGAGATATACAAAAAATTAATTAATTAAAGGAGAAAAGTATGAAAAATTTAGATACAATTTTAAGAGCTGCAGTAGCCATTCTTGTAGCAGTCATAATAGTTGGTTTTATAACAGGAGTTTAATATGGCAATAATACACCCAGGAAAACGTAAAGCGAATCCAGATGCAACATGCAATGGTAAGCCAAGAATTAAAGGTTGGTCTAAATCTAAACTAGAAGACGCAATAGAACAATTATCAAGTGCTAGAGGAAGGTCAGCGGTCGGTAAGAATAAAGAGAAAGCAAGATATCTTAAAGAGATTGAGAGAAGATTTGCCTGATACATCATGAATTCTTTACTCATCTATCTAATGATTATATTTAATGATAAAGTAATTATAGAGATACCTTATGATAGTATGCAATCGTGTCGTATTGCTGAAGCATCTATTGATGAAGACCCACGAACACTCTATTATACAGAAAGAGGAATAGACCGTATCGAATACGGGTGTATAGAGAAGTAAGTATATAAATATTATTATAATCGTTGAACCCATTCGGGTCGGAAGTAGGTGACGAAGCAACGCACTTTTTTAACATTAATGTTAGGAGGGTGTTATGAGTTCACAAACATTACACATATATTTAAAAATTATAGAAGAAGAAAGACAAAGAAGATTTCTAATGCATTATCTTTCTTTGAAACGTAAGAAGAAGAGCTACGTAGTAAACCAGTACTTCCCACTCTAAATCAAGGAAAAACGAGTCTCAGGGCCGCCCGCTAGGCGGCTTTCTAAGCTGTTCGTGTATGATTGTACCCCTATGAAAGTGGGTTATTTAGAGTTTTCGGGTGTGACTATTACTTCGTCTAGATATATTACGATATCTTTGTTAGAATTTTCTTCGTCTGTTTCGACAACAGCAACAATAGTAGCATCAGTACATGCCATACAACTCTCATGATGTGCCTTTGCTTCATAACTTGCGACAAGCAAGAAGCATGCAAATAGATATAGAGCAATGATTAGTCCTGGATTAGGTTTTCTTTGTCCTGTTTGGTCTGTAAAATCTTTTGTTATGTTCATTAATTTTTTCCTTTATTATAAATTATCAAATGTGGGGGCTTCTAAACCCCCACGAGTTAGTTTATACTATATTTCAGCACAAGCATAACAATTGATTTCTAAGCCAACTGCTATTTCTTTTACGATTGGTGATTTCCACATGACATGTTTCTCCTTTCTTTGCTTCTTTTATAGGTGTTTAGTTATTAACGGGTGCGTTAGCACGCCATTGATAGCAAGACCAGTATCTTGCTGTTGTCTTATCTTTCGCTGTATCGCAATTGTGACGAGCACGAAAAGACTTTCTACGAGCAGGGTCGTCTCGTTTGATGGATAGACCTGTTGTATCACCAAAAGAAACTTTGATGATATTACCCTTCTTGTTCTTTACATAAACATAGAACTTCTTACTACCACCTCGTATCGGGTCATTCAGTTTGACCTTCTTACCTTGATACTCTGCTTCGGTAATCTCTAAGTTCTTATAAGTGTCTTCGCAGAGACAATCTATAGTTTCTACTTGTTTAAATGTTTTCATATACCTATTTATAAACTCCTTGGTTGACAAGGATTTTTTTAAGAATTTTTCCATGGGTAGGGGCTCATCTCCGAACCCCCGTTCCGACCCGCATGGTAAACCTAATGTTCTCTATACGCCGACTTATCTTTTGCAATACTCAATGCTAATGCTTGAATATTCTGTATAGCATTATCAATTTCATCTTGTTCCGCTTTAGGGGATTCGTATTTCATTTTGTGTAACTTTTGAGCTTCGTCATGCATCACACCTATACGTTTTACAAAATCACTAATCTTATGTAACATAATTCAAGTACCTCTGTTAAAATAATTCAAGCTGTTGTGAATTGCCATATCTCAATTGCTGCTCTTTCTTCGACTGCCTCTCTTCTCGCAAAGACATAGCGTTTAATCTATTCGTTATCTTCTGTTTATAATTCTTGAGGTCTGTAATTGTATCTGCTGTCTCGTTCATCTTACGTTCTAGATTCTCAATTTGTGCATCAAGATGTCTATGTTGAGCCATGACTCTGGCTGTTACTTTGGCGTTAATAGCACTTGCCATACTAATCTCCTTTCAATTATATCCAAAAAAAAATTGAAGTAACTTCCTAAACGAATACTGCTAGTTTACGAAGTACTCAATATTATTTAGTAGAAAAAGAAATAGTATATGAGACTAGATATAATTGTTATATCAGCAAGTACAGACCATAGTATGTATAATCTAAACATCCATTTGCTGATAGTATATACTAGAGGGTTCTTCATTTGATTCCCCTTTATATATTGCTATCATTTTGATTCTCCTTTTATGTATTATTATATCATTTCGAGGAACATTTGTCAAGCCGTTCTCTGAGGTAGTTACCTATATCTAAACAGATCCCTTATGTACGCAAACGGGTCTTAGCCGAGAATCGACACATGCACTCTTCTGTGCTTAGTTCAGATTGATTACGTTACCATTGATGTCTTGTTCTCTAGCGTTCATCTGATGAGTGTTCGTTGCACTCTCTGTCTTACTGTCGCTTGTCTCTGTGATAGCGCCACCGACCTTGATGTTTAACGCTTGTGCTACATCTATGTTCATGTTCTTACCTGCCTTGAGGTTCACATCACCGAGTTGGCTGATAAGGTTGATGTCGCCATCTTGTACTTCTATCGTGACGTTCGCCCTTGCACCTACCTCTATGTTGTAGTTGTTGCCTGTCTCGGCCGTTGCATTGACCTTGACTCGGAGTCCTTTGTCGAAGGTCGCCTTGCTCTCCCCTTGTATATGTACATAGTCATCGGCTGTTACAATGTTATAGTTATCTTTCTTGACTCTTGTAATCTTCGTGCCCTCGTCATCTATCTCGTAACCTGTGCCTGATGCATGTCTCTCGTGTATACGTTTCGCACCTATCGTGTCGTCATACTCTCTTAGATGACCGCCCTCTGTCTCGTAGACGTGGTTATGTGGATACTGTGAAGCATATGATGTCTCTGGTTCGTTCCACTGGCCGCCATCGTCCGCCGCTAGTGTGTCTTCTACTATGTTTGTTGTGTCTACGTTTGCTACACCTACTGCTATATCTCTGTCTGCTTTTCGTATGGTGAGCGATGGGTGAGGGTTGTCGGTGGCGTTCACAGCCAGTCTATTGACATCCGTCTCGTCTTTATACTTAGGATAGTTGCCATTCGGGTCTTGAAAACCTTTCGTCTGGCTATCGCCATTCATACTGTCAGAGCTCAAATAGTTGGGAACGCCAGGTAAAGTCCCCATGAGTATAGGCGTCTGAGCTTCTTCGCCATCAGAAAAGAAACCTACTACCCACGTGCCTTCGACTGGCCCTAAAGGAGTCTGCCCAACACCACTAATGGTAGCAGAGGTGATAGGATTCATAGGGTGAGCCCATGGGAGGTCCTTTGTGGGCAACTGAGTGTTATCGTCTGTGTGTAACCCTAGACAGCGAACTCTACACCTGCCAAGATACTTCGGGTCTTGTCTATCTTCGACAACGCCCACGAACCATGTAAACCCGTTTCGTCCCATAAAATTTTGTTGCATAATCTTTTTTCCTCTGCCGATACCCTGCCGACTTTATACCAACGGCCAGCTGTTATAAACGAGCATTTAATGCTTGACTGTTAGCCAATACTATGTTAATATATACACTACAAGGTATCATCTCTCTCCCCTTGCTTACTCTGTGTCCTAGACGTACGCTTTTCGAACGCTTTTCGTGAATATTCTTCTGGTACTTCTCCATACCCTACTGTTCTATCCCATTCTCTCTGTGAATATAACGATACATATGAATTATATACTACACTTTCTTTCTTTCTGCGACCACCTGTATTCATTTACTTTTTCTTTCTTTTAGGGTTAAATATTCTATCCCAATTAGATTCATATTCTTTTTCTGGGACCTTTCGAGGTCTTCTCTTATCGCCTTTACCATTCATATGGCTATTTATACTGAGTTTTTGAGAGTATTGGGTGAGGACCTGCTGGGAAAAATCTTCTAGTGTCTGAGGGAGAGAGAGGTTAAACTGCGAAACTACTACCGCAACCACAAGAGGCAGAAGCAGACGGATTCTTTATTTGGAATTGCTCTGCCATTAATGTCTTCGTGTAAGCAACAACTGAACCATCTAGATATTGATTAGAGTGTACATCAACAATGACCTTTAGATTCGTGCCTTCTAAATCTAATACGGTGTCATCTTCTTCTGTACCTTCTTCTGTCTCCCAAGTGAATCCATATTGAAAACCTGAACAACCACCTCCTTGTACAAACATTCGTAAACCCTTTATATTCTTATCAGATTCGTATGTATGTAGGTCTATGATTTTGTCGATAGCAGACTGTTCAATAGTTATCATTTGAGTTCCTTGTGATGTGATTTAAGAGTATAATATGGTGCGACTTCTGAGTTTTCGTCATCTACACCTTCTACTCGTTTAACTTCTGGTATATGATACTGTAATAGTTGTTCTATACCCATTTTAAGTGTGAGTGTTGATGATGCACAACCACTACATGAACCACTCATAAACATGGTTGCAACGCCTTCTTCGTACGAATGTAATGTTACAACACCGCCATGCATTGCTACAGATGGTTGTATCTGTATTTCTATAAGATTTTCTATCTCTGCTATTACTTCTTTATCTGTTCTCATATATTTACTACTCACTTTCTAACTACTCGTGTTAAGTTTTGTTTAATTTGCTGAATTTTGTGCTCTCATTGTTTGCTATTCCTGGGAAATCTCTTATGCGTCTGCCTGGTATAGACTCTCGTACGGAGTCTTTCTTACATTCAAACACCATCTTATAGTCTTGTTTTGTGAGTCTGTGTCTTACTTTTGTGATGATATATCGACCACTATATTGTGGGTCATATGGTTTCTTCTCAGGAGTTTCACCTTCTGTTTCTACTGGTCGTAATTCAAAATGTATTATCTCACCAGGTTGTATTTGTGTCTGTCCAGGCACAGTCATTTCGATTGTTGTACCTGCGGTTATCTGCATACGCTGAGAATTTCGTATGCCTTCAAATCTACCATCATCTTGTACATCGGTACCATAACCACCTGTTGGTTCATCATGTAGAAATTGTGTTGTAGATGATAGTGAAACCATACTTTCTGGATAATCACTCACTCCTTTATTACCGGATCCGTCTAGTTTTACATCAAAATCGACTGGATTATCTCGTACTTGTGGTGATATACCAGTTAATCCTGCATCATCTGTATAATCAACATGTACTGTCTTGTTAAACTCTTTATGATAATTATAATCTACTGGTGTAAATGATTTATTATACAAATTATAACTAATTACTCTATGACCATACGTGCCTAACGCCTGAGCGGCGGCTGTGTCGTGAAAATTGTTCACAAATTTGTATGTTTCGACTGACCTAAGGTCTTGCGTTACTTTAGTTTCTCCTTTCTCTCTTTCTAGTGCTGGGTCTGTAATATTTCTTGGTTGATAGTAATATGTTTCAATTGGGTCTCTTGTTTGTGTTCCATTAGCACACATATTCTCCCATGATTGAAAGTAGAAACCTTTTGTTGTTTCATAGAAATAATAACCTACGCCTTGCCCATACTTTGGTAATGCCCTCTTTGCTACGAGACTAATTGCTTTAAAAGGAGGTATATTAGGCATGACAATCTTGTCTTGATTCTTTGTTTCTTCAAAGTATAATGTTTTACGACTATCAAGACCTTGTCTATCTGCCATGATTTGTTGAACCATTGATGATAAGTTACCAGAATATGCTTGACTTACTTTTGTTCTTATGTTACGCATGAACTCACGACTTGCAAAATGTATTGTATATACTAGTGTTCCTTGTTTTGCTTGTTGTTTATTTGATACTTTATACACATAAAAAGGGTGACCTGTTTCTTCACTAGCGTCAACAATATGTTCTACTTTTGATGTGCCTGGTGTAGAGAGTTTAAAGAATAGTCTCTCTGTGCCTTGTATTGGTAGATTAGCAATTAAATTTGTTGAGTCAACTATAACCAGCGTACCGTATACTGCGGTTTGCGTAATAGCTTCATAGATATTTAACTCCTGCACCATAGGCATTATATCAACACCACCTTCACCAAATCTACCACCTGTACCATCGTGTGCTTGTAGTATGATGCCGTTTAAATTATAATCACCTGCAAAATCGTAACTGTCTCTATGTTGACTGCCCATAATTTATGTCCTAAAATCTGTTTTTCTTAATCAATGCGAAAAACTCCTCTGTAAATGCGTCAAGGTATCTCTCATCTAACAGTCTTATTTGTCTGAATCTGTCTTGTTCTCTTTCTTCGAATTGTCTATTTGATATAGAGGTCGCATTATCTGTATCAGAATTGACCTCTAGCATATGTGATTCATCGCTTGATGTTGTTGCACCACTTGTCTGCGCCAATTCATGATGATGAACTGCGTCTTCACTACCAGCACCATACTTGTCTGTAAGGAAGTCTTCAAAGTCTGGTTGTGTCATCGGCCATTCATAGTATCTATCAGTAATGTTATTCACTACCATGATAACCCAATGATATTGTGCGTCACCATAATATTTAAATGCAACATCTTCTGGTTTCTCACCCTCTTTTACATTGTACTTATCGAATACAAATCGACTAGCAGAGAGACCAGAGCGTATCTTTACTCTTTTGAGTATGTCTGGTAATAGTTTATAGGTTTTGTTGCCTTTGATATCATAGACCATTAATGGAAATTTACTAAAATACATTACTTAATTACCTTTTTTAACCATAGATACAGAGCGTAACAAGTAAACAAATATATTGTTGCAACTCCTACATCTAAAATGTGTTCTCTCATATGGTATATAAACTCTATACCTGCCTGTAAGTCACCTTGCGTTCCTGCGTTCTCTTGAACTGTAATTGACTGCCCTTCAAACCCGTTAAATGCGCCCTCTTCAAATACTATATCACCATCTTCCATATGGTCTTCGTATGGGTCATGTGGATTATCCACACTATTTACACCTTTGTTTATATTTACATCTGCCATATTAGAATCCTTCTGCTACTCTTTCTTTTGTTAGTAATTCTGTTTCTTGGAATGACAATGACATTGTAATCTTTGTTGGTGCACCACCTTCGAATGACTTAACACCGTCAGGTGTATAGTTTGTCTCACAAGCAGTACACACACAGGTCGCAATCTTATTATAGTAATCGTTTTCACTTGCATGACCTGATTGGTCTTGATACATATAATGTATATCAAACTCTGATGGTAGTGTTAAAAATCTATTAGCTGCACCCTTTAATTCAGGTGACATATGAAATCTAAACAATGCTATAATCTTTTGTACGTCTTCTGTTTCTTCTCTATTTCTTGGTGAGAATGTAAAGTTGTATGTGAATGTTCTTAAATTCATAGCGTCAAACAGTACTTCCATGTAAGGATTATCTGCCTGACCAAATGCCTTATTGATAAGACCTCTTGTACCTTCTGAACCAGACATTGCTTCTGTTATTTCAGTTGCGGCTTTGATTGCTGCCTCACCTACTATTGCTTTAGCTGCATCAACTAATCCTGTTGCAGCCGCTTCGTAATCTTTTTCACCCATACTTCTAGCAACACCAAATGCACCTGCGGCCGCGGCCCCTACAACACCTGTAGCTGCACCAGTATATCCCGCTGTTGTGCTATCTAGTACATTAGGTGGTAAATATATTGCGACTGAATCTGTAATTCTTTTTGTTGTCTTATGAAAACTAGATAAACCACTACCTTTTTTTCTCTGTTTTTCTAATTGTACAACATCTGAGTTTATTTTTGAACCTTCTTTACCTTCAAAATAATTAGCTGTTTCACCTTTTCTTTTTGTTACTGTTTTAAATTTTGTTGGGGTTACTAGTTGTCTTGTTGTAGTTCCTAAACCCGTTGGTACGTCTTTATATACAGCACGTTCAACTACTTGTGTTTTATATTCTACACCACCTATCTCTCCCACTTCTCCTGCCCCACCTTCATAAATATATTTTGTCTTGTCTTGAACATTGACATAAAATAACATATAGTGACCAATACCACCGTTAGTGGTTAAGTCTCTAGGATATTGTATAGACGAATAAGCAAATGGGTCATGGTCTAATTTAGATACAGGACTTTCTTCGTTGATACCAATAGCACTCTTTCGTAATATAGGTGTAGTCTTACCTGTATTACCACCACCAAAGATATTGGTTTTTAAATCGTTTAATGCATTAAATAGATTTCCCATTGTTTCCTCTAATAAATACTTGTATTAACTAATATAACTATTTATATGAATATGTCAGAAAGAAAACAGAAATACAAGGGTAAATTTACACCAGAGAATCCCAGTAAATATGCAGGTGATTGTAATAATATCATCTATCGCTCTGGGTGGGAGAGAAGGTGTATGAAATACTTTGATAACAACCCAAGTATATTACAATGGGCAAGTGAAGAAGTTGTCATACCGTACTATGATACTGCCTCTAAAAAAGTTCGTAGATATTTTCCTGATTTTCTCATCAAGATAAAAGATAAGAATGGTAAAGAGAAAACTCATCTGATAGAAGTTAAACCTTCTAAAGATATGAGACCACCTGTTGGCGGTAAAGGTAAAAAGAAATCTACTGTACTATATGAAATGAAAACTTATCAAATGAATAGAGATAAGTTTGCTTCTGCTCGTAAATGGTGTGATGATAGAAATATTATATTTGATATCTGGACTGAAAAACATCTACAACAAAAAGGTTAAAAATGACTAAAATTAGGGGGTACTATCATACACGAACAGCCTCTAACGCCGCCTAGCGGGCGGCTATGAGACGGCAATTCCACGATTTTACTCACAACAACACTTATCTTTGCAACATTCACAAGTTTTCTCAACACAACATGTATATGGTGGTTTACACTTACATTTTACTTCTGTCATGACATTCTCCTTTTATAATTATTTCTTTTCTAGATAATCAGCAATTGCTGCCTTAATTGCATCTTCAGCCAAAACTGAACAATGAATTTTAACAGGCGGTAATGCTAATTCTTCAACAATATCCATATTCTTAATTTCTTTTACTTCTTCTATGGTTCTACCTTTTACCATTTCAGTTACTAAACTTGAACTTGCAATAGCACTACCACAACCATAAGTTTTAAAACAAGCATCTTGAACTATGTTGTCTTTAACTTT
>Ga0209634_1002924_pt1 | contig 11776 bp, 8 predicted proteins | sample LinPmetageLP40_FD_184043 | JGI IMG/M metagenome (GOLD analysis project Ga0209634, IMG submission 184043) | Marine viral communities from the Pacific Ocean - LP-40 (SPAdes) (version 2) | ecosystem: Environmental > Aquatic > Marine > Oceanic | place: Pacific Ocean | collected 2010-08-26 | reverse complement strand
AAAGTTATTAGAAAGAAGAACAATGGAATCTAACTTCGTAATGGAAGAATTAGACAGAGTTCCTCGTGTAATATATATAGGTTAATATGGCATTATTTGGAACACAAAGAGATGTAAGTCTTTTTAGACATATGAGTAGGGAGTTAATGGCTGACATTATCACCGAACAATGTGCATATTACAAATACAAACTAGAAGAAACTAAGATTAATTTATACGGAGAAGCAGCTGAAGAAAAATTCTATATAGGTCCTGTTTTACTTAATACTCTAGTAGAAAGAACAGATAATATATACCCAGAAACAGATTTAGGAACAGATTATGATAAAGAAGTACAATTTAGCTTTTTAAGAGATGATTTATTAGGAGCAGGTGAAGACTTTAATAATTTTGATAATAAAGGTAATAGTTATACTGGTCTACCAGGTACAGGATATGGGGCTAATTTAGTCCCTCAAGTTGGTGATATTATTATGTATAATGAAGGATACTACGAAGTACATGAAACAATTGCAAATCAGTATTTTGCGGGTAAAAACCCAGATTATCCAAATAATATTAATACAATTAACAAAACAGATGGTCCCGGAGATTTAAGTGCTTATGGTTCAAATATATCAATAATATGTAAAGCCCATTATGTACAAGCAGATAAATTAGGTTTAACTCAAGCAAGATATCAATAATGGCAGATCAAATTACTCCAAGACCTAAAACACAAAGGGAAATATTTTTAGATACTCCGGAACAACAACCTTATGTTTTTCCTGATGGTACTGTTAATCAAAATCCTAATTTAAATGGAACAGGAATTGATGGTAGAACTAATAGAGGTAACCACATTTCATTTAGAGATGATAACACAAAACCATTTTCATTAGGTTTAAAAGAAAATGATGAAGCAATAGTTTATTACATGGAAAATGTAATTAAACCTACGGTTATACAAAATGGAGTAGTACAAAAAGTTCCAATTTATTATGGTTCACCTGAAAGATGGGCTCAAGTACAAAAAGAAGGTTATTTTAGAGATTTAAAAGGTAAAATAATGATGCCTGTTATTACTTATAAACGTACCAGTGTAGAAAAAAATAGATCTATAGCTAATAAATTAGATGCTAATTACCCCAATAATGTTCAATTATTTCAAAAACCTTATAGTATAAAAAACCAATATGATAATTTTAATATTTTAAATAATAGAATACCTAAAAAAGAATCGTATGCTGTTGTAATACCAGATTATGTGACTTTAACATATGATTTTATTGTATCTACTTATTATGTGGAACAAATGAATAAAATAGTAGAAGCAATGAATTACGCTTCTGATTCATATTGGGGTAATAAAGAAAGATTTCAATTTAATGCTAGAATTGATAGTTATGCTACTACAGTTGAATTAGTTACAGCAGGGAATAGGTTGGTTAAGACAAATTTTTCCCTTAAATTAAATGGATATTTAATTCCTGATACTATACAAAAAGAATTATCATCAATTAAAAAAGTTAGTAATGCAACACAATTAATATTTAATATGGAAACTGTATCTAAAATACCAGAATCAAATACATCTATAGATCCTAGAAGATCTATTCAATCTAAAAATAATCCTGCTAGTTTTATAGATAAGTTGTAATTTTCCCAAATAATATTATATTTATAATTAAATTTAATCAATGGCTATAATTTTAAGAAATACTAAAGGTTCCGAGTTAACTTTTACAGAAGTAGATGATAATTTTTCAAGTCTTCTGTTTGATGTAAATTTATCAGGAAACAATCTTATTTTTTATAGAAATAATGGAGCTAATGTTGTAAAAAGAACAATAGATTTATCATCAATAGTAAGTTCTAGTCTTATAACTCAACAAAATGGCTCTGATAGAGTACTATCTACTAGTACTATAAATTTTACAGGGGCAGTAACAGTTTCACAATCCCCAACTGGAACAGCATTAGTAAATATTAATGCGGCTGGTGGTTCTTCAGGTTCTTCAGGTTCTTCAGGTGCTTCAGGTAGCTCAGGATCATCAGGTTCTTCAGGATCATCAGGTACTGCAGGATCTTCAGGATCTTCAGGTTCAAGTGGTTCATCAGGTACTTCAGGATCAAGTGGTTCATCAGGTTCATCAGGTTCTTCTATTGGAACTGTTAAAGATGGTGCTACTACTGTATCTAGTGTATCAACAATAGATTTTACTACAGGAGCAACGGTAACTGAACAAAGTCCAGGAGTAGCACAAATAGATATATCAGCTGCTACTACTTATTCCAATGCAACACCAACACCTTTAAATTTTCCAAGTGATGATGACCCTAACATACCTGCAAATTCTACATTTTCAAATCAAACATTTACACAAATGATGGATGCTATGTTATACCCAACATTAAACCCAACATTAACTCCTCCATCTAGTGGTTTTACTATTACAACTTCAGGTCAACAAATAACAGGTACTATAATACCTTCTTTAAATTTAAATGCAAATTTTAATAGAGGATCAATTAACCCTCAATATAGTCCTACTTCTTCTCCTTTTAGAAGTGGGTTACCTAATACTTATACTTATGGTACACCTGCGGGAACAGTAGTTAATAGCGTTTCAGCATTATCAGATACAACAACACTTACAAATTATACTGTAATAGCAGGAGTTCAGTCATTTACAAATAGTGTTACATTTGATGGAGGTGTACAACCATATAATAATAAAGGTTTGGTTTTTGATAGCCCCTTAGGTACAGGAACTACAAATACTATTACAAAAACTATAACAGGAGTCTACCCAGTATTTGGTACAACTGTAAATATAACTACACTTACTCAATTATCACCTATTACAGCAATGAATCAAAATATTGATGTAACTATGGTAGCTCAACCAGTTGGGTCAGATGTTCAAACATTAGAAGTACCAAGAGTAGGTTCACTTTGGTCAAACATAGTAGGTTTACAGTACTTTGATAGTGCTTTTTCCGGAACTTACCAACCAACAGATCTATCTTCACAAGCTGCTTTATTAACATCAACTTTTTCACGAGATGATACAATTACAAGACTTATAAATGGGGTATCAATACCTTATACTAGATATGAAAGTACTGCAGGAGTTAGAGGGGTAATAATATTAAAATTTAAGGTATAAAATAATATGGCAAGAGATCAAGGACAACAATCGTTCAATGTAAATTTAGAAATGGAGCTATCAAAACCACTTGATGCTCGTATGTTGGTACCTACTAAAGCAGATTTAATTGTTGCTTCTAATTGGAATGCATTAGATGGTAATCCTTATATTTATAATGGAATGATAGTTGGTGTTGGTGAAGATTCAACCCCAGCTAATAATGGTATTTATGTTTTAACTGATGCTACTGCTGTTACTAATCCTGCTAGTTGGTTATTTGTAGGATCAAGTTCGGCAGGTTCATCAGGTAGCTCAGGTAGCTCAGGTTCATCAGGTACATCAGGTAGCTCAGGATCATCAGGTTCATCAGGTACATCAGGTAGCTCAGGTTCATCAGGATCTTCAGGTACATCAGGTTCTTCAGGTTCATCAGGTTCTTCAGGTACATCAGGTAGCTCAGGTAGCTCAGGTTCATCAGGTACATCAGGTAGCTCAGGTAGCTCAGGTTCATCAGGTACATCAGGTAGCTCAGGTTCATCAGGATCTTCAGGTACATCAGGTTCTTCAGGTTCATCAGGTTCTTCAGGTACATCAGGTAGCTCAGGTAGCTCAGGTTCATCAGGTACATCAGGTAGCTCAGGTAGCTCAGGTTCATCAGGTACATCAGGTAGCTCAGGTTCATCAGGATCTTCAGGTACATCAGGTTCTTCAGGTTCATCAGGTTCTTCAGGTACATCAGGTAGCTCAGGATCTTCAGGTTCAAGTGGTACTTCAGGTTCATCAGGTTCATCAGGATCAAGTGGTGCCTCAGGTTCATCAGGTTCGTCAGGTTCTTCAGGTACATCAGGTTCAAGCGGATCTTCAGGATCAAGTGGTACTTCAGGTTCATCAGGTTCATCAGGTTCGTCAGGTGCTTCAGGATCATCAGGTTCTTCAGGTACGTCAGGTTCAAGTGGTTCTTCAGGATCATCCGGTTCGTCAGGTTCTTCAGGTACATCAGGTTCAAGCGGATCTTCAGGATCAAGTGGAGCTTCAGGTTCTTCAGGTTCTTCAGGATCATCAGGTACGTCAGGTAGCTCAGGTTCATCAGGTTCTTCAGGTACATCAGGTTCAAGTGGTTCTTCAGGATCATCAGGTGCTGCAGGTAGCTCAGGTTCATCAGGTTCTTCAGGTACATCAGGTTCAAGTGGTTCTTCAGGTTCTTCAGGTGCTTCAGGTAGCTCAGGTTCATCAGGTTCTTCAGGATCATCAGGTGCTGCAGGTTCTTCAGGTTCATCAGGTTCATCAGGTACATCAGGTTCAAGTGGTTCATCAGGATCATCAGGTACATCAGGTAGCTCAGGATCATCAGGTTCTTCAGGTGCTTCAGGTTCAAGTGGTTCATCAGGATCAAGTGGTGCCGCAGGTTCATCAGGATCTTCAGGATCTTCAGGTACATCAGGTAGCTCAGGTTCAAGTGGTTCATCAGGTTCATCAGGATCATCAGGTACATCAGGTAGCTCAGGATCATCAGGTTCTTCAGGTGCTGCAGGTTCTTCAGGTTCTTCAGGATCTTCAGGTACATCAGGTAGCTCAGGATCATCAGGATCATCAGGTACATCAGGTAGCTCAGGTTCTTCAGGATCATCAGGTGCTGCAGGTTCTTCAGGTTCTTCAGGTTCTTCAGGTTCTTCAGGATCATCAGGTACATCAGGTTCAAGTGGTTCTTCAGGATCATCAGGTACGTCAGGTAGCTCAGGATCATCAGGTTCTTCAGGTGCCGCAGGTTCTTCAGGTTCATCAGGTTCAAGTGGTTCTTCAGGATCATCAGGTACATCAGGTAGCTCAGGTTCATCAGGATCAAGTGGTACTTCAGGTTCAAGTGGTTCTTCAGGATCAAGTGGTGCTGCAGGTAGCTCAGGATCATCAGGTTCTTCAGGTACATCAGGTAGTTCAGGTTCTTCAGGATCATCAGGTACATCAGGTTCAAGTGGTTCATCAGGATCTTCAGGATCAAGTGGTGCTGCAGGTTCATCAGGTTCAAGCGGATCTTCAGGTACATCAGGTAGCTCAGGTTCATCAGGTTCTTCAGGTACATCAGGTTCAAGTGGTTCATCAGGATCAAGTGGTGCTTCAGGTTCAAGTGGTTCTTCAGGATCTTCAGGTACATCAGGTTCAAGTGGTTCATCAGGTTCTTCAGGTTCTTCAGGATCATCAGGTACATCAGGTAGCTCAGGATCATCAGGTTCTTCAGGTTCTTCAGGTGCCGCAGGTTCTTCAGGTTCATCAGGTTCAAGTGGTACATCAGGTAGCTCAGGTTCAAGTGGATCTTCAGGTGCTTCAGGTTCAAGTGGTTCATCAGGATCAAGTGGTGCTGCAGGTAGCTCAGGATCATCAGGTTCTTCAGGTTCTTCAGGTACATCAGGTAGCTCAGGTTCATCAGGATCATCAGGTTCTTCAGGTAGTTCAGGTTTATCAGGTAGCTCAGGTTCATCAGGATCTTCAGGTGCTGCAGGTTCATCAGGTTCAAGCGGATCTTCGGGTACATCAGGTAGTTCAGGATCAAGTGGTTCTTCAGGTGCTTCAGGTAGCTCAGGTTCATCAGGGTCAAGTGGTGCTGCAGGTTCATCAGGTTCATCCGGATCATCAGGATCATCAGGTGCTTCAGGGTCAAGTGGAAGTAGTGGTAGTAGTGGGAGTAGCGGAAGTAGTGGAGCAAGTGGGTCAAGTGGGTCATCCGGTTCATCAGGTGCTTCAGGTTCATCAGGTTCATCAGGTTCGTCAGGTGCTTCAGGTTCAAGCGGATCTTCAGGATCAAGTGGTACGTCAGGTAGCTCAGGTTCATCAGGTTCGTCAGGTGCTTCAGGTTCATCAGGTTCATCAGGTTCGTCAGGTTCTTCAGGTACATCAGGTTCATCAGGATCTTCAGGTTCAAGTGGTACATCAGGTTCTTCAGGTTCATCAGGTTCTTCAGGTGCATCAGGTAGCTCGGGTTCAAGTGGATCTTCAGGTGCTTCAGGTTCTTCAGGTTCTTCAGGTTCTTCAGGTTCATCAGGTAGCTCAGGTACATCAGGTAGCTCAGGTTCATCAGGATCAAGTGGTGCCGCGGGTTCATCAGGATCATCAGGTTCTTCAGGTGCATCAGGTAGCTCAGGTTCTTCAGGATCATCAGGTGCTGCAGGTAGCTCAGGTTCTTCAGGTTCTTCAGGTACATCAGGTAGCTCAGGATCTTCAGGTTCAAGTGGATCTTCAGGTACATCAGGTTCATCAGGTTCTTCAGGTTCATCAGGGTCAAGTGGATCTTCAGGTACATCAGGTAGCTCAGGTTCTTCAGGATCAAGTGGTGCTGCAGGTTCTTCAGGATCAAGTGGTTCATCAGGATCTTCAGGTTCCAGTGGTACTTCAGGTTCATCAGGTTCATCAGGATCAAGTGGTTCATCAGGATCATCAGGTACATCAGGTAGCTCAGGATCATCAGGTTCAAGCGGATCTTCAGGATCAAGTGGTGCTGCAGGTTCTTCAGGTTCTTCAGGATCATCAGGTACGTCAGGTAGCTCGGGTTCAAGTGGATCTTCAGGTGCTTCAGGTTCAAGCGGATCTTCAGGATCAAGTGGTACTTCAGGTTCATCAGGTTCTTCAGGTTCTTCAGGTGCTTCAGGTTCATCAGGTTCGTCAGGTTCTTCAGGATCAAGTGGTGCTGCAGGTTCTTCAGGATCAAGTGGTTCATCAGGATCTTCAGGTTCAAGTGGTACTTCAGGTTCATCAGGTAGCTCAGGTTCAAGTGGTGCTTCAGGTTCATCAGGTTCAAGCGGATCTTCAGGATCAAGTGGTACTTCAGGTTCTTCAGGATCATCAGGTTCTTCAGGTGCTTCAGGTAGCTCAGGTTCATCAGGATCTTCAGGTACTTCAGGTTCAAGTGGTTCATCAGGATCAAGTGGTGCATCAGGTTCTTCAGGATCTTCAGGATCTTCAGGATCAAGTGGTGCTGCAGGTTCTTCAGGATCATCAGGTTCTTCAGGTTCTTCAGGATCATCAGGTTCATCAGGTAGCTCGGGTTCAAGTGGATCTTCAGGTGCTTCAGGTTCAAGTGGATCTTCAGGATCTTCAGGTACATCAGGTAGCTCAGGTTCAAGTGGATCTTCAGGTGCTTCAGGTTCAAGTGGATCTTCAGGATCAAGTGGTACTTCAGGTTCTTCAGGATCATCAGGTTCTTCAGGTGCTTCAGGTAGCTCAGGTTCATCAGGTTCTTCAGGTTCTTCAGGTGCTGCAGGTTCATCAGGTTCATCAGGTTCTTCAGGTACATCAGGTTCATCAGGATCTTCAGGATCAAGTGGTACATCAGGTTCTTCAGGTTCATCAGGTTCTTCAGGTGCATCAGGTAGCTCAGGTTCATCAGGTAGCTCAGGTTTTTCAGGTTCATCAGGTTCATCAGGATCTTCAGGATCTTCAGGATCTTCAGGTGCTTCAGGTTCATCAGGATCAAGTGGTTCTTCAGGATCATCAGGTTCATCAGGTAGCTCAGGTTCTTCAGGATCAAGTGGTACTTCAAGTTTAATAGGAGGTATAAAATATAGTTTTAATACTACAGTAGGAGGTAATACAACACAAGGAACCATAAGATTTGGTACTAGTACTAACCCTGCTTCAACAACAACTCTTATTATAAATGATGAAGATGCAATACCTAATAACCAATCAGAGTATTTAGAATCATTTGATGATGCTGGATTTACTGATAATAGAGGTTATTTAATAATACAAGATGCATTAGTTGGAGATAATTTTGCTACATTTATTATTAAGTCAATAGCTAGTACAACTAATAATCAAGTTACATATAATGTTACCCCAGTAACAGCTTCAGCTAACCCACCATTTAGTAATACAAATAAAATAAATATATTTTTCTCAGCAACAGGTGAAGCAGGATCTTCAGGTTCATCAGGATCTTCAGGTTCAAGTGGAGCTTCAGGTTCTTCAGGATCTTCAGGTTCTTCAGGTGCTTCAGGTAGCTCAGGTAGCTCAGGATCTTCAGGTGCTTCAGGTTCAAGTGGTTCATCAGGATCAAGTGGAGCTTCAGGTTCTTCAGGATCTTCAGGTTCTTCAGGTGCTTCAGGTTCATCAGGTTCAAGTGGAAGTTCAGGAACTTCAGGTTCATCAGGTTCATCAGGTTCATCAGGATCCTCAGGTTCTTCAGGTGCATCAGGTTCTTCAGGTTCTTCAGGATCATCAGGTAGCTCAGGTTCTTCAGGTTCTTCTGGTTCAAGTGGTTCATCAGGTGCACAAGGAGATAAAGGTGGACTATTATACGAATTTGAAGCAAATACTGCAGCAGCAAATCCAGGTACAGGAGATTTTAGATTAAACAGTAATATAATAGCAGAAGTTAGTAAACTTTATATAAATCAAACAACAGATGATGGAGCTAATGTCGGAAGTTATATTTTAACTTGGGATGATTTAGGAACATCTACTAATAGAGGTACACTAATAATTAAATCTAATACTAATAGTGATAATACTTATGCAATATTTAGGGTTGATGGAACTGTAACAAATAATACAGGGTGGTTTACTGTTGATTTAACATATATAGCTGGAACTATACCATCTGCAACAGAATTATGTGTTTTAGAATTTATACCAGCAGGTACTTCAGGTTCAAGTGGTTCGTCAGGTTCAAGTGGTTCATCAGGATCAAGTGGTTCTTCAGGTGCTTCAGGTAGCTCAGGTTCATCAGGTTCTTCAGGTTCATCAGGTTCTTCAGGTTCATCAGGTAGCTCAGGTTCATCAGGTGATTATGGAGGGGTTCCTTATAATTATGGTGGTGTTAATACTAATGCCCCATCTTCAGGATTTTGGACTATCAATAATGCTACAGTTAGTAATATAACTCAAATTAGAGTTAGTGAAACTAATGAACAAGCTGTTAATGTAATAGATTGGGTTAATTCAGTTACTACAGGTGTAATTTATATAAAAGCAGCTGATGGTTCAGATAATTCAATTTTAACAGCTACAATAACATCAGCTGATACATCAAATACAGGATTTGTTATATTTTCAGTAAGTAATCCATCAGGTAATACTTTTAGTACTGTTCCTGGTGTAGAATTAAGTTCTATAATTTTAGTACCAAAAGGTAATTCAGGTTCAAGTGGTTCATCAGGTAGCTCAGGATCAAGTGGTTCTTCAGGTTCTTCAGGTGCTTCAGGTAGCTCAGGTTCATCAGGTAGCTCAGGTTTTTCAGGTTCATCAGGTTCATCAGGTTCTTCAGGTTCATCAGGATCAAGTGGAGCTTCAGGCTCTTCAGGATCTTCAGGTTCTTCAGGTTCTTCAGGATCTTCAGGTTCTTCAGGTGCTTCAGGTAGCTCAGGTTCATCAGGATCAAGTGGAGCTTCAGGTTCTTCAGGATCTTCAGGTTCTTCAGGTAGCTCAGGTAGCTCAGGTAGCTCAGGATCTTCAGGTGCTTCAGGTTCAAGTGGTTCATCAGGATCTTCAGGTTCATCAGGTTCTTCAGGTTCTTCAGGTTCATCAGGATCAAGTGGAGCTTCAGGTTCTTCAGGATCTTCAGGTTCTTCAGGTTCTTCAGGATCTTCAGGTTCTTCAGGTAGCTCAGGTTCATCCGGTTCATCAGGTGATTATGGAGGTGTTCCATTTTCATATAGTAACGGGACAACTTCAACAAGTATAAGCACAGGACAGATAAGATTTAATAGTTTAACCTTATCAAGTGTTTCTCAAGTATTTATTAAAAATGAAAATAGAGACAGTGTTAGTGTAGCTACATGGCTATCACAATTTGGTGGTGGTGGTTATTTATATGTTAAATCAGCTAGAGGAACTGATACTTCAGTTGCTATATTTAATATTACATCTGAAAGCCAAAATGCTACATTTACAACATTAGGAGTTAATGGTGGAGGAGGATCACAATTTACCAACGGAGAAGAAGTAAGTATAATATACGCACCAAAAGGTAATAATGGTGAATCAGGTTCATCAGGTAGCTCAGGTTCTTCAGGTTCTTCAGGTTCATCAGGTTCTTCAGGTGCATCAGGTAGCTCAGGTTCATCAGGTAGCTCAGGTTCTTCAGGTTCATCAGGATCAAGTGGAGCTTCAGGTTCTTCAGGATCTTCAGGTTCTTCAGGTAGCTCAGGTAGCTCAGGTAGCTCAGGATCTTCAGGTGCTTCAGGTTCAAGTGGTTCATCAGGGTCAAGTGGAGCTTCAGGTTCAAGTGGTTCATCAGGATCAAGTGGAGCTTCAGGTTCTTCAGGATCTTCAGGTTCTTCAGGTGCTTCAGGTAGCTCAGGTAGCTCAGGATCTTCAGGTGCTTCAGGTTCATCAGGTTCATCAGGATCTTCAGGTTCATCAGGTTCTTCAGGTTCATCAGGATCAAGTGGAGCTTCAGGTTCTTCAGGATCTTCAGGTTCTTCAGGTTCTTCAGGTAGCTCAGGTAGCTCAGGTTCTTCAGGTTCATCAGGATCAAGTGGAGCTTCAGGTTCTTCAGGATCTTCAGGTTCATCAGGTTCTTCAGGTTCTTCAGGTAGCTCAGGTTCATCCGGTTCATCAGGTGATTATGGTGGTGTTCCATATCGATTTGATAATCCTACTGGTTCAGGTCCTAATGTATCTACAGTAAGATATAATAATGGTACATTAGGAAGTGTTAGTCAAGTCTTTATAAATAGAGTTAGTTTACAAACAGCAAATGTAGGAGCTTGGTTAGATAGTTTTACTGCAGGAATAATGTATGTTAAAGCTGCAGATGGATCAGATACAACAATAAATGTATTTACAGTTACTAGTAGATCAGTAGGAGCTTCGTCTAATACCTATAATGTAACTAGTCCAAGTGGTAATGCAATACCAAGTGATGAAGAAAAGATTTGTATAATATTTGCCCCTAAAGGAAATAATGGAGAAAGTGGTTCATCAGGTAGCTCAGGTTCATCAGGTAGCTCAGGTTCTTCAGGTTCTTCAGGTGCATCAGGTAGCTCAGGTTCATCAGGTAGCTCAGGTTTTTCAGGTTCATCAGGTTCATCAGGATCTTCAGGATCAAGTGGTTCTTCAGGTTCATCAGGTGCTTCAGGTTCAAGTGGATCTTCAGGTGCATCAGGTAGCTCAGGTTCATCAGGTAGCTCAGGTTTTTCAGGTTCATCAGGTTCATCAGGTGCATCCGGTAGCTCAGGTTCATCAGGTAGCTCAGGTTTTTCAGGATCAAGTGGTTCTTCAGGTGCTTCAGGTAGCTCAGGTTCATCAGGTAGCTCAGGTTTTTCAGGTTCATCAGGTTCATCAGGTGCATCCGGTAGCTCAGGTTCATCAGGATCTTCAGGTACTTCAGGTTCAAGTGGATCTTCAGGTGCATCAGGTAGCTCAGGTTCATCAGGTAGCTCAGGTTTTTCAGGTTCATCAGGTTCTTCAGGTTCATCAGGTTCTTCAGGTTCAAGTGGTTCTTCAGGATCAGCTACTATATCAGGATCAACTAGTAATGGTGTAATGACTTTTGTCAGTGGTACTACATTAGCAACAGAATCAAATATTACAATTGCAGATCAATCTGGTCCTAATATTAGTACTATGACGTTCAATTCAGATGCTTCATTAGAATTTAAAATTGGGGGTACTAATAATGTAGATTATTCTGGTATTATAGTAAAAAA
>Ga0209634_1002923_pt1 | contig 11783 bp, 10 predicted proteins | sample LinPmetageLP40_FD_184043 | JGI IMG/M metagenome (GOLD analysis project Ga0209634, IMG submission 184043) | Marine viral communities from the Pacific Ocean - LP-40 (SPAdes) (version 2) | ecosystem: Environmental > Aquatic > Marine > Oceanic | place: Pacific Ocean | collected 2010-08-26 | reverse complement strand
CTTCACCGAATGGCAGTAGGTGCGATAGCCGTCCTCTTCGCGGCGCACCACCAGGCTGACCTTGGCGTGCGTCTTCCATTCGGTGAAGCCGTAGATCACCTGCACGCCGACGCGTTCGAGCTCGCTGGCCCACTGGATGTTGCGTTCCTCGTCGAAACGCGCCTTCAGTTCGACCACCGCGGTCACTGCCTTGCCGTTCTGCGCCGCCTCGATCAGTGCCGCGATCACCGGCGACTGGTCGCCCGCACGGTACAGCGTCTGCTTGATCGACATCACCGCCGGGTCGCGCGCGGCCTGCCGCAGGAAGTCGACCACCACGTCGAAACTCTCGAACGGGTGGTGGATCACGAGGTCCTTCTCGCGAATGGCGGAAAAACAGTCGCCGTCATGTTCGAGGATCCGCTCGGGATAGCGCGGGCTGAAGGGTTCGAATTTCAGATCGGGCCGCGGCTCGTTGCAGATCGTGGCGAGATCGGCGAGGCCGAGCATCCCGCCCGACTTGACGATCATGTTCTCTTGCACCTCGAGCTCCTCGCGCAGCATCGTCTCGGCGATGTCGTCGCATTCGTCGTCGAGTTCGAGCAGCACGGTACGGCCGCGGCGGCGCCGCTGGATCGCCGTGCGGAAGTAGCGCACGAGGTCCTCGGCTTCCTCCTCGACCTCGATATCGCTGTCGCGCAGCACGCGGAACACCCCGTCGCCGAGCACCTTGAAGCCGGGGAACAGCTGGTCGGCAAAGCGCGTCACCAGCTGTTCGATCGCGACATAGATCGCCTTTTCCCCCGGCACGCGGACGAAGCGCGGTGCACCGCTGGGGATCAGCACCATTTCGATCAGGTCGGCCTGGCGCTTGCCGCGCTTGAGCCGGAAGATCACGCCGATCCCCTTGTTGGCAACGAAGGGGAAGGGGTGGCTGGGGTCGATCGCCTGCGGGGTGATCAGCGGCAGGATGTCGCTTTCGAAATATTCGGCCAGCCAGTCCTGCTGTTCGGCGGCCAGCGCGCTGGCCGGGGCCAGCACGATGCCTTCTTCGGCCAGCAGCCCGCTCAGCCGGTCGAGGCTCTCCTGCTGGCGGTCTTCCAGCCGCAGCAGCTCGTCGCGGATCGCGGCCAACTGCTGGCGCGGGCTGGCCCCGTCGATCGCCTGCGTTTCGATCCCACGGTTCACCTGGCCTTCCAGCCCGGCGATGCGGACCATGGTGAATTCGTCGAGATTGCTCGCCGAAATCGACAGGAAGCGCAGCCGTTCGAGCAGCGGGTAGCGTTCGTTCTCGCTTTCGGCGAGCACGCGGCGGTTGAACGACAGCCAGCTCAGCTCGCGGTTGGTGTAATGGTCCTGCGCGGCGGCCGGGACGTCTTGCGATCCGGCATCATTGGCCGGCGCCTGGGGGGAGGTTTCTGCAGTCATGGTGGTGCGGTGTGGAACATGGTCCTCGCATATGACGGTTGCGCGACAGTGTGGCCGACCGGCGCGCTAAAGGAAAGGGCGGGCGGTGGCATCTTGTTTCCTGCGGCTGCCGCATTTATGTCGCAACGCGCAATGAAGCGTACACACCTGCCTCTCAACGCCCTGCGCGTTTACGATGCCGCCGCGCGGCATCTCTCCTTCACCCGCGCCGCGGACGAGCTGGCAGTGACGCCCGCCGCCGTTGGCCAGCAGATCCGCGCGCTCGAGGATCACCTCGGCACGGTGCTGTTCCGCCGCACCAGCAAGGGGCTGGAGCTGACGCAGGAAGGCGCCGCGGGCCTCGACGCGCTGCGCGAAGGGTTCCTCAAGTTCGAGGAAAGCGTCTCCGCCATGCAGGCGGGCCAGGCTTCCGACAGCTATACGATCGCCTGTCCGCGCGAATTCTACGCGCAATGGCTGGCTCCGCGGCTGGCAACCTTCGGCGAGGCGAACCCCGATATCCGTTTCACCTTCGTTGCCGACGAGAACGCCGATTTTACCGAGGCGAACCTCGATTGCGCGATCCGGCTGGTCGACGGGCCGGGCGACCTGCAGGGCATCGAACTCGACGAGGCTCGCCGCGTCACGGTGGCCCGGCCTGCGCAGCACGGCGGCGCCCCCGACCAGTGGATCGATTGGGGCCTGCCGCTGCAGGACGGGATTGCGGCGCATGTCAGCGTGTCCAACGCGGGCCAGGCGCTGTCCTCGGCACTGGCCGGCCTGGGCAAGGCGATCCTGCCCGAACTGTTGGTCAAGGATGCGATCGATGCGGGCCGGCTCGAAGTGCTCGACGGGCCGCACACCGGCACGCGCGCCTACTGGATGGTGGCACCGACGCCGCAATGGCGGACCAAGAAGGTCCGCACGCTGGTCGAATTCCTGTCCGCGGAACTGTAATCCGGCCGCACGCGGCACGCCCCGATCCGTCACGGCAGGCATCGCCGAAGACGGCAGCCGGATAGCGCCCGGCTCCCCCGTTCCTCCCGCCGCGCGGCAGGCGCGGCCGCGCGTGCATGGTGAACCGATTTCAACCGGTTCTTAACCCGCGCAGGTAAGGTGATCTTAACGGTGCAACGGTTAGTCCGGGGCCACAGGGGGCTGGCTTTGTGAACCGTATGCTGCAAAATCTTCGTACCGACACCAAGGGCAACGCGCTGGCGATTTTCGCCGCAGCCTTGGTGCCGCTTGTCCTTGTGGTCGGCAGCGGGCTCGACCTGAGCTTCGCCTACATGGCGAAAGCCAAGCTGCAAAACGCTTGCGACGCCGCGGCGCTCGCGGGTCGCCAGTCAATGGACGGCACCAGATGGACGAGCGCGAACGAAGCGGAAGCCGATAAGTTCTTCGACTTCAACTTCCCCGAAGGAACGCTGGGCGCGCGAGATCGGGTCTTCGATATCGGCAAGGATCCCCTCGACAACACGCAGCTCCTGGGCGAGGCAAGCGCCACGATCCCAACGATGCTGATGTATATTTTCGGCTATGACGCAATCCCGATCGAGGCCGAGTGCAACGCCAAGCGCGACCTGGGGCATAACGACGTGATGCTGGTGCTCGACACCACGGGGTCGATGGCCCAGCGTCCCTCGACCGGCGGCAGCAAGGACAAGATCGAATTGCTGCGCACGGGCACCGCGGGGCTGTTTCGCGCGCTCGACGATACCAGCAACGGCTCGATCACCCGCTTCGGCATCGTGTCCTACTCGCATACGGTGAACGTCGCGGGGAGTCTGGGGAATCACGATATTCTCAAGGACCAGCTCTATGCAGGCGAGGAATGGGAGCAGACCGTTTGCTACCAGACCAAATCCGGCTGGTGGTGGCAGACCGATTATTGCACGACGAACACCTACGACGACGAAGACGATGCCCCGAGCCGCGGCTATAGAGACCAGAGCAGTACGCGGCGCACCTATACCTACGATCCGCAGTACAAATATCCCGGCGACGTGACCGTCAAGATTGGGGACACCAAGTGGGATAATCGGCGCGGTTTCCGGGAAAGCACCGAAGGTTGCATCGAGGAACGCTCGAGTGTCGGTCAGCCGGGCAGCCCGGTAACCATCCTGCAGACGGTAAGCCAGGCTGACATCGACGAAACCGCTTCGAACAACGGCAACAGCGCCGCCTATCAATGGGGCCGCTACGATCCGGACAGTCAGAACGGCCAGTCGCAGAACGGGTGCCCGTCGCAATCGCAGAAACTGAAAACCTACGCGTCCGAAACCGCGTTCCAGAACGCCGTGAACGCCGCCACCGCCAATGTCACCGGCGGTACCTATCACGACATCGGCATGCTGTGGGGGGCCCGCTTCCTGTCGCCGACGGGCATGTTCGCCTCCGAAAACCCGACGCAGCACGGTATCGTGCCCGTCAACCGCCATATCGTCTTCATGACCGACGGGAAGCTCGATACCGGCGATACGCTGTATTCGGCCTTTGGCGTCGATCGCTATCATAACCGGATCCAGGGGTCGCAGTCGCAGACGACCAAGCACATCAACCGCTTCGATTCGATATGCGACCGCGTGAAGTCGACCGGCACGACCATCTGGGTGATTGCGCTCGACGTCACCGATACCGACGATATCGAAGACTGCGCAACGACCTCCGACCATTTCTATACTTCCGACGGATCGGACCTCGAGAGCATCTTCGAACGGATCGGTCGCGGGATCGGCAATCTGAGGCTGACGCGGTGAGGCAGGCGATGTCCAGGCTGCGCGGCATCTGCCGGGACGATAGCGGCGCGACGATCGTCGAGTTCGCGATCATCCTCGTTCCGATGGTCATCCTGCTGATGGGCGGGATCGAACTGGGGTACAACAGCTACGTGCGCTCGGTCCTGCAGGGGTCCCTCAACGATGCGGCGCGCCGGGCCGCGGTGGAAGCCCCCGCGATCAACGCTTCGGGTTCGACAGTGGAGGAAAAGGTCGAGAACCTTATCCGCGGCACGGTGCGCAAGGTCTCGCCGAATGCGACGGTAAACGTCACCCAGCAAAGCTATTTCGATTTCTCGAACATCGGGAACCCAGAAAAGCTGATGACCGATCACAACAGCAACGGCCAGTTCGATGCCGCCGACGGCGATTGCTGGGAAGACGCGAACGGCAACGGCCAGTTCGATACCGATGCGGGCAAGACCGGGCAGGGCGGGGCCGAGGATGTCGTGCACTATGTCGCCGATGTCAGCGCGCCGCGGTTATTTCCGCTTCACGCGTTCATTCCCACGATCAACCCGACCATTGAATTCGAACTGCAGGCTGCAGTGCGCAACCAGCCCTTCGGGCAGCAGGCCAACGCGGCGGTGATCTGTGCTTGAGATGCTGCGCTCCCTGCGCCGCGACAGCCGCGGCCTCGCCCTGACCGAGTTCGCCTTTGCGGCGCCGATCTTCCTCACACTGGTGCTGGCCGGTCTGGAACTGACGAACCTCGCCCTGGCCCACCTGCGGGTCAGCCAGATGGCGATGACCGTGGCCGATAATGCGGGCCGCGTGACCTCGGGGATCGACGAAGCCAATATCTACGAAGTGTTCAGCGGGGCGGAAGCGAATTCCAGCGCGCTGGGGTTCAAGGAAAACGGCCGTATCGTGCTGTCCAGCCTCGAGCACAACGGGCGCTCGGGCAGCAGGGAAGGGCAGACCATCGTCTGGCAACGCTGCTGGGGCGACGATACGGCTGTCTCGTCGTCCTATGGCGTCGAAGGCGACGGCAAGAACAACGACGACCTCGAGTTCGGGATGGGCAATGGAAGCAACACGATCACTGCGCTCGAAGGCACCGCGGTGATGTTCGTCGAGGCGACCTACGACTATCAGCCGCTGGTCGACACCGGTTTCTTCGATCCGCCGACGATCCGCTACGAAAGCGCGTTCAACGTGCGCGGGCGCCAGAACAACGAGATCAGCAACACGCAGAACCTCGACGAGATGGACTGCTGAGCACAGCCCGCGCGGTTCCCGCCGTTCCTAGCCTGCAGGGCCATCGAAATGCGCGAAGATGTCGCTCACCCCGGGCGGGTGGCGTTCCTCGCGCAGCCGGTCGAGCGCGGGAGCGACCTCGAGCCGGTATTCGGCCTGCGGTCCGTCCTGCCCGACATGCACCCCGCCGAGCCGCTTGATGAAGCTGCGCGCGGCGTCGTTTTCCGACAGTACATGCGCCCGCAGCGCTTCCATCCGGCCCGCCGCGGCGTCGATCAGCAGGGTCGCGGTGAGCAGCCGGCCGACACCGAGCCCGTGATAGGCATCGACCACCCCGACCGAGAATTCCGCCACCGCGTCGCCCGCATCGGGGCGCATCGCGTGGACCACGCCCATCGCCGGCTGCGCGGGATCGGTCAGGTCGAGCGCGCCCCAAGCGAGGTGCAGCACGCCATCGGCATCGAGCAATCGTTCGATCACCCAGTCGGGGGGGCTCGCCCCGCCGGAGAAGAACCGCAAATAGCGCGAGCGCGGGCTCATCGCCGCGATGCCGGCGCGCAGCCGTCCCTCGTCGCCGGGGGTCACCGTGCGGATGCAGATCGCGCGCCCGTCTTCCAGCCGGGTGACGATCGAGGCCTCGCCGCAATCGTCCGGCGCGCGCAGTCCCGCAGGTATGTCGCCGCTGTCGGCCATCGATCCTCTCCACGCTGTGCGGCACTCGCCGCGCGCGGCCGAGCCTAAAGCCATTCGCCGCGCCGCGCCAGCACCTGCGTCGCCCAGAGAACGCTCACCCTGCCGAGCCCCCGCGCAGCCACGCCAGCGCGCCCGCCGCCATGCCCTTGAACTTGGGCCAGCCGTCCGGATCGTCCGCCAGCGGCGCACAGGCGAGCGCGGCGTCGCCGGGCAATTGCCACTTGATCCGGTGATACAGCTTCGAGCGGCTCAGCGGCGAGCGGATCAGCCACAGCCCGTCGGCCAGCGGATGCCCGTCGCCATGCAGGTCGAGCGGCCCCGCGGGGGCGGCCTCGGGGTCGTGCCACACGAGGTACAGTGCCGCCGCGTCCCCGGCAGTCTCGGTGGCTGCGGCGGGCGAATCGCTTGCGGTTGGCGGCATCGTCGATCTCCTTTGTAACTCAAAGGTAAAGGCCGCTTCGTGGTTCCACCTGCTTGACCGACTCGCGGTGCCATTTTACCCCGTAGGCATGACCTTGGCCTCTCCCTGTATCGGCGTTTGCCGCCTCGATCCGGCCCAGACCTATTGCACTGGCTGCGGCCGCAGCTGGGGCGAGATCGGCGAATGGACCGTGGCGAGCGAGGCGCGCCAGCGCGAGATCCTCGCCGCGGCCGAGGTGCGCGCCGCCGCCGCGCTGGCCGGCGATCCGCCCACGGGCGTGCTGCGGCTGGAACGCCGCGCGCCCGCGCACACCCCGCGCGACATCACGCATCTGGTCGATCCGATGACCGGCGGCCGCGCGCTGCAGCGCTGAACCGTTCCGCCATATCCCCGGCGCCTTGCGCATAGCGCTCAGAACGGCGGGTCCGCTTCCATCTCTGCCAGGATCGTCCGCGCGCGGCGCACCGCGGCATCGTCCCACGCGGGCAGCTGCGGCTGGCCATCGGCGTCCTCGGCCTCCCACGCATCGGTGATGTCGCCCGCCCTGGCGCCCGCCGCCTGCCGCTGGCGCCACAGCCGCCGCCGGCGGAAGGTCTGCAGCGCGATCGCGCGCGCGGCGACCTCGTCCTGCAAGGTCCGCTTGATCTCGGCCACTTCGGCGCGCGCCTGCGCGGCCAGCTCCTCCCACACCGGGTGGCCGGGGCCGACCTCGCGCGCCTGCGCGCCGTAGCGCGCGGGCAGGCGGTGCGCGAGGAGGAAGCGCAGCAGCGCATTGTCGGGCTTGTCCCAATGGCCGAGGATCTCGCCGCCCGAGACGATCGGCGTGCGCGTGCCCAGCATGGCGCGCTCCATCGCCATGTCCTCCAGCCGCGCCGCCCCGCGCTCGAGCGCCGCGTCCCAGGCCCCGGCAAACCCCTCCGCCCCCGGCCGCGCGCGCAGCTTGTAGAGCGCCTCGAGGCTCTTCCCGATCCGCTTGGCCGCCACCTTGACGATGCCCGTGGCGGCAAGCGTGGCGACGAAGCGGCGCTGGAGCTCGGGGGTGATCGAATTGCGGCGCGGGGCCGTATGGAGGAAGGGCGCGAAGGCGAGGAGCGGGTCGTCGTCCTCGGGCTCGGGCGCGGTGTGCGCGACGACGGAGGTGGCCTGGCGGGCGATCTTGCGGGTGGGTTCGGTCATCTCTCACCCGTCACGGTGATGCGTGGCTTTTCATCAGTCATTGCGAGGAGCCGCAAGCGACGCGGCGAAGCGTGCTGTCCAAAGGGCAATCCAGCGAGGGCCGGACTGGATTGCTTCGCTGCGCTCGCAATGACTGGGGGTGGAAGCGGCGCGCAATATCCAGGCGGCGCGCAATCGGAGGGCATCGCGCCGTCGTGGCGCGCACCAAGACGCGAAGACATTAAGGGTTCTGTGGGGCGAGGGTGGTCCATGACCCACCCCAAGATGCACATTCCTGCCAAGTAGGAAAACGGTTTCTCGCAGGTTAGATCAGCGAGCCGAATGCAAAGTAGAAGGCGGATTCGCGAACCCGCCATACCAGGCAAAGGCGGTCGCCCTAGATTATGTTAGGAACCGGCGAGCGTGAATTGAAACAGGTCGGACATGGCTTGTTGGCATATCGTAGCATCGGCGTGTGTCGGTTCAATATGTGTTTGTGGACAATTCAAATGCTAATGCGACCTTGCTTAGGCAATAATTGATGATAGCGCTCAGGCAATCGAAATTGATAAGTGAGCGAGTGCAAGTTGTCGATCAAGGCTCAAGGCGCAAACAAGGATTTCCAGCTTCACACAATGGGATGGCAATCTTTCCAAGATTTATCCTGCGTGATTGCTGAGGTGGAATACAAAAGACCGGTTAGCCGACTGGCTAAAGTGAAAGATGAAGGCCGCGACGGCTTTTTCTATGGCCTGCCGGAAAAGCCCTTGCAACCAAGTGATGAGAGGCAAACGACTCTGCAAGCGAAGCACTTTAGCAAAGCAAATGCTTCGCTGACGGTGTCATCAATTTCCGACGATCTCGCAAAAGTTGACGCGTTAGTGAAAGATGGCCGCGCGGACGGATACATTCTATTAAGCAATGGGAGTCTCAGCGAGAAAAACCGCAAATTGATATTTAACGAATTGCGAAACCGGGGGGTGACCGCTCCGTACGTTTTTGGAAAGGAATGGGTCGAAGCGAAAATTCTGGAACACCACCGGGTCCGAGCCTTGGTGCCTCGGGTCTATGGATTGGGGGACTTGTCTTGGATTGCCGATGGCCGGGCACTGGACCAAGCGAAAGCGATTATTGCCGCAATGGGGCGAGATTTACGTTGCTATGTTCCAACGAAATCGCATCAAGACGCTGTCGATGCGCTGAGCACTTTTCGTTTTGTTCTGCTGTTGGGCGATCCAGCTGTTGGAAAGAGCTCGATTGCTGCGGCTTTGTCTGTAGCAGCGACTGACGATGACGAAGTAGAAGTATTCTTTGTGAGAAGCCCGGAAGAATTCCTTGAGCATTGGGATCCGGAGGTGTCGAACCGTCTTTTTTGGATCGATGACGCTTTTGGCTCCATTCAATACAAGCCTGAGGTAATGGATCGCTGGAATAAGGCTTTGGTGTCGTTTCGATCTGCAACGGATCGAGGCAATCGGTTCGTTATGACGTCACGTAATTACATCTGGTATCAGGCGCAGCGTGATTTGAAGAAAGGGGTCTTTAGTCCGCTTCGAGACGGTAAGGTGATAGTTGACGTTGAGAATTTGACGTTGGGAGAAAAAGAGCGAATACTCTACAATCATTTGAAGTATGGAGGGCAAGATAAGTCCGTACTAAGAAAACTAATACCATTCTTGGAAAGGTTGGTAAAGTCGAAGCATTTTAGGCCAGAGATGGCTCGGCGGCTTGGTGATCCAATATTCACAAGAAATGTGATGTTCACGGAAGCCGGTATTGAACGATTTTTTGAGAATGCGCAGGAATTCCTCAGCGACACCATCTCAAACCTATCAATTGAGCACCAAGCCGCAATCGGTGCAGTGTTTGTCGCGGGTGGTAGGCTGAACAGTCCTTTGGTAGCGAGCCCGGGATTGAAAACCGTTCTGGAGAGGTTCGGTGTCTCTCAAGCCCAGGTTTCCCAAGCATTGGTCGCGTTGAAAGATTCTTTCGTAATTCTAGTCGAACTTGGCGGTGATAGGTTCTGGACATTCAGGCACCCCACGATGGCGGACGCTTATGCCGACATTGTCGCACGTGACCCTGAGCTTGTAGAACTGTACGTAAAGGGTGTGCAGATCCACCAATTGTTACGTGAATCCACAGCAGGTACGATGTCGGTTCAAGGTGCCAAGGTAATCATACCTTCAAATCTTTTTCCTGAGTTGTTGTCGAGGTTATCAGGGGCTAACGGCCTTGAAGTTGAATACCTACGAAGCTACTTACTACGCAGAGCAAATGATAAATTTTTTGTTATTGCGATTGATAGACTAGAAAAAGATTCTTTGTTCAGTGGGGATCTTTATCGTCCTGCATCTTCGCATTCCCTCAGTCAATTCGTATTGAGAGCGAAGCGCCTCGGCGTGCTAGACGAGAATTTCAGGCTAGATTTCGTAAAAAAGCTAAAGGATCAAATCGAGCACGAGGGTGATGTCGATTTTCTTTACAACGAGCCAAAGTTTGATGAGATTCTTAAAGAAGAAGAAAAATTGGAGCTTATCAAATTCGCGAGATCAGAGATCATCGATTATATTGAGGCTTTAGTAGATAACGAAGCGGAAAACTACGATCAGGATACGGATCCTGAGGATTTCTTTGATGATTTAAAATATCAATTAGAAATATGCGAAAGCTTATTTGATGGTGACGCGGAAGTCGCTGCGCGGCTGCGTGACGGCGCTGTTCGAATTGAGGAAAAGGTCGAGGAGCTGAAGTTCTCAAACTTTGAGCGAGAGGCATATGATGACTATGACGGACCTAGATCCGTCGGTTCTTCTATCTCCGAGGGACGCTCGATTTTTGACGATCTCGCAGACTGAGGCCCACTTCTTCCTCCCTTAACCTTACCCCATTCCGTAATGTGCGCCCCCATCCGGGGAAGGAGCCGCCTCGTGTCATTCCTCCGCCGGTTAGACGGAGCCGAACATTACCGGTCATGTCTCAGGGCTTCCCTCTCTCGCCCTCCCTAGGCATCCCAGCGCCCACCCGCTACGCCAGCACTCATGTGCAACCTCTACCGCATGACCAAACCGAACTCCGAAGTCGCGCGCTGGTTCGATGCGGTCGACCAGCTTGGCGGGGCGAATTTCGGGGAGGAGGTCTTTCCCGGCTATCTCGGCGCGGTGGTGGCCGAGGGGGCGCTGGTCTCGATGACGTGGGGCTTCCCGCTCAGCCGCAAGGGCGCGAAAGGGCAGCCGCTCAAGCCGAAGCCGGTCAACAATACGCGCGCGGACAAGCTCGACGGCTTTTTCTGGCGCTACAGCTTCGCGGAACGGCGCTGCCTGATCCCGCTTACGGCGTGGGCGGAGGCGGAAGGGCCGAAGGGCGGCAAGACGCGCAGCTGGCTCTCGCTTCCCGATGGCGGAGTGCTCGCCGCCGCCGGGGTCTGGCGCGAGAGCGACGAATGGGAGCGGTGTTATTCGATGGTGATGACCGAGGCGGCAGGCCCGGCAGCCGATTGTCACGACCGCATGCCGGTGATCCTCGCCCCCGATGACTATAGCACATGGACAGGCGGCGATGCAGGGGCGGCGCGGGGGCTGTACCGTCCTTGGACCGGGCCGCTGACGCTCGACCGGACGCAGCAGTCGTGGGCGGGCGGCGCGGCGCAGGCCACGCTCCTGTAGGACCCTTGACCGCGCACCCCCATCCAACTATGTGCGCCCCCATCCGGTGCAGGAACCGCCTCGCGTGATTCCCTCACAGGGCAGATAGAGCTGAACATTGCCGGTCATGTCCCGGAGCCTGGTGCGTCATGCGCCCGGGCTTTTTCTATTGCAGCGATCCCCATAGGAACGCTCGGGGCAGCCGTCAAAGTAACCCGGTGGCCGTGTGGGCCGTGGGTGGAGTGATTCAGTTCAGTCGTCATTCCAGCGCAAGCTGGAATCTCGTGCCGCTTGCGTCGCGCTTGCGGAAACAGACCCCAGCCTGCGCTGGGGTGACGCTGGACCAAATCACACCGCCGACCATCCCGCTAGTCGTCACCTTCAACGCTTTGGCCCATCCGGGCCGGGCACACGGTGAAGAGAGAACTCATGCCGACGATCAACCAGCTGGTCCGCAAGGGCCGCGTTCCGCAGAAGGCCAAGAGCAAGGTCCCTGCGATGGAACAG
>Ga0209634_1002922_pt1 | contig 11783 bp, 12 predicted proteins | sample LinPmetageLP40_FD_184043 | JGI IMG/M metagenome (GOLD analysis project Ga0209634, IMG submission 184043) | Marine viral communities from the Pacific Ocean - LP-40 (SPAdes) (version 2) | ecosystem: Environmental > Aquatic > Marine > Oceanic | place: Pacific Ocean | collected 2010-08-26 | reverse complement strand
AACCTTGTCCTATATCTTCATATGCTGCAGACATTCTTTCTTGTAGTTGAGAAATTTCTTTAGCTGTTTTTTCAAACACTTTATATGATTCATTTAAACCTTTCATGTGTCGATTAACAGTAATGCCATCAAACCAATCGCCTTCTGCTAATGTTACTTGTTGAGCCATTTCAACCATAGTCTTAATACGTTCACACAATTCTTGAAGATTACCTTTACCATATACAGCGTCACCTAATTGTGAATATTCTTTTACAGATTCAACAAATTCACGCTTTTTTTCTTTTGATATTTGTATTGGTTCGTTTTCTAATGCTTCTAATATTTCTTTTATTCTCATGATTAAATCCTACATTTTCCATCATCACATAAGATTGATGTAATAATTTCATTTACTTTTAAATAATTAGTTCTTAAATTTTTATTAACCGACTCAGTCATTGGTCTTAAAAATGCTCCATGAGTCGATGGGTTAGATACAAAGTCAAAACATATTAATTCAAAATCTTCTTGAACTTCTACGGCAGATTCTTTGTATAATTCTTTTACTGATCCCAATCCTCTACTTGATATACCTAGTGTAATGCCGGCATCAAATAAAGCTTTTAATATTTGACCGCTAGGGGTTTCTAATATCTGTACTGCTCCTTTTAAATCATCACCATCCCACCACATTTTTAAAATATTATGAGATACATTGTTTAAATTAACAACTGAAGACTCGGGATGATCTAATTCTCCAAGTGCTCTATTTTGTTCAATATATTCTTTTTGATATTTATCTGCTTCACGATGTAATATATTTTTTGGATATACACGACCGTTTTGATTTTTTGCTCCTGCTCGTTGTAATACTCCTTGTACAACTAATCCGCCTGGTACACCAAATTTTGCGCCAATGTCTTCATTAACTGTGCCAATTGGTTTAAATGGCATATATTCAACTAATAATGATTTACTCATATTATTCTCCCAAACTTCTTACTCTTTCAGAAATTTTTAATAATCTTTCTGAAATTTTATTTAATGCATTATGAGTAGATTTATTATATGCTGAGCCGGCTATTCCTGATTCAGTTTTTAATCTTGAAGTATATTTAACTAATTGTTCTATTTCTTGTAATTTTTTTGCTACTTCTTTTATAGTACCATTAACTGTTTGTGCAGGAGTTGATTTTGGATTACCGGTTGAAAACTTTGAATATGATTCAATTAATTTTTCATATTTTAAATCCATTGCTTCTGAAACAGATGACCATTTATATTTTTTCTTTTTAGATCCTGGCTTTGAAAATGCATATGGTGTCTGGTAACCTGCTACTCCACCAGTTGTACTCATTTCTGCTAACTCATCTTCTGTTAATTCAATATCAGCATCTGGATCTTTCTTTTGTAAGTCCATTGCTACTTTTGGATCTGATGTTTTTATAGTTTCGTTGGCAGCTTTTTTCATATCTTCTTCAGTATCTCCGTCACCATCTAAATCTAAGAAGTCAGGCTTAGCATCTTCTTTTTTTAAGGCTTTTTTAATAGCTTTATCTTTGACCCCCATATATTCATCTTTTGCAGATTCTTGTTCGCCGTCGCCGTCCCAATCTTTTTCGTTTATTTCTTTAAACTTTGATTCTATTTCTTGTAAAAAAGATTTCATTTATTTACTTTCTTTAATTCAGTTATTAAATCATAATATCTTAATAATGATAAAACATGCGATTCTTTAACAACTTTTATGGTTTCAACATTACATAACATTTTAGATAATCCATTAATTTTAATTTTTGTTGCTTTATCTGTTACTAATGACACTTGCTCTTTTAATTCTTTTTTAATTGACGGTATAACTTTACTAAAATATTGTTTTAATTGTTCAGTGTCGTTAACGTGTGTAATATATTGATTAAGAAGATTTTTTTGACTTTCATTCAATCCTGAATATTTTTCGTTAAATTTATCTATTAATAATTTATATGACAATAATCTTGTATCGGTACTTTGTGATTTATATGCTTCAATTATAGTGTCAAGTTGTGGTTTTTTCTCTTCGTGTATTAATATATGTCCTACAATTTCGGTTTTACACTCTAATAATTGTTTAGGATTATCAACTTCATTATATTCAAATATTTTATATACAGAAGCTAATGTTTTATAATTATTAATTCTAATTTTTGATATTTTTGTAAAATTAAAATTTTCTGAAATTTCTTTAACTAAATTGTATCGCTGTCTCTTTAAAAGAGTGTTATTTAATTGGCCATGAGCAGATGTACATGTACGAATAAAGTCTAATGCTTGTGCTTCTGATGTTAATTGTTCTTTAATTAAAGAATTATATAACTGCAATTCTTTTGATAGTTCAGTGTTTTTTCCAAAATATTTTTTGATAATATTAATTGTTAAAGATTTATCCGTAGTCAATGACTCAGATGTTAATTTTCTTACTAATATTTCAAAAAGTATAGCTGTATTTTTATACTTAGAATGTTTTAAATTTTTCATCAGGTTAATACATAGTCCTTTTCATATAAATATGGTTTAATTATAAAATATTATCTTCATCTAATAAAGAAGAAGAATTATTTGAATTTTTATCTGTTTCGTTTAATACTTTTGATTTTTGTGAGTTTAAATTTTTAAGTATACTAGCATGTTCCATAGCAGTTGCTTTAGTTACTTTACCCCTCATTCTAGTGTCTGGTTTAAATGTAGTATCAAAGTTTTTAGGATCGGTACCCTGTTTTATTGTTTTAGCACCGGTTGGATCCCATCCAAATTCATTAGCATGTTGTCCATATTTAATTCCTTCTGGTGGGCGACCACCTTTATCTTTATTTTCTGGATCATCTGAACTCATATGTAATGAAGCCATATCATGAGGAGTGCCATAAGATACTCCTGTTAATGTTGGATCATTTCCTTCTTGTTCAATTTGATTTTGACGGAATCTTAATTTAAGATCTTCTACGACGTTATTACGTTCTTCTAACCACTGATCTTCGGACATATTAAATATATATTCATAAATATATTTATCTGAAACGAGTTTTGAATCTTTCATTGATGTTGCTAATTGAATTTTTTCATTCATTAATGCAACTTTTTGTTGATCATAAATAATAGATGGTGCAGTTAATTCTAACTCAAATCCTACTAAGTCTTCTCCTTCATACCCTTGTGAGTATAAATGTATAATTCCTATTTTTACTAATTCAGAAACAACAATTTTTTGTATTCGTTCAATTGTTCTAGCAAATCTAATATCCATTGATGCTAATGTAGTTTTTCCTTCAACTCCTTCATCAAATCCTAAAAATGGTTTAGGTATTTTTAAAGCAGCCATCATTTTATTTTTTACATATTCAATATCTTCAATTCCGGTAAAAGTCATTCCTGGTAATGTATCAATTTGTGTTTGACTATTCCCACCTCTAACAGGTAAGTAATAATCTTCTAACATGTTATTTAAATTAAACTTTAAATTATAATTTCCTGTATTTTTATCTACATATGGAATTTTTTTCATTTTATTAATAATTGTTTCCATAAATGAGTCTACTTCATTTGGTGGAATATTACCAATATCTATTTTAAAAATACGTTTTTCAGGTGCTCTCATTATTCTATGAATTAACATTGCATCTTCAAGCATCATTAATTTTTGGAATTCTTGTCTAGCTCCTTCTAACATTGATCTACCATATGGCAAAAAATTAGAATCTGAAATCATTCTAAAATGAGCAATTTCAAAAACTTCATATTCACTCATTTCGGTATATTGATGTCTAAACTTAATCTTGTACTCTCCAGTTTCTTCATCAAATTCTTCTAATCTTTCTATTTCATAAGCAGAAAACGGTCTGGCACTCATTATTCCAAGTCCGTCTGCAATATCTAATTTTAAATAAAAATCACCATATTTACATAGATTTCGAATCCATGGCCACATATTAAAGTCAATGTTTAATATGTCATAATATAAATTATGTAATATTTTTTGAATTGGAGTTTTATTTGTTTTAATTGTTAATATTTCTCCAAATTGATCTGCTAATGATGATTCGTCTGAATATATGTCTAATGCAGATGATATTATAGGATCTTTATCCATCATTTCATAATCAGTATATAACTGCATACGATTTTGTTGAGCATAATGATTTGAATCATATCCTCCATATGAGCCGCCGGCATGTTTTCTAGATCCGTGTAATCTACTATATCGATCTGCTAATCTAGTTTGAGATAAATTTCCAGTAGATTGTAATCTATTTGTATCAACTATTTTAAGTCGATCTTTTCCAAATTTACGTACTACTACATTAGTAGAGAATAAATTTTGTAAACGTTTTCTTAAAGACGCCATATTGTTTCTTTTTTATTTATATATAAATATAACTTACTACAGAAGCCATGTTAAATTTTCATCATTTTCACCATTATTCCATTTCCAAGTGTCATCTGAATTTGTAGTATTCCCGGTGTAAATTGTAGTATCTGTTTTTTGTACTTGTTCTAATGCTCGTTTATTTAAGTCAATTCCATGTTGTCTTAATTTTAAACTAGTATCTCGTAGCCATAACCCAATGGCATACGCCATTACCAAATCATCATTATAACCTACTTGTGCTTGAGCTTTCCCATTTAACCAAACAAATACAAATAATTCTTGTATTAATCTTTTTGATTTAATAACAGGTGTTCCTTCACGCATATACATTTCTAATGCTGAAATCATTAATGGTCTTGTTCTGGACGTAGTAGACACGCCAGGCACCATTTTTGTTTTATCTTTTATATCATATCCTTTTAATAGTTGGACTTCTAAGTCTACATATCCATCATCTTTATAGGTGTAAAATAAGTTTTCATATCCTCTATCGAGAGCAGGCTGAACTGCTGCCCAACCAATATTGGCATTTTCTATTGCTAATAATGCATTATTCCATTCGGTTGCAACTGTTACTAGCATATTACCAAAATCTTTAGGTGGAAGCTTACCTTTATACTCTGCTACTTGTCGTATTGTTTCTACATCAATAACATGAAATGTTGACCAGTCAGCACCATCTCCACGTGCTACATCTGCTACTATTATATAATTTCTAGTATAGTCTGGATATTCCCATATCCAATATCCGTTATCAAAACCTCTTTTTTCTACTGGTTCTTCACATTTCAATTCAAACTCTTGTAATATTGATCCATCAACAACTGTATGTCCAGATGATATAAAATCACAATCGCATTCTTGAGCTGCTCCTCTTTCTCCTAATAATTTAGTTTGATCATTTCGCCATAATTGATCACGTTCTGGATGTAATTTCCAATCTAGCTTTATTGTTTCAAATCCATTGATTCCGTTTTCAGCATCTGCCCATGTCTGATGAAACCAATTACCAATACCATTTGGAGTAGATAATACAATAGCTCCACCACCAGTTGATAATGTTGCTTGAGATGCTACCCATATTTCTTCAATATTTCTAATAAATGCAGCTTCGTCAACTATTAATAATGATAATGCTTCTGACCGTGCGCCTGTTGATGAACTTGAAATTGCTTTTATTTGAGAGCCATTTGCAAATTTTAATGATAATTTATTATTTGTAACAATATTAGTTTTTAACCAACTTGGCAAATTTTCATTCATTATCTGAACTTTGCTTACTAAGTTTTTTGCTACGTCTTGAGTTGTAGCTATAACTAAAACATTGAAATCTTCATTAAATAGCATTGACCATAATGCATAACCTGCTGATAGAGTTGATATTCCTAACTGTCTAGATTTAAGAATTACATTATAACGATTTTCTTGTAACGTTGTTAATGACTCTTCTTGAAATGGAAATAAATTAAATTTAATTTTTCCTTTTGTTGGATGTTGGATATAACAATATTGTCGCATAAAATAAACAGGATCTTCTGCACATTTTAAATATTGTTCTTGTATTATCTTTTTTATATCGTTTGTATTACTCAATTGATAACTTTAACGATCATTTTTCCTGTGAATAGAGTAGTTAATATACCAGTGCTAAACCATATTGCTTTATGATCATACCATTTTGGCCTTAAATGTTTTTCTCTTTCAATATACAAATCTATATTTTCGTTTAATAATTTCAATTTTATATTCGTATATATTAATTCAATAGAATCTAATCTTATAATAGTTTCTAAATCAGATATTAAATTGTCTTGTTCTGTAATAATTTTATTATTGAGTGAATCCATATAATATAAAGAATCTAATGTTTCTGATATATCTATTATTTCATCACTTGTAAAACAAGTATCTGCTAATTGTCCAAAACTTATTAATGGACATATAATTATTATAATAAAAAATTTTTTCATTTCCTAATTCTTTTTCTAATATTTGCAGCTGCAGATTTAACTGCTTCTTTTTTTGTTTTTACTTCTTTTGATTTTTTTGGTATTGGTTGCTTTTTTAAATCTTTTGTTTTGTTAATTTTATTTTTTGTAGTTTCGGCATTCTTCTTAGCAACAACTTTTTGTTTTTTTACTTCTTCAATTTTGCCATCTAATTTATTGATTGTTGTATTATTATCATTAATTTTCTTTTTTGCTTTGTTAGCTTTTTTAGAATTACTTTTTGATAAAATAAAAAGTATTCCAAATATTCCAGTTAAAATACCTAATATAATTTTCCAATATTTTTTAATCATTACTTGCCTTTTCTTTATTTATATTTTTTAAAAAATCTTTTTTAAATTTTGTAAATTGTTTTTCTACTTTTTCTTCAAATTCTGCAGGAGTCATTTGTGCGTTCCAAGTTTCTAATAATCCATCTGCATTAGTTACATATTGTTGTGATTCTGTATATGCTTGTTTTAAAGCTTTAACATCTTCTTCTGCTCGTTTCAACCAAGCTTTCTTATTTTCTAGAATCTTTTTTTGTTCATATTCTTCATATTTACCAGTAACACGAAGTTTGTGTTCCATTTCTATTACACAATCATAACACATTCCGTGAATGATTTGCATTTTTTTATCTAAATGATTATGTGTAGTTGTACTACAATCTTTTCTACAATTAGGATATGAATTAAGATGTTCTCTAATTTCAGCTGCTACTGAATTAGCTGGTTTTTTTATTCGAAAACCATTTTGTTGTTCTATACGGTAAAGAGTATTTCCAATTTTTTCTTCCCAAACATCTCCAATTTCACGTTTTTTATTTTTTTCAGCTTTTTGTTTAGCATCTGAAAATCCGTGTGTTTTTTTAGTTTGGAACTTATGAGTTCCGGCAATCATTTCTTTGACTGCTTTTATATTCTGTAACTTATTTGACATAATTTAATTAATTTATTTTGGCAACCGATCTATCAATTGCTCGTTTTAATAACATTAGTTTACCAATTTGTCTTTTTCTATCATCATCTGCTGTTATTTTATTAATAACTGACATAATGGTTTTCATTTGTTGTACAATATTTGGTTTTTGTTCTAGAGCTTGTATAAATTTTGCAATTCGATCATCCCCCGTAGGAGTATCATCAGTTGCAACAGGTTCTTCTACTGGAGCTTCTGGTTCTTCTACTGGAGCTTCTGGTTCTTCTACTGCTGGTTCTTCTACTGGTGGTTCTTCTACTGGTGCATCTGCAGGAACAACTGGTGCATCTGGTGCTGGAGTTGGTTCTGGTGTATCAGCTACTGGCTCTTCATCTTCTTGTTCGTTAGTAATTGTATTTAACGCTTGTTCAGATAAAAATTTAGTAACTTTTCTTTTAACAATTTCACGAACTAATTTTTCTTTTTGTTCTTTTGTTAGTTTCTTTATTTGTGACATATAGCCGCCATCTTTTTTAGATAATGTATGGATTAATTCTTCTGCATCTTCTTCTTGATTTTTTACAAATACTTTTAATGTGTTAGCAGGACGCTTATCATCTCCATCTTCCATTTGTTTTGTAACATATATTCTATTAGCGTCTTTTACATCTGGTACCATTGTTTCATTATCAAGTATGTCATCATACTCTACTTTTCTATCTACATTTGGCATAGGCTCGCCTGATGCATTAGGCACCATACCTTGAACTTCTTTGTCATTAGTATAATCTTTTAAATCTTTTCTAGATTTGTGTTTTTCATTTTTTGGTTGTTTATGTTTAGCCATTTTTATATGTCCTATTATTTAATAATAAATATCATCTAGAATACTTTAACGTTCCTAATATTTGATTTAGCGGAGCAAACGCTCCAGTTAGTTTATATGTATTACCACCATATACAAATACAATTCCTTCTATTGGAACTATTTTTTCAAATCCGCCCAGTCTTTTAATTTTGTCTAATTGGGTTTTTAATAATTCCATGTTTGATATATCATTAGTAGATCTCAATGTACGAATTATTTGTGCAATTTCTTTTCTAATATCTTGTACAGCTTCTGTAGGATTAGGTGCTAAAAAATTAGATACATTTTTCATTATTTCTGCGCCTAGTTTTAAAAATATAGATTCAAATGGTTGTATATTGTCTTTTATATATTTTTTAAAGTCTTTTTTATCAAATGGTCGCATCCATTCTATAAACTCTTCGTTATCTATCATTTTAGCTACTGCAGAGACGTTAGGTGATTTAATATTATATGCCCATCTATTCATTAATATATCTGTTACTTCGTCAGGTATATTATAATTAAACTCATTTGCTTTAGCTCGTATAACATCCCTCCACCATGATTTGTGATACTCTGAAACTGTATCTGTATCTTTTAAATTATATTTGTCACGTAGTTGATCTAATTCATTGAATAATGCATCTTGATAGTCTTGAAAATTTTCAATTTGACCTAATTTAATTTTTTGAGGTGGAATTAAATTAAATGTATTTTGTAAATCTGAGTTTGCGTCTGTTACAGCTTTTTGTACAACAGCACCGCCAGTTAAATCAGTTTGTACAATTTTTCCTTTTTCATCAAATTCTACAAGATTATGAAATTGCAAATATGCTGCTTCATATGATATAACATTTTTTGTTGGCGGATATATAATTTCCATGTTAGCAAATACCTTGCCATTTTGAAAAATACTTTGTAATTTTTCTAATCCTACTTTTGCAAAAGCAGCTGCTAAATCTGTTCCAGCTTCGCCAAATGCGTCTGATATGTTACCTCTTCCTGCAAACTTTGCTTGTAATTCTTTAACAGTTAATGGATTTACACGTTCTCCGCCATTTCTAGCAAATTTAACTGCTCCGTCTTTAAAAGTCATAAAAATATTTTGTCCGTCTGTTTTTTCAGTAACGGTGTTTTCAATATCTAATCTTCCTTGTAATCCACGCTGAATCATTTCTTTGAAATCAGCAAATGTTAATGATTGTGATCTATTCATATCAAATGGATGTGACATATGACCAGCCAATCCGCCTTCATTCAAGTATTTAGCTCCAAATATTGTCTTTGGATATTTATCAAAGTTATAAACAAATCCATCTTCGGTATCTTGTTTGTCTAATGCTTTTCTTAATTTTTTAATTTTTTTAGAATGTGCTTTAGAACCTTTTGGTGTCATATATCCGCCATCTTCAAATAACTCATTAGCATCTGATTCTAATTCTTGCAAAAACCATTCTTTTACGCCCATTACGTCACCATATGTTGGAGCTCCTCCAAGCATTTGCCAAAGATTTTTTATTATGGATTCATCATAATTTGGATAACTTGCTTTAAATTTACTATATGCGTCTGCATTTAATGCTGCTCTTACTGCAGATGCAGAAATTGCATTGCCGTCTTTATATTTTAATGGATCAACAGAAACTGTTAATTCTATAGCATCTACACCAATTGGAATTTTTCTTCCTGATCTATCGCCAATTGTTTTATATTTGTCTATATTTGGTAAAAATGATTTAACACGAACATAATCATCATCTTTTTCAGATGCAGCTAATGCAAATTGACCTTGGGTATCTTCCGGCAATTCAAATAGATATTCATATGCAGCCATTATAGGAGAATTAAAATTGGTAGGTTGTATTTCAATGTTTGTATTTTTATTTAATAAATTAAACATTTTAATACTTGTATCTCTAGTTATGCCATCTCTTTCTTTAGGGCCTATTAACATGATAACTTTGTTAACGGTAGGGTTTTGAGCATATCGTTGTGCAAGAGCCATATGCGCTCCTGTAATTGGCTTAAAGCCTCCTGGAAATAATACTGTTACGTTCTTCATTTTATATAAATATTCCTTTAAAATAATTAATGGTTAATTATAACTTTTGGTTATTAGTTTGTAGTTAAATATTCTATATGCTTATCTTTGCTATTTAAATATTCTGTATGTTTATTTAAGTTATTCATTAACATGTTGCTGTAGTATTAACAGTTCCACCTTCTATTGCTATATATTTGTTTGCTTTACCAGCATTAACTCTATGGAATCCGTCTGGTGCATTGTTTGTACCCCCACTATTTGTATATACATTGTCGCCAGCTACTGGAAGTGTATATGATCCGTCATGATAATATGTGTGTTGTGTTACTTCTTCAGCATTACATGCAGATTCATTGTCCTCAAAAGTTCCACCTTCTGCGTTTAATAGAGCTGTATATGATGTTAATGATACAGACGTTGCTTGAGATACCGTTGAGCCTTGTCTTTCACCTAATGCATTTATAGCATACGCTGTTATATAATATGTTGTGCCGCCACTTAAACTGGTTTTTGCTAATGTATATGCTCCGGTAGTTCCTGCTACTGAAGTTTTTGTGTTTGATGCATAATTTGAATTTGTTCCAAAATAAAATCCTCGTTGTGTTATTCCTCCAATTATGCCGCCGTCAGCAGTAACATTACCATTACACGTCATACTAGTACCAGTTACTGAAGATGCTGCGGATGTTGTTATTGACGGATAGTCTTTGTTTGCCATGGAATTTAAGTTTAAATTTCCACCTGATGGATTTCCTATTGCATAGGTGTCAATCATAGTAAATAAACTTATATTGGTTATAGTTTCATAACTTCCGGAAGTTGCAATTCCTTGCATTGATATATTATCACTACCTACTGGCATTATTTATTAACTCCAAATTGCAGCTGCAATAGATTGTACTAATGCATCTTCTGAAGATACATCTGTTGCTGAACCTCCATCTTCTACATATCTATAAATGTATTTTGCTGTTTTTCTTGACATTGGTAATTCATTATCAGAATCATCATCAACTTCTATTATTAACCAAACTGTAATCATAGGATTTCCTGCGTTTGTCGAGGAAGCTGCTGATGCATCTTTAGGAACTACTACTATATTACTAATACTTGTTGTTTTTGTAATTGCCATAATTATTTTTTTCTATTTAATTTTTCTTTTTAATTCATCAATTTGTGTTTGTTGATCTTTAACTGCTTCTACAAGAACTGCAATAATTTTTTCATAATCAATAGTTTTATATGTTTCATTTGGATCTATCCCATCCATTAATGGCATTTTTTTATCTTTAACTATTTCTGGTATTATTTCTTCTACTTCTTGTGCTATTAAACCTATATCTTGTTCACCCTTTTTCTTGCCGGCATTCCATGTATATGAAACTCCTCTTAATGATTTTATTGTGTCTAACGCTCCGCCAATTGTTATTATATTATCTTTTAATCTAGAATCAGATATAGTGGTCGATGATGCTATAACATCTCCATCTGCATGAAAGTCTCCGTCAGATTCAAATCTAAATTCATTGGAGTTATTAATATATATGTCCGCTCTAGTATTGTTTGTAAATGAAATATAATCTGTGCTATCAG
>Ga0209634_1002920_pt1 | contig 11797 bp, 10 predicted proteins | sample LinPmetageLP40_FD_184043 | JGI IMG/M metagenome (GOLD analysis project Ga0209634, IMG submission 184043) | Marine viral communities from the Pacific Ocean - LP-40 (SPAdes) (version 2) | ecosystem: Environmental > Aquatic > Marine > Oceanic | place: Pacific Ocean | collected 2010-08-26 | reverse complement strand
TGTCAGCACTTACAAGAACAGCCTCACTTGGGCCGATGTCGAGTAGGTCAGCGACTTTTTGGGCGGTAGTGTACACAGTCTCGGAGGGGTAAAGAGGCCGAGTTTCCGGCTCACCGGGACTGAATACTATTGGCACACATTACCCTCCCTCACGATTTAAGAATACTCCAAGCATCACGCATAGGAACTTGGCGAGAGGTCATAATGCGCTTCATGTGTTCAGCCTCCTTATCGGGGTTAAAGGTAGCGGCCATAGCCTCTTCTTTTGAAGCAAAAGATGGTTCTCCTGTTTCTTGTCTCATCTCTTCTTCTTCTTCTTCGGTAGGCATACCATCACGGAGTTTACCTTCACTGTCAAACAAATCGGGTGTTTCGGGTTTTTCTTCATCTGCAAACTCACTATCAATAGCGGCTCGCTCACCTTCGACATCGGGTTCGGTAAGCGATTCTTGGAGGGTTTGCCCCTCAAAGGGTAGCCTCTCGCCCATAAACTTGAGTCCATGCTTCTCCGGGTTCTCTACAGCATCCCTCATGAGCATATCACGAGACTGTGTGAATTGTTCACCTTGAACATCGTTACCAGCATCACGGAGAGAAGAAGCGGCTTGCTTGTTCGCCCATTGTTGAAGGCGCATTTCTTCACCATCTGCGGTGAGAATTTTCTGTCGGTTTGGCTGTAATGCTTTAATTAAAATCTTCATAGTATCACATTCTGTTCTTTTCGTCACGGTCGCCTAAGTTGTAGTCCATTGGTTTTTCGCAACTACCACATGAGGCTCTCCATAAAAAATGGAGGAAACCGCAGTGGACACAGCGTGTACCTGCACCAATGTTTAACACATCACCGATATTACGATTTCGGTTGCGTTGTTCCGAAGTAATACCTTTTAGTGGTTCTTCTTCGTTAATTACAGCCGAAGAACCGTAGTCTGTATCTACTTTTACGCCTTGTTTACTTGACCTTACCATATCGCTAAGGTCGAGAGAGCGCATATCAAATCCCATACCTACTCACCTCAAGCGAGTTGGTATGTTACCATGACAAATATATTACCCAAAACCGGGAATACTTCGGTATCAATTACAGAACTTGTACTACTTGAATCCGCAACTGCTTGAATAAGGTCTTCAACAGCCGCCGCCCATGTAGCCGTCGCCCCTACTTCTTTAGGGGAAAAAGGGCCGAAGCACTTTACGCCAATCTTGGTTAGGGAAGCCATCTAAGTCACCGCCATCAGCGTTGACCGAGAATCCACCAGCGGCCATCTTGAGTATGCGCTGTGCTTGTTGCACCGAGATTACCATTACCGAAAACTACCCTGTTGTTAGTTTCATCAATACTTACTGATAAAGAGCCATCAGTCAAGGTAATTGCCCCTCCGTATGGTCCTACTTTGAAAAGCACTGCATCATCGGCTACTACTTCAAGTACACCTGCACCAATAGTCAAAGCAGTTGCACTTGCAATAGCCGTAATAACCCCAATAATAGTTCCTGTGGAACTGTAAATAGTCTCTCCGACATTGAAGTGAAGGCGCACATCTGCGGTATCAACGACCATTGCTGTGTCGCCAATTGCCATGTTGTCGCCATCATTCAATTGAATAAGTGTGGAGTGCAGACTTGTTACATGTCCACCAGCCGCAAAAACGCTACTAAGTTGTCCATCAAATGATACATCAGTACCACCATCAGTAAAAGTTCCAGTCAACATGAGCATATCACCCATTACATGTGTTCGTATATCAGTTGTATTTCCAGCGGCCATTATTGCTCATCTCCTGTTGTTTGTGTGGTGTTTTCGATTTGACTTAAAGTTTCCTCAACTGGTGTAGGATTCAAGTATTCTTCTACAAGTTTTAATCCGGCTGTCTTCGTGAGATAGCCACTACCCGTAGAGATACTTTTATCCTTTAACCATGCGATTATGTCTTTACGACTCCACCCTGTGTCGGGTAAACCGTCATTTCCTGCGTCTGTGGTAACTTCTTCTTCACCTTCAATCAAGAAGTGTGAAGCAGGGAGTGTGTGTCGCCATTGATTGAGCCATTCTTGCTCAAACTCAACAACTTCGCCACGAATCCACATACCCATTGTATGTCGCATTGGTCGTTCAAAGAACGGTCCCAAAAAGGTTACAGTAGGCATTTAGCCCACCTCAAGCCAAAACAAGCCAAAGTTCCATTGCGGATAAATCGTCAGTGGTTCCGTCAGCAGTTGCTTCCATGTCGAAGGTCAAGACCAAATCACTCGTGTGAGTGATTGCTACATTCGCTGTTGCATCTGCTCTTTGCGCTACAAACGATACAATTTTACTTACTTGTCCCGAAAGGGTAAGTGTGTTTGTATCTGCTACTGCCGCATTAAGTGTAAGCATAACGAGTCGTGGGTTTCGTGTCCCAACATTGATTGTATCATCATTGGTTGCTTGGAAACCGGTAAGGACACCGGGGTATGAACCCGCCGCCGCACCAGCACCACTAAGCCAACCAGTTTCGTCTTGGTCTACTCCACCTTGTAGTTGCAAATCAAGGTTCATTGTTGTAGTTCCAGTACCATTTTGTACATAGGTAATTCCTCGGTGTGTCATTGTCGTTGCCATATTATGTCATCTCCATTATTTTTTTATTTTCTCAATCACCATCACTTTAGGTCACGGATTGAAGCGTGTCCTCCGAAGAAAGTAGTCCATAGTTCTCCCATAGTTCGATACATTCCTTCTTGTCCAAGACGGTTGATTGCGAATGGGTCGCCGGTTTCGATACCGGATTCAAAGTATTGCGTTGGGATAGCAGTAGAGAAGTAGAGGTAATCCGTGTCGAGGAAATACATACGGCTCAATGTGTCTGCTTGAACATCCTTAGATGGAATGATAGGAACACCGTTGTAAGTTGCAACGATAAATCCTGCTTCAATACCCGGTACACCCTTAACACCGTTGTAGGTAGGGGTAATACGCTTTTCTTCCATGAAACGCTGTTGCGATTGTAGAAGTTGTTGAAGGCGCATCAAAGTATCATATCCAGTAAGAATAACCTTTGGGTTTCCACCACGAGTCCAGCACTTTTGGAATATGCTGTCCAAGTGGTCGAGGGAAAGAGTTCGGTCAGTTCCACTGTTTGAGTCTTCTTCTGCAACAGACCAAGAGTTTGCACTTCGGTCAATCGAGTAGATGTCTTCTGCTGAACCAGCAACGAGACCAGTAGCGATACGGTCAAGAGACTCGAAATCGTTTCCAGCAACAGTAGCCTTGTCAACGAGCAACATTTTGTTGATATGCTCGGCGTGGTGCTTACCCATTTCTTCTTTGAGGATTGAACGAATGTCGCCCAGTCCGTCATCCTTGTCAGCAAGGAACATTGCAGTTTCGCTCATGTCGAATGTGTGAACAATCGTCTTTGGCTTTGCGGCGATGTGTTGGAAAATAGGTTTGGTAGTGTCCGGTAGCGTTGCGTTTTCTGCAACACCGCCACCAACGCTGAACGAAGGTCGTTCAGTGATGACTCGCCATCCACTGCGTTCCCAAGGTCGCTTTGGTAGAATTGAAAATGCATTGAACTCTTGGTTCAATTGCGACCAAACTTTGCGACCATAAATCGCTTGGTAAGTTCCTGCTGTAGTACTCATCATTGGGCTGTCAGCCTTGAGCAATTCGCTACCGCTGTAGGAATATCCCATTGCATTGCCAGCACCGTAAAAGTACCGTTCCATGTCAGTTACGCTTCGTATGTAGTCTCGTGCCATATATTTCACTCTCCATTATTTTTTTATTTTCAAGCCCCTCGGATAACCGAACCGGCGAGATTGTGTACTTCATCCCAAGACATGTTACTCAAGTCTTGTGTGGATGGGACTTCAACATTAGATGAAGAAGCCGACTTTTGAATTGATGTACCTTGAATACCCATGTTATCAATACGCTCACTTAGTGCGTTAATTGACTTCATAACTTCATTGATAGGCGCACGAGCGTCGAACTCGGCTTTTTCTGCTTCATGCTTTGCAATTCTTCGTTCATCAGCAAAACGAGATGCGAATTGAGATTCAAGGTCGCCACGGAATCCTTGTTCCATTGCGGCGGCTTTGTAAACTTCGTATGCGGCTTCAACATCGGATGCTGAAACATTGCTTGGGTTGATGTAACCCTTAGACATTGAAACAGGTCCAAGCGCACCGGATGGCGTTTTACCACCGGTTGAAGAGATTGCGGAGATTGCACCGGTTGAAGGTGAACCATTTTCTTGACCTCGACCTCGGACTTGTCCGGCGAAGTAATCAGCACCGTCAACAGCATCGGGATTGTCGAAGCCACCAAGTTGCGCCTTCTCCAAGTTGTCGAAATGGTTTCGTGCTTCTCCGGTATTAACACCAGCAGATTTGAGGGTGTCTTCCATCCAATTCAAGTATTCAGCGGTGATAACATCGCTGTATTCATTACCTTTTGCATACATTTTGTCGTCTTTCATATCCTCGTCATCCTTTTCTTCGTCTTTTTTTGCGGCGAATGGGTTTTTAGATTCTTCCTTTTCCTCTTTAGGTTCGGAATCGTCTTTCTTGTCTTTCATAGAAGCGGCGAGTGCAGGAGGAAGTTCACCTTTCTCCATTGCGTCAAGTCGTGCTTCAAGTCTGCTCATTACATTATTCAAATCATTTTCTGTTGTCATGTGGGTGTCCTCCTTTAAAATACGAAACTGTGCTTCGGGGTTAATTCCTTTTTCACATATCGTAATTTCGTGCAGTTCCATTTTACTAATTTCTTGGTAGTCTCCATGTTCCCCATCCGATTTTCGCACTCTTTTGAATGCTTGTCCACCGATGGAAAATCCTTGCAGATTACCCTTACGGATTTCTGCGGCCACTTCACGAGCCTTTTCAATATCGTTGCGAAGTGAAACAACGACAAACATGCCAGCATCATCAACTTCGGACTTCCACATCCGACCATTTGAATCTACATAGGAGTCAATAACTTCTCCAACTTGAATATTTGAGTGAGCGAGTTGAACATTACGGAACTTCTCACTCTTCATGAACCCGCCAAATGCATCCTTTAGTGCTGAACGAGTAATAAGGTCGCCTTGCTTATCCACCAGTTCAACTGATGCGTAGCCAGCGATAACCATGTCGGAACTGCCCTTAATGAGAGCAATGCCGGAGGTAGGTCGCTTTAGGGACAACATTACCCTCCGATTCACTGTCATGGTATATAGAATGTTTCTTTCACACTGAAAGAGTAGGAGTACCGTCTTCGTCATCTAAAACGATAGACTCGTCTGCATCCGTCTTCATTTCAACATGCGTAATAGGTTTTTTCTTTTTATCATCCGAATCAATACCATCCTTTTCATCCGGTCTCACTTTACCATCATAGTCGGGTAAGTTGCTTTCTTCTGTCAATCTCGTAGGACCACTCGGTGATTCGACTGGTGTAGCCATGTCAATACCCAAACCTTTCGGCCCTGTCCAAGTAAGTTTTTCTTTAGCGAGTCTGTCTAAAGCACGACTAATCACATCAAGAGCCTTCTTAGTTGATGGTTTTAGAAGGCGGTTATCGTCTTTAGCATCAAGAACTCCGGCTGATTGTTCTTCTTGTCTTTTACGACTTGGTACTTTCTTTTCATCCATTTCTGTTTTTACGAGATGACCGTCGAGCATTAACGGTGCTACTGAATGCCAAAACGGATGGAGGCTTTCAGCGAGAGTAAGAGAATAGTTGGATTTAGTTAAATCACCTAAAGCCGAAGAAGGGTCATGTAAATACCAGTTGTCATCCATATGTGTAACTTGATACGATACTGTATCTATCCCTTTGAGTATAACTTGTAATACACCGTCATTGTATTCTATATCATGAGGAATGAGTAAAGGTGCAAACGATTTTGTCATAAGGTCTAATGATTCAGCACTGGCCGCACCTTCACCTTCACCTTCACTTTCTATTTCACGCACTTGTACATTAAACACATCTCGGTTTTTTCTACGCTTCTTTGTAACACCTGTCACCGTTGCTCTTACTATATCGCCAACTTTGAATGCTCTTTGTTGTCTGTGGGCTGTACCTACATCCATGTAGAAATTGTTTTTGTATGTGACCGCACGATTACCTAATGCTTCACCATCAAGAATCGGCCCTGCACCGAGTTGATATGTGTATGGCCCTTTACCTCGACGGTCAAGAATGATAAAGTTGAAGTCACGACTTTTACGCAACAGTAACCACTTTGGATGACGACGCTCTCCTTTCATGTATGTGGATTTGTTATCTCGTAACAAAACCACACCGTGTTCTTCTTGTAGGATTTTAACAGCGTCTTCAAGACCCTCATCATCAGTCATTTTTGTATCATGAGGGCCGGGAATAATGACATTTTCATGACTATCAAACTGTCCTCTTAGAACTTTCATGCGTTCATGCATCAACATTTCAGCAACATTGGTATCATCGTAGTTGATAATATCAATAATATTCAAGTCTTCTTCACCCACAATACCATCAATGACAAAGTTATTGTCGTTTAATTCAGCGAGGCTTTCTTTGAATGCTTTCTTTAATCCAACCTTACGCCCGTTTTCATCATAAGTAATAATTTCATTATCGTTTTGTACGATAATAACTCGCTTACCATCATACCATTTACTGACTACCCATGAGCCGCTAAATCCTCTTAGGTGTTCAAGGTCACTTAAATCGAATATGCGGTGCATCGGTCTTACCGGAGGACACCATTCAGCATCATCGGCTTTTGTCAACAAAACATCGGGGTTCAAAAGAGAGGTAATGTATTCACTCATTTCACTCAAGTTAAGAGCAGTAGGGTTGTTTTCTCCGAATATATCAAAAGTTTCTTTGTCATAATCCATGAAAGGTGGAGTAGGATTTTGATGCGGTGGTAGTGTTTCCAGTAATTGTTTTGTCATATCTGTGCCGTGAAGTTCTTCCAATGCACCCTGCCAAGTAGGATGGTATAATTGAGGTTCAGTGTAAGTACCAACCGATGGTTGTCCTTGAGCATCATACTCAATACCAAACGATGATTGTTGAGGAATGGCAGAAGAATGGACTACATCAGCACCAGTGTGTGTAGGCATAATTCCAAATGAAGAAGGATTAACCCCACCAATAGGTACTGGTTCACCGTTAATACCAAGCGTTCTCACAATTTCTTGCGTAGGTGTCATATTATCAGCATTTACAGCATCAATATCTAAACTTACAATACTATCAAGGTAATTTTTTGTTCTTCTCGTGTAAGGCTTTTTACCACCTTTACCAGCACCTAATCTGTTATGCACATCGAGTTTACCACCGGCTGGATAATAGGATAAACCGTTGTTTGACATATTACTACCATATTGCGATGAGTCAAATCTGTGCTGTCCGACAGTACCTACTATACCATGAATAGGATGCGCTTTCCAGTTTTTAGTTCTCGATTGAGCGTTATCAATAGCAGTGTGTATTCCACCGTCTTGATAGTCTTGAGCAAATTGTTCATCAGCGTGAATGCGATGAAGTGAAAACTCGTCATCAAAATTACCACTCGTCATTAACTGTCCGACAGTCGCAACACGCAACGGGACTTCTCTTACATTCGACTCATCAATTATTTTTTGTACATGTTCTCTTAATCGTGCTTTTTGTTGACTTGTCTTACCTTCTAATCCCATACCTTCTAAGACTTCATCGGGTGTCATGTTACCGTTTAATTCAAAACTGTTGTCAAGCATATGACTCATAACATCACGATGAAAACCTTTTTGTTTTGGAGTAACTGTTTTACTTTCATCCGATGTTCTGTAAACAGACGCTTTGATACCGTGTACACTATGGTCTGCATTTGTAAGCCACCGTTCAGCGTCATACATCAAGCGGTTATGATTAGACATAAACTTCTCCGGGTCGTTAATGTCAAAATGATTTGGGTCATGTTCCATAACTATAGGTAATAATTTTTTTGCGGCTTCAAGGACAGCGTTACGACTATTTTTAGCCATGTTATCGGTAAAACCGGCATCTGTTTTCCAATGAGTAGTTTGTTTACCAAGAACAGATTCACTTGAACGGCGTTGTAACCTATTCAATTCTACCTGCCCTTCATCTAATTCTTGTCTTAACTCTTGTACCTGTTCCGGTGAATCCATATATTGAATCATTTCAGTAATAACATTCAACCGTTCATTCAATTCTTTTTCCTTTTGCATTGCGGGAAGCATACCACCAAACTTCAATGCGGAGTCAATAGTTCTTGTAGTAAATGTTGTGTCTTCTGTTGCTTGAATGCTGGTTTTACTGCGTTGGTTTTTCGCTTCCGCTTCTTTACCCTTTTTCTGTCGTAATTGTACTTCAAAACTATTTAACCACCCTTTAAGTTCGTCTATATCCCCATCGTTAAGGAATGAACCCTCTTTTTCCATACGATGTTTAATGTCAGCATACATTGGGTTGTCGTCTGTCAAATCGTTGATGTTGTTTAGAATACGATTAGGAGAATTACTCCCAGTTTCTTTTGCTATTGCTGTTAAAATACGCAAGGCTTTTGCGCTATCCGGCGAAGTAATGTAATTTTTTACATTATTAAAATTAGGTTGTTTAGCACCCCAACCCATAAAATCCATGTAATCCTCATGGTCCACTCCGAAACTTACAGGAATGTTCCCACTTACTAAGTCCTTTAATGATTGAACCGAGTTTTTCTGCGGTTTGTAGGGGTCTAATGTTTGTCCCAACATTGTTTTTCGCCAATGATTTGCTCTTGCTTTCTCACCAATAGGTGCATCCGATGTATGCGCTCCATAGGTGCTTTCGGGTTGAGATGTTTTTAACGGATTATGTGAATGTAAAGTCTGTTTAATAGTATCAACTTTAAGTTTCTTTCTTTCATCACTACTCATTGTACGAATAGAATGTAGTAGTTGAGGGTTGTAACTCGATTGATGTAATGTCCAATTATGCTTATCACCACTACTGGTTTGTGTATAGGCATTAGCAGGTGAGAATAGATTTTGTAGAATATCACCGTCTTGAAACCTTACAAACTTAGTAGCACCTCCTTTTTGTTTTTCTACCTGCCCTATTTCTCTTGATTTCTCCGGCCCAAAGTGCATCCCTAAAGCCATGTTAATTGGATTGGGGTGTAGTTGACCGTGATGTTGCTCATTTACTTCAAATAACCCCGAAGTAGAGGGGAGTAACATATTTTTGTTTTTTTGTTGAAACGGAGTTGGAATGTGTGCAGTGTCTTCGGTTTGCACCCCACCGGTAATATCCACAGGCTCATTACTCGCTATGTTTGCATACGCCTGTTCGATTTTTTCTTCTTCTGTTAATTCGTCTTCATTATGAGCAACACTGTGAATATTGTCATTGTAGGTAGCCAAAGTCATACCAGCACCACCAACTTGAGCGAAAGGTTTACTCCAAAACTTTGCTGGTCCTATAGTATGATTACCACCTTTATCAAATCGCCAAAACTTAGATTTTTCTTCATCGGGATGAGGGCCATGCGGAGATTGTAAATAAGTAAGGTCGGTTCTCATCTCTTTAGCCAGTGAGGACAAAGAGCCATGAGATTTAGCCTCCGACTCCATCTGTTCTAAGTCATGAAGTGGGATAATCGGCCCATCCATTTCTCCGTATATAGGGTGATTAAGAAGCGGCTTTCGTGTTTTAGGGTCATAACCTGCAAGGAATAGAACATCCTCCATTGGCATACGAGTATGCTTCGGGTCCATCCCTTTTGATTTTTTATAGTGTTTAAATGTCCCAGTCCGTAAGTCTTTCAACGAGTAACTGTCTTGAACGGGCTTTGAATGTAAACCGAGTCTTGGTAGAATGTCAAATGGTTTCCCAACTCCTTCATTATCACCATCGGGTAGTTCTATCCCAAAGCGATTATGTATCGCTTCTGCAATGTAATGTGAAATTGGTTGCCCTCCTATTTCATAAGTATGAGCCGCCTCTCCGATTACACCTTGTGAAAAACGGTTATCACCTTGTCTAAAGTCACCCTCAAGTGTTTCTTGTCGTAAATGACCGTTTGGGCCAAAGTGACCGCTTGCTCTTAACGCCCAGTTCTTTTCCGGTGTACGACGCATTAAATTGTTCCAAGTTAATCGAGCCGTAGGGATAAACTCACCATTTGGTAACTTTATTTCATTATGATTGTCAACTCCTTTTTCATGTAGATGACGCATTACGGCTGTGCGTTCTTCGGGATTGAGCCATTCAAGACCAAGGTGATACCCCTCTTGTCCTAATCCAACAGCATGATTATCAGCGTTTTCATCTACAACATATCCGCCGCTTTGCCACTGCTTTGCTCTTTGATTAAAATGGTCCACTCGTAAACGATTTTCAGTTTCTTCTGCTGAACGACCATCAGCGAGATACTGGTCTTTCAATTCACTGTTAAGTTTATTCCAGCGTTGATAATCTCGCTCGTAAAAGTCATGTTGATGACTGTAATTAGATTTATGGTGTCTCAACGAACCAAGGATTTTTTTACCGTTATATCCGTGAATCAATGGACTTTTTTTCGTTTCTAAATGCTTTTGAAACTCTTTTTCCATTTGCGCTTCTTCTTTAGAATGACCGCCAAAAATATGACTTCGTAAAACTTCAACATAACCAGCATTACCTTTACTTGAGTCCATTCGCAAAAGAGGGTGATTGGTATGGTGAAAAGGATAATTATGCTCTCGATATGGATGAGATGAGGTAGGTACATATCGAGGCCATACAGCGTGAGATTCTCTCACATTGTCAGCACCCGATAAACTGTCTTTCCAAACATGGTTTGTTTGTTCACCATGTGTATGATGGTGTGCGAGAAGAAAACCCGGACCTTCTTTGTAAGACGGGTCTTGTTCTACTTTTGTAGTATCGTCTTCTTCTTTTTGAATTAGTTCAGCCGTATATTTTAATGACCTTGAAAGTGTGTCTGTAGGGGCTTTGTTAAGAGATTCCCAAGCAATAATGTATTCAGCGGCACTAAACGCTAAGTCATTACCATCTGCTAAAGAAAGTAGTAATTCGTCTTTAGCAATGTTGAATTGTTCTGCTACCATGTTTTCACCGCCTTATGAAAGCGGTTGAAACTTTGGACAAGCAAAAATATCCATACCGTCATGTAGATTACAACCACTACGAGTATTACCACCGCATGTCCGACAAGCGATAGGTGCGCCACCCTCACTTTCTTCACGCATTGAAGCACTTGGGTTTGCTTTCTTGATGGCTACCTTTGTCATGTAACCGCCTCAATACCTTCGTTCTGTTCCGCCTTCTGCGTCTTCTCTTTCAGCACCAGTGCCAGCATGTGGGTTCATACGACCGCCAAGTTTACTCAAGTCAACTTTCTTGTCGTGTTTATCTCGTTTTGGTTTACCGTCTTCGTATTCAATGGTGTTACCGTTTGTAGTATAATAAGCGGTCTTTGTTTGTCCACCGGATTCAGTAACCAAGTGTGGATTGATGTCAGTAATTTTTTCCTTTGGGAGTGGTTTTGGGTCAGCCAAAGGGTCAGCCTTTTCCATTTTACCACCACAGCCCATTTTCATGCAACCCATTTTATTCATTTTAGAACCGCAACTTGGACAGTCTTTACAATCACATTCTCCTTTAGGACAATCACATTTTCCCTTTTCCATTTTACCACCACAGCCCATTTTCATGCAACCCATTTTATTCATTTTAGAACCGCAACTTGGACAGTCTTTACAATCACATTCTCCTTTAGGACAATCACATTTTCCCTTTTGGAGATTATCAATGCGTAATGTCATAGATTCTGCTTTT
>Ga0209634_1002918_pt1 | contig 11803 bp, 7 predicted proteins | sample LinPmetageLP40_FD_184043 | JGI IMG/M metagenome (GOLD analysis project Ga0209634, IMG submission 184043) | Marine viral communities from the Pacific Ocean - LP-40 (SPAdes) (version 2) | ecosystem: Environmental > Aquatic > Marine > Oceanic | place: Pacific Ocean | collected 2010-08-26 | reverse complement strand
TAGCTCGTTTTCAAGATGCTTCTAACTATTATGCATTAAGAACTGTAGGGTCAAATGCTAATGTAGGATTTGTAGTAAATCAAGGAGGTTCTTTAACAGAAATATATGGAGGTAATTGTAATGGTGGTACTACATATAGTATTGCTGTATCTTATGATAAGACTACTGCTAATTTACGTTTATATGTACAAAACCAGTTAGTCAAACATGTAAACTATAATCCTAGTGTATCCCCCTTTACTTCTGGGGCATTAACTATTGGTGCAAATGATGATGTATCTGGTGGGTCCGCAGCAAGTCAAGAACGTTATAAAGGTAAAATTGAGTATATACGCATGTCTGACGGTGGTAGATATAGAACATCTACCATAAATGCACTTACTACTACCGCTACAGTAATTGGAGGAGCACCTTTAGGGGCTATAGATCCTATAGATACTTTATCTGTTAGAGTATTTGATTCTTCTGTTAGTGTTAGTGATAGATTTAATTCTATGGCAGATAGAAAACCTGATAAAGGATTTACTACTGATAAAACTTTTGCAGTAGAAACGTTTACTTCCCATGCTGGATATGAAAAAAGAAGATTAAAATCTAGAAGACCTACACGAAACTATGATTTACAATATACCAATATAACAGGAGTAGAAAAAACTGCAATTGAAAATTTTTATAATGCTAGAAGCGGAGATTTTGAGTCTTTCAGTTTTGACTTGTCACATTTAAATGAAAGTGGTACAATAACTACAAGATTTGATGGGGCTTTAAGTACAACTCAAATCTTGTCTTCAGGTTCTTCTTTAACTGAAAACTTTTATACTGTGGGTTTTAAATTGAAAGAGACATTTGACTAATGACTGCTAGAAATTACGACATAATACTAACTGTAGCAGATGCTACAGATTTTGTCTCAGGTAATGCTATTGTAGGTGTTACAAGTGCTACGGTGGGGTTTATTGCTAATGTTAATATTACAGCTAAACAACTAAAAGTTAAACTAAATAATGTAAAACAAGAGTTTCATGATAGTGAGACTATTACTTCTAATAGTGTAGTTATAAGTGGTACTGCAAATGGTGTATTAAATACTCTTACAGTACCTTTTCAATCTAATGTAAGAGCAAGTGAAACAACCACAGCTACTACTACTATAGCTTCTCAAGCTCCTAGTCCTTTTATAGCAGAAAAAAATGCTTTTACTCAAAATCCAATAGTAAGGCTATATGAAATATACTATCCAGGTGAGTGGTTTCCTACAACTCCAGAAGGAAATCCTACTGGAGATGGAGAAGGACTATCATGGCCTACTAATTTTCCTTTAAAATTTGCTGATGTTGCAGGAGATTTAGTATCTGACTTACAATATAACGTAACTTATAATGGAGAATCTTATATACCTTTTCCTGTAAATTTAACTAGTATTAGCCAGGCTACTGATGGACAAATTAATGAACTTACACTAACTGTATTTAATGTTGACAATATCATATCTACTTTAGTAGAAGATCCTTACATTGTAGGTAATAATACGTCTAATGCTTGTGTTGCTAATGTTAATGGTGTGCCTTGTCATGGTATTGATCCCAGAACTATTAATTTTACACCAGCCCAAGTGGGCAATGTTGGTGAAATAGCTTTTGACACTTTAACAAGAGCAAGAGGAAATGGACTTGCTTATAGTGCAGATGTTGTTAGCCTATATGGAAAATCCAATGCTTCTTTTACAAAAGAGCAAACAGAGTCTGTTAAAGGAACTTGGCGATCATTAAAAAATGATTCTAGAGATTTAGTAGGGGGTGTGGTAAATATTAAGACTACTTTTTCAAACTTTTTAGATGTTTGGCCTGAACACAGTTCTATTAAATATTTTACAGCAAATGTAATTGAAGTTTATAATGCTATGCCTTATAGAGTTGGTGACAGTGTACGCTCTTCTAGAGGCTCTACCAGTGCGACAATACAAAGCATACAAGAAAATAGATTTTTATTCTTAACTAACGAGTTAGAATCTAATACTACTGTAGGAGATGATATTTTTATTATAAATGCAGATGCAGATACTGAATCCTATATAGAAGATAACTTTAAAGTTGATCAACTAGAATCTCTAGATACAACAACTGCCGATTTTAATTTAGTTACGTGGTTGCAATATTTTAAACAAGTAACTCCAAGACGTAAATACTATAAAAATACATGTCAATGGCAGTACAAAGGTGAAGAGTGTCAGTATCCTGGGCCAGCAGGGGGTACTATACCTGGCACTACTCTTACAGCTAATACTAATCCTATTGCAGCAGATAATACAACTGCTTCGGGTCCTGAAGGTGATATATGTGGTAAAAATATATTAGCATGTACTATCAGAAATAACTCAATACATTTTGGAGGTTTCCCTGCAACAGGACGAACAATACCCAAACAATAAAATTAAAGGTTGCATACTTCCTTGGATACATCTATTTGGGGAGATAAGCGGTGATTTTAAAGTATGTTGTTTTGCTGAAGGGGAGCCTGCTGCTTCTATTTTAGGTACGTACAAACAACCTTTAGAAGAAATTTGGAATGGAGAACCTCTAAGAAATATTAGAACATCTTTTCTTAAAGGAGAAATTCCTAAAGAATGTTATACTGCTTGTTACTCTAAAGAAGTTTTAGGAGATACTAGTAGTAGAATTAGTAAAAATCAATACTATCGTAATTGGGCAAAATTACAAAATCTAACTACTAGTGACGGTTATCTACAAACTAAACCAATATTTTTAGACATTAGATTTGGTAATTTATGTAATTTTAGATGTAGAATGTGTGGTCCTGATGCTTCTACCAGTTGGTATAAAGAATCTCCTAATTGGCATACTAACAAAGCTATAGATAAATTTACTGATAATGTAATATTTTGGGATAGCTTAGATGATTTTGCTCCTTTTTTACTAGATGTATATTTTGCAGGAGGAGAACCTTTTATACAAGATGGGCACTATAAGCTTTTAAATTATTTAATTGATAATAATTATGCCAATAAAATAACACTAAGTTATAATTCTAACTTAAGTTATCATAAATATAAAAAGCATGACTTAGAAGAGTTGTGGTCAAACTTTAAAAAAGTAAAATTATGGCCTAGTTGTGAAGGATTTGGCAAAAAAGGAGAATACTCTCGTAAAGGATTACAATGGGATGTATTTGAGAATAATGCTATTAGATTTCATAAATATATAGAAACTATTAGTATAGTTTTTAGTATATGGAGTGTGACTAACTTACCTGAATTTATATTATGGTGTAAAAAACATAATCTAAAATTTTATATTACAACTTTAATACGCCCTGATCACTCTTCAGTTACTTGCTTACCTACAGATACCAAAAGAAAGATAAATGATATGTATAAGTCTTTTTTACAGCAGTATAAAGACTTATTAGAAAGTCACGAGTTAGATAATATATTACAAGTATTATCTTTTATGAATGGTAAGGATGATTCTTATCTATTACCTGATTTTATTGATTTTAATAATCAATTAGATAAATCTAGAAATGAAAATTTTATAGATACTTTTCCGGAGTTTGCATCTTGGTACATAAATACATAGGAATACGTCATTCTTATGACGAAATAAACTGTATTACACTAATTAAAAATTTTTATCATACTGAGTTGAATTTACAATTTTCTTTGCCTAATTACCCTCTTTCTAGGCATTGGATTAAAGAATTTACTACAGTAAGTATAGATAAATGGGCAGCTCAATGTGCTAAAAAAGTAAGTTTGACAAACGCTAAAGATTATGATGTAATAGCATTTAAGTCAGAAAAAACAAATTTAATAATACATTTTGGAATGTACTTAATGGCATCTAAAATGTTACACATCGAAGAAGGGGGGCTTTCGCGTGTAGAAACTTTATCAGATTATTGGATAGAGAATATACATTCGATATATAGACATGACAGCTTGGTATAATAAATATAAAGATTTTCCATATGTACATTTAGGTAATAACGCAGAAACAGGGATTGATTGTTTTAATCTCTGTAAATTAGTGTACTTAAATGAGTTAGGTATAGATATTCCTTACACTAGTGATCACTTTTGTAAGATAGTAGATGAAGATTGGTACAGTAAGACACATGAGCGTTATTTTGAAATAGGAGGTGCTGCTACTGATACTTATGGTTGGAGAAAAGTTAAAGAACCTAAACTTTATGACATTATAACTATGAGTTTAGGTGCTACAAATGTAACTAATCACTGTGCTTTATATGTTGATAAAAATAAAATGTTACAAACCATGATTAAGCATACAAGCTGGATAGCTCCTTATGGAAACTATTACAAACAATATACTACAGGGATATATAGATGGAAAGATTTGTAAAGTTAAAAGAAGATATGAATGCACACGCTATGAGAGACTATCCTAAAGAGTGTGTTGGTATTGTTACTAATGACTTTACTTATGTACCTTGTACTAATATATCCACTTATCCTAAACAAACTTTTATATTAGATCCTGCAGACTTAGTTAGGAATGATGGCAACATATGGGGTATTTTTCACTCCCATCCAGGAGATGAAAATCCCATACCAAGTAAAGAAGATAAAGTAAGTGCAGCTTTTCAAGAGTATAAATTTTTAGTAGGATTTAACAATAAATTTTATATATATTGGTTAGATCATAACGTAGACGCACTCATATTTGATGAGTTTAAGGAAGAACATCTTGTTAATTAATCTTAAAATACACTCAGCTTATAGTAAATTTTTTACAGAAAAGTCATATACGCTAGAAGCGTATACAGCTAGTGATGTTTTATTCTATCTTAAAGCATTACATCCTAAATTTTCTAAATATATGATTCAAGTACATTCTGGTGTTTCAGAAGAAGGAATCTCTATACTAGATAGTAAATTAAATCAAATTTCGGATGATATGTTAGAAGTTAAAAAGTTTAAAGAGGGAGAGACAATTCATTTAGTTCCTAATATATCAGGCGGGGGTGGTAAACGTTTTAGAAATGCACTTCTTTTTATGGCGCTTATTGTTGCAGCTCCTTATATTATGAGTTATTTAGGTACTCTGGGTGCAGGTGGGAGCACTGCAGTCCTTAGCGGTACGGTCGCTCCTGTACCCATGGCAGCTCCTATTGTACAGGCTGGAAGTACAGGATTAAGCGTTATGAAAACTATTGGACTTAATTTGGCTATGTCAGGCATTACAGCTCTAATGACTAAATCTCCTGCACAAAGAGCTAGTAAACAAACTGATTCTACAACAAGAGATGCTGGTATGTTTGGTGGTTTAACTAATAGTTCTACTAGTGGTACACCCGTTGCTTTAGTATACGGAATGAATCGTGTTGGTGGTCAGTTTTTAAGTGGGTATATAAGTTCTATATCTCATGGAAGTAGTGACACAATCAGTGTAGGAGCGCAATTTGATGGCACATAGAAATTTTATTAATCATTCTAATACGCTAGTTCCTCAAATACAAGGTGCAAAAGGCGGTAAAGGAGGAGGCGGTCAACCTTATGAGCCAACAGAAGATCCTCAAAGTTTATTTTCAACTGACATTCTCTTTGTAGTCATAGGACTAGGAGAGGGGCCTCTATATAGAATTAATCCTAATGGTCCTCAAGATATACAATTAACAGATAGTTCAATTGATGATCTTATTAATCTAGATGGTGATGGTCTTGAAAATACACAAAAATTTAAAACATTATCCACTACTGGTACAACGGTTCAGGGTAGATTAGATACATTTGGAGAAACAATTACTACTCCTCAAAATTTTGCATCTTCTGTTGTTTTAAGACACGGAAGTAGTGGAATACCTGCAACTGGTGTTACTCTACAAGAAACTTCTGCTAAAGACTGGGATGCTTTAGAATTTCAATTTTTGATAACATCTCTTCAAACAATTACTGATGAAGGGGATTTATTACGACACAGTATTTCAGTAGCTATAACAGTATTTAATAGAACTGGAACGACTCAAATTGCTAGTGTTTCTAGAACTATAACTGGTAAAACAAATACTTCTTTTAAATTTACAGTAAAAATTCAAATACCTGAAGCATCTAAAAGTACGGATGGATATAGATTTAGTGTATCAAAAACCTCTGGAGATTCTACTAGTTCTGGTACAAATGATGATATACAGTTAGTAGGATGGAATGAGATAGAAAATTCTCCACAAGCTTATCCTAGAACTGCTCATATAGGCTATGCCTTAAGAGCTGGTGACGAGCACAATGGTATACCAACTTTTACTTCTTTAGTTAAAGGATTAGTACATAAAGTACCTTCTAATTATAATCAACCTACTCTAGTAACAGGAGAAATTGATTGGCGTCATATAGAAGTTCCTTCTACGGGAGCTAATAGTCCTGCTACTGCTGGTTATTACTTACAACAGTCAGGTACTAATGTACAAACAAGTGCTACTATAAATATTTATAGAGGCACTTGGGATGGAACTTTTGTATATTCGTGGTCTCAAAATCCCGTATGGATTATATATGATATATTAACTAATAAAACATATGGTTTGAGCATACCAGAAGAAAATATAGATAAATATAGATTCTACCAAATTGCACAATTTTGTGATGCTTGTGATTTTACTACAGGTAATTTCGTAGGAGTAGATGGATTATCTGATGGGACTTTTAGAAGTAAACCTAGAAACACATTTACAAGTATTAGAGAAAACCAACTTGGACTACTTCAAGGTACTAAAATTAAAGAAAGAAGATTTATCTTAGATATAACTATTGCTGATCAGACTCAATCTTTTGATACTTTAAATAGTTTAGCTGCAAGTTTTAGAGGTGCTATAATTTACGCTCATGGTAAAGTAACACTAGCTTGTGATTTGCCTGAAGAGACTCCTGTTGCGGTATTTAATGAAACTAATATAAAAGAGAATACTTTTATAATAGGAGGCAATAAGGAAAGTGAAGTATTAACTGGCGTAGATGTTAGTTATATTGATCCTACAAATCATTTTAAAAGAGAAACAGTTCGAATTGACCAGCTAGGTAGTAATGATGGAATTAGAAAAACTGAAATAGAGAATATTCAATCTCTAGATTTATCAGGAGTTACTAGACGAAGTCAGGCGTTAAGATTTGCACAATATCAAATAGCTTCTTCTAGATACTTAAAGAGAACTACTACTTTTACTACTAGCGTCGATGCTTTACAGCTAGCTCCTGGAGATGTGATATCCGTAGCTTTTCAGGCAAGTGGTATAGCTTATGGTTTTGGTGGAAAAATAGAAAAAGATTCTGCAGTTACTTCATCTAATACTAATGTATTTTTAGAACATTATACTGTTCCGTCTCTTAGTGCAAGTAATTTTGGCACTTCAAATACTGGTCCTTTAGCTTTAAGAGTAATTAAAGCAACTAGTGATAGAATTGATTTATATATAGTTTCAAATAGTGCTTTTGCTCTTTCTACTACAGATAATGTTACTTCGGGAAGTGATAGAGCTACTGTTAATCCTATTAAAAGATTTAATCCTATAACCAGTTCTTGGGATAATTATACTGCTTTTACTGCTAATAATGTTCCTAAAAAAGGAGATTTATGGACATTTGGAGAACTTGTAAAAGAAGATACAAATATTTATAGCTCTAAAAGTGATAAACTTTTTAAAATAACTCAAATAGAACGTGAAATGGATACTAATGAAGTTAATATATCAGCTGTAGAATATATATCTAACGTATACGTAGATTCAGATACTTTTATTGATTACAAACCTACTGCCTATACTGATATACAATCTGCTTTAACTGTTCCTCCTGTACCTAATTTTAATTTTTTTGCTAGTCCTAGACAGCATACTGATGGATCAATAGTTCTAACTGGTGTACTAGAAACGTCTACTGAACGAGACGGATTCGGTATAACTTATATTACTGAATATGAAATGTCTAAACCATCTGCAGAGTCTCTAGTAGCTAATGCAAATTTATCTGGAATTAGTGGTCAGACTATTCAGGTATCTGATGCTAATGTCCTACTAGAAACTGGTTCTGTAACTATAGCAGGTAAAAATGGTTTTTCAAGTATTGTAGGTGAGATAAAATTATTATGTACAGACGTTAGTATTGTAGATACTGCATCAGGTACTGTAGATGGTAATGTAGAGTTAACTATACAGGGTTTTGGTCAAGTATTTGATGAAAATTTTCAATGTAATATACTAGAAGCTAATGATAGTGGTGTATTTGCAGGATTAAAAGGTACAGATAATATTATCATTCCTATAAAGGAAAAAGATCAAGAACAGGGTTTATTAAATTTTATAGGACATGCAGGTACTATTACTGCTATTAGTCAACCTATAACTGGATTTACTTTAGCATCTGATAAAGTAAAAATAGAAAATAAAAGAACTGATGATGTAACTTTAGTTACCAAGATACCCGAGCCTCCATTCTATATTAAATTAAATCAACTTTTAGATTCTAGACATTATTCTAATAATAGTTTTTATGTATCTGGATCTGAATCTACATTTGTAAAATCAGGAGAAATAAATGGTGATGATTCTACTACTATTGATTTACCGGTAAGACCTAGAGATAAAGCTTTTGTTCGTTTATTTATAGATGGTACAGAGCGAACTGCAGGTCAGTTTGTTTTAAATAACGATAATGTACAAATGAATGCAAATATAGTATACAATAGTACTGCTGCAGAAACAGCTTTTAGAGCAGAGGTAGATTACTATAATGTCCCAATATTTGAGATAGGAGACAATGTTCAGTCATCTTTTGATAGTATTTTTTCTATATCAACTACTAGTTATGATGTTGCTTCTGCTAAATATAATGCTGCATTAACTGCTAATTACATATATAAAATACAAACAGCTACTACACCTTCTAATAATTTAAGTGGCTTTACCTTTACTAATATTTCTATTAATCCTGTAGGTACTATTAGCAATATTTCTGGAGGGATAGCTACTTTTGAATATGATACAGGACAATATACTGGTAAATTTCATTTAGCTAATAATCGCGTGTATAGTTTAGAAACTGGTTCTGAATTTGAGCAAATATTTCTAACCAAGGATGGACATACACCCGAATTAACAGTTGGTACAACATCTGTTAGAGCTAGAAATAGAAGTAGGGGGGGTAGGACTAGCGCATTTAATACAAAATCTGTTAAACTAGGTAATTCTCCTCTTCCTATACAAAAGGTAGAAAATGCTAGTATTATTGAATCGTTATATCGTGAACAAACTGGAGGAGTTGCTGTTCGTGTTACTCTACAATTTGATCATATACAACAACAGAGTGTAACAGATTATGAAATATCTTATAAATTAGATGCTGTTGAGGATGTGGGTACTAATGACGGAGGCACTGATTTAACATCTTTTAATACTGTAAAAGTTCCTGCCACCGGAGTTGATGACGATGGTAAAATTAGATTTACTGTTAATGGTATAAATAGAGGACCAACTAGTGATGCTAGAAATGTCCTATTTAGAATTGTACCTTTAAATAAAGATATAAGAGGAATAACTGCTACTATAAGTAAATCTATTATTGGTAAAACAGATAAACCCTCAAATATATTTAATTTTACTGGCGGTCAACAGACTGATCAAATTACCTTACTATGGTCTTATGCTAGAGGAGCAGATGGAGAATTATCAGATATTGATCTTAAAGAGGTAGTTATAAAAAGACTACCAGGAACACTAACAAATAGTATAGAAAATTTTGTTTTAGCAGATGACCTAGTAACAGTATCTGCAGGTACTGCTCGTAAATCTATACCCATAGATACTTTTGGAGAATTTACTTATTTTGCAAGAACTAGGGATACTAGCGGTAATTTCAGTGATGAAGTAGTTGCAATTACTCTTATTACCTCTAGACCTATTAGAAGTACTGTAGTTGCTGCATTTAGTGAAGATAGCCCTTCTATTAATTTTACTTCTCTAACTAATACAAATGCAGGAGAAGATAACTTTCCTTCTTTTGCTGATTCTAATACAGGTGGTTTAGCTTTTAATAAGTCCGATTCACCATTTGATTCTAGTACTACAGATAATGCTAATGGTACTTCTAGTGGTTGGTCAGCTACTGCTACTGCTACTGATCTATTAGCTGCTGGTACTGCTGAGTATATAACACAAATTAGAGATTTTGGATCAACAGTGACCGGTTCTATATTTGTGGATATTGAGGCTACTCAGTCGGTACAAACTAACTGGACCGATACTAAGGAAACTTATATATCAGGTGTTACAGAGGTTTCTGGTACTAGCGGTGTACTAAAAGAAGTTCAATTTGGTGGAATTGGTCATGTGCTAGGATTTAGTAATACTGATGTGGTATCTCCTAGATTTGATTCAAATAATCAAACCATGATGAGTGGCGGTGTTGATGGTAATGTATTTGCTATATGGAATGATGGCCAATATACTGGTAATGTTATAGCTATTACAGGAATTACAAAAGCTAGTCCTGCAGTTATAACTACTGATGGTGTTCATGGTATAGCTAATGGTGATAGAGTTATTATTCATGATGTAAATGGTATGACAGAGATAAATGACAGAGAACTTTATGTAAACGCTCCTTCTACAACTACTATACAACTATATACTGATACAGGTAGAACCTCAGCTCTTAACTCTAGTGGTTTTGGTACGTATACTTCTTCTGGTGTAGTAGACGAAGGTGATTATTCAAATTCAAACTCGTATGCACTAATAGCAGGACTTATAGATGCTGATGAAATTAGATTAGGAGCCAGTTATCATGCAAATGGAGATGCTACTGGTGGTAATGCTTTAGCTAATATAACAAGTATAGCTTCTAATTATAAATTAGTTAGTCTTAAACAATTTAATGATACAGGTTCTGGTGATACTTTTGCAGGCACATTAGGAGCTATTACAGCACAAACACAAATTAGAACTACTACTGCTGCTGATGCTCAATTATTTCATGCAAATGGTAACGTAATTACTACTCAATTTGTAGGTGGTACAGTTAATGATGGATTTCAAACTTACCAAGCTGGTAGTAGAACGTTTAGACAGTTCCAATTAAAATTTATATTAAAAAATGATCAGCCCGAAGAATTTGACTTTACAATTGATAAATTTAGGTATACTATAGAAAAGGATACAGTTACTTTTACAGATACTACTGCATATAACGCTACTACTAAAACTATTGATATTACTAGTGCAGGTTTTTTAACTAGGCCTGTGGTAAGTTACGCAATGCTAGATGAGGATTCAAATAAGCCACATATAGTAGTAACTACAGCTGCCTCAAATCAAGCAATTAGTTATCAAGTATTTAAAAGTAGTGATGGAAGCGCAGGTTCTACCTCTGCAGGTATGTCTGTAATGATGACAGCAACAGGAGTTTAAATGGCATTACAAGATTCAAATACATATATAGAACCTACAGCAGGTACTTCACTGAATGCTTCTCGTACTCAGTTTAATAACTCTTTACGCTCATTACTAACTAACTTTAGAAGCTCAAGTCCTCCTGCTACTGTAAATATTAGTGCATCTGGTGAAGGTATTAGTGTGCCCGATGGTACTATAATGCATTTTGCTAATTCTAATGTTAATGCTTTGTTTGTGTCTGATTCTAGTAATAAAAAATCTTCTCCAATTGGTGGTAACTTTACTAGAAGTGGTATAGGTCACCGCAATGAGAATGGTATTACAGTAATGATGGCTAATGCTCCTTCTTATGAAATAGGAGAGTTAGCAACCACTGTTACTGCAG
>Ga0209634_1002916_pt1 | contig 11805 bp, 14 predicted proteins | sample LinPmetageLP40_FD_184043 | JGI IMG/M metagenome (GOLD analysis project Ga0209634, IMG submission 184043) | Marine viral communities from the Pacific Ocean - LP-40 (SPAdes) (version 2) | ecosystem: Environmental > Aquatic > Marine > Oceanic | place: Pacific Ocean | collected 2010-08-26 | reverse complement strand
GTGTTGGAAACTCATCTTCATTAGCTATAGCAGCAGGAGCAACTGCTCCAGGTCAACCAGCTGTTAACACAGAAGAATGGACAATTCCACAAGCTATTAAAACAATTGATTTAAGTTAACAATAAGAATATAACTAACAAAAAAGGAGTAAACTATGGCATATAAATATTGTACAGCAACTAACACAGGTAAAGACTTTTTTACCCATGAAGATAGAACAAGATTTCATCTAGAAGGTCATCCTGGTAATGTTTGGATTACAGGTGATAATAACTATGGTGTAGCATGGATATCAAAAATTTCTGGCACTGTTAAAACAAAATCTGAAGCACAAGCTATCGTAACAGGCGTTATTGAAACAGCACAAGGTGTTTGGGACAATGATAATGTTTCAGGTGAATCATCAGATGAAAAAATTTTAAGACTAAAAGATAGACCAGCTACATATAACATAATTTAATAAAGTTCTTATGACAGATTTCAAAGCCATAAAAGGATTTAATGTCAAGAGCCTTGCGGCAGATCCGTTGACTGCAGGAATTGCTGGTGCTACATGGTCATCAGGTGGTAATATGAATACAGGTAGATCAAGTCACTTACCATCACAAGGAGGAACACAAACAGCGGCAATGGCTGCTGGAGGAGGACTTCCAACAAGCACTACAGCGGTCACAGAACAATATAATGGCTCAGCTTGGACAGAAATAAATAATATTAATAATTCAAGATCAGCTGGTGGTGGAGCAGGTACTTCAACAGCTACATTAATTTTTGGAGGTAATAGTCCAACTGTTGATACAGAATCTTTTGATGGAACAAATTGGACAGAACTAGCTAATTTAAACACAAGCAAAGAATCCCCAAGAGGAACAGGTACTCAAACTGCCGCAATATGTGTTGGTGGTGCTAATAGTAATAGTAATAGAACAGAAACTTGGAATGGATCATCTTGGACAGAAGTTGCAGAATTAAATACTGCAAGAGGTGCTGGACAATGTATGGGTTTACTAACTGCGGCTTTATTTGCTGGAGGTGGTTATCCTACTGTTGCAGTTGTAGAAAATTGGAACGGAAGTTCTTGGACAGAAGTTGGAGATTTAAACACAGGTAAAAATGATGGAGGAGCGGCAGGAACATCAACATTAGGTTTAGCATTTAGACTTGGTACTAATGAGGGTTGGAACGGAACGAGTTGGACAGAACTTAATAATTTAGGAGTAAGTAGAGAGGGTATAAGTGGTTGTGGTACACAAACATCAGCAGTAGGTTTTGGTGGCTCTCCTGGACCATCTGCTAAAGGTACTGCAACAGAAGAATTTAGTGCAGCAGGTGTTACAGACACAATTAAAAACGAAGGACAAGTTTATTACAACTCAACAGCTGGCACAATGAATATAACAGCAGTAGTTTACGGTACTGGTGCGTGGGCAGCTGGTGGTAATATGAATACTTCCAGAAGTATTTTAAGAGCAGCGGGTACACAATCAGCTACATTAGCTTTTGGTGGTAATATTCCTCCTGAAACAGGTAGTGTTAATACAGAAACTTATAATGGATCAACATGGACAGAAGTTAATGACATGAATACATCAAGAAATGGTTCCTTTCAAGCTGGAACTCAAGCACTAGCATTAGCATCAACCGGTACTACACCAGGTGGTCGTACAGCTAATTCAGAAGAATGGGATGGAACAAATTGGGCAGAAGGAAATAATGTAAATACAGCAAGATATGAAACAACGGGTTGTGGAATTCAAACAGCCGCTTTAGGTTTTGCAGGTATCTCAACAGGCAACGTAGCTCTTACAGAAAATTATGACGGTACTTCTTGGACTGAAGTTGGGGATTTAAATACTGCAAGAAGGAGTCTGGCAGGAACAGGTACATCAACACTAGCATTAGCATGTGGTGGAAATGAAGCTCCAGGAACTTCTGCAAAATCAGAAGAATATAATGGTACTTCATGGGCAGAAGGAAACGATTTAAACACAGCAAGAATAGGTGGAACATCATTTGGTATACAAACAGATGCCGTAGTAGCATTTGGTGGAACTGTAAATGTTGAATTTTATAATGGCACTTCTTACACAGAAGGTGCAAATATTGCCACATCAGGAACACAAGGTGGATCAGCAGGAAATAGTTTAGCTGGTCTAGTTTTTGGTAGACAACCTTTTCCATCTGCTTGTCAAGCAACAGAAGAATGGACCGTACCTGAATCAGTAACAAATTTGGTAATGTCGGATTAATATGACAACATATAAAAACATAAAAGGTATCGAAATAAAATATTTAAGTGCAGATCCACCTGCTCCAACAGTAGGTCAGGTTTGGTATAACTCAACTACTAAAGTTGTTAAAGGTGCAATCAATGGTGGTGCAGGATCATGGGCATCAGGTGGAGCTATAAATAGTACAAGAACAGGTATGGGTGGAGCAGGTACACAAACAGCAGGTTTAGTTTTTGGTGGAGACGCTCCTGGTGGTAAATTTGCAACTTCAGAAGAGTACAATGGTTCATCTTGGGCAGAAGGAAATGATTTAAACGAAGCTAGGGGTAATTTAGCAGGAGCAGGTACACAAACAGCAGGTTTAGCTTTTGGTGGTACTAATGCTACAGCTAATTCTGCAGACACAGAAGAATACAATGGAACTTCTTGGACAGAGGGTGGAGATATGAACTCAGCAAGAACTCAACTTGCAGGTTTAGGAATTCAAACAGCGGCATTAGCATCAGGAGGAGGTAGTCCTAATTCAGCTAATTCAGAAGAATATAATGGCACTTCTTGGGTAGAGGGAAATAATTTAAACACAGCAAGATCAGCTGTAACAGGAACAGGTATTCAAACAGCAGGAATAGTTTTTGGTGGTGAAGCACCTGGTGGTGATACTGCAGATTCAGAAGAATATAATGGAACATCTTATACAGAGGGAAATAATTTAAATACAGCAAGAAAATTTGCTGGTGGATTTGGGGAACAAACCAATGCTTTAGCAGTAGGTGGATCTGTACCAACAGTTGGTATAGTAGAAAACTATAATGGAACATCTTGGACTGAAGTGGCAGACTTAGCCACAGCTAGAGGTAGATCAACTGGTGAAGGAACAGGTACATTAGGATTAGCTGTTGGTGGAAACATAGCTGGACCTGGTGCTATTTCTACTGCGACAGAGGAATGGACAGTACCATCTTTTACAACAAAAACTTTTGATACAGATTAAGACTTGACTATTAATTAGATAGTTATTATATAGATAGTAGAAATGAATAAAGAAAAACGAAACATAGCGACTAAATTAGAAACTGAGTCTAAGTATCTAACTAACATATTAGATAAAGATGATGTTAAAGATTTTAAAAAATTAATACCAGAGCTTCAAGATACCTGGCACAAGAAACAAATGTTTAGAACTGAAACAGAAATGAGATTTTCTGTTTTATCTGATAACAAGTACCCAAGCAAAGCTGCTAAATACTGGCAATCAGTTAGAGAACAAAATACTCACTTTGAAAATTTAGTACATCTATCTTTTGATGCTAGAAAAAATGAAGTAGAAATTAAAAAATTACAAAGAGATATTAAAAAAGAAAAAGATCCATTAGAAGTTGAACTTAAACAAATAGAATTAGAAGAAAAAATATATGGTAAAGCAAGTATGGAATTAGTTGCTAAACATAGAATGAGAGAAGTTGCAACATGGTCTAAACTTAAAAAAGAATTTCATGATGGTAACTTTGATGACAAAGATGTTAACTCTCATCAAGCTGAATCTTATAAAATACAATTACAACATAGAGCAAATACTATAACTGCAGGTACATCACAAGCTGAAGTATTTAATATTGTAGGTCAAGTAGATACTTTAAATAGAGTTATGGCATCAGGGGAATTAAACAAACCTGAAGATAAAAAAAAACTTAAAAAGAAGTAATATGAAATTTGACTTTGTCTACCTTGGTCAGACAGTTTTAAAGTACGAAGTACCATTAGAAATATTTGTTGGTCTTAATGAAATATATGAAAAACGTAAAAAAGAATTACCTAAAGCTAATAAACAATTAGTTGGTAAAATAGAAGACGAAGTATCTTTATTTTATTCAGGTCCTAATAATGATAAGATGCATCAACACTCTTATTTATCTCAAGATATTTTAAAATGGTTTGATTCTATATTTGAACATTACTTAGCTTGGAATAAAATTGGTGAGAACCATAGGTCTATTAATTCTATTTGGGTTAATGAGATGAAGTCTCATGAATACAACCCCATACACATTCATCAAGGTAAACTATATTCTGGTCTATCTTCTGTAATGGTTTTAAAAGTACCTAGTGAAACAGGTGTAGAATATTCAGCTCCTGAAAAACCTATGAATGGAAGATTACAAATTATAGGTGCAGCAGCAGGTCAATTTGCTAAAACAGATTACTCACCTAATATGAAGATAGGAGATTTTTATATATTTCCTTATGATATGAGACACTGTGTATATCCATTTAATGGCACAAAAGAAAAACGTAGAACTTTAGTTTGTAACTGTGATGTAGATTATAATCCAGTGTCAAGTAGAACAGCTTCAGGACAAAACGAATGATAATTAAAATGCCAAGATGGTCAAGTTATATGGCTACCACAACAGCACCTATCTTTACACCACAACAATGTGAGATGGTTATACAAGCAGGACACAAACAAAAACCACAAGTAGCAGAAGTTGGTATGAATAAACCAGGTGGTGGAGTAGATACTAAAAAAAGAACTACAACAATATCTTGGATTCCTTTTAAAGAAATGAAAGAAATGTATTCACAAATTGAAGCTACTATGCAAGCAACAAATTTAAATCATTTTGGTTTTGAAAATATGAAAATTACAGAACCAGCTCAGTTTACAGAATATCCTAAAGGTGGATTTTATGATTGGCATATGGATTTAGATGTTAATGGTCAACACGAACCACCAGTTAGAAAAATATCAATGACAATATTGTTATCTGACCCATCTACTTTTAAAGGTGGACACCTAGAGTTTATGGAAAAAAATAAAGTACCTGAGTTAAAACAAGGTCAAGCTATATTTTTTGCAAGTTTTATTAGACATAGAGTTGCACCAGTAACTAAAGGCATAAGAAGATCTTTAGTAATGTGGTTTGGTGGAACGCCTTTTAAATAATGAATAGAGAAGTATTATTTCCAACTCCTTTATATTTTAAAGACTTACCTAATGCTAAAGAGTTAAATAAATATTTATTTAAACATATTAAAGCTTGGTACAAAGCTGATCCTAAGGGTGAGATAAAAACTAATTCAGGTTATGGTTGGCATAGTAAAACCGACATGAATAATAAAAAAGAATTTGATCCTCTTACACAAGAACTATTTAAAATGGCAGAGGAGTGTAATAAAGATTATGGTGTTGCACCTAAATTAGGACTTGGTAATATGTGGGCTAATATTAATCCTACACATAGTTATAATAAAACACATACACATCCTAACTCATTATGGTCAGGTGTATATTATATTAAAGTGCCAAAGAATTCAGGTAAATTATTTTTAGAAGATCCAAGACCAGGACCTAATACTTATATGCCTAGACGACTAGACAACTTACCTAAACAATTGTGGCGAGTAGTTGCATATGATGCAATAGAAGGAAGAATGGTATTCTTTCCAGCATGGCAACCACATGGTGTAGATATAAATATGAATACAGATAAGGGTGAAAAGAATTGGAGAATATCTGTATCTTTTAATTTTATACAAACATGAGTTTTAAAAAAAATAAATACCAAGTTATTAGAAAAGCCATATCAAAAGAATTAGCTGACATAGCTTATACTTATTTACAGATATCAGCAGAAGCAGATCATTGGATGCTTACCAATCAAGTAACACATGAAAAAAATTCACTAGTAGGTAATTTTAAAGATAAGCAAGTACCAGGATCCTATGCAAAATATGCAGATAGATTAATGGAAACACTATTAATTAAAACAATACCTGTAATGAAAGCTAAAACAAATTTAAATTTAATACCTACCTATTCTTACACAAGATTATATAGAACGGGTAATATATTAAACAGACATAAGGATAGACCTAGTTGTGAGATATCAACTACTTTATGTTTAGGTGGAGATACATGGTCTATATTTATAGATCCTACGGGGTCTAACAACGTCATAGATGAGTATAAAGGAGTTATGAAGCCTGATGCTCCTAAGGGAAATAAAATTGATTTAAATCCTGGAGATATGCTAATCTATTCAGGATGTGAACTTGAACATTGGAGAGAACCTTTTCAAGGCAAGTTATGTGGACAAGTATTTTTACATTACAATCATGCAAATGGTCCATATGCTAAAACTAACTTATATGACAAAAGACCAATGCTAGGGATAACAAAAAATGGCTAAACGTACAGCCGCTATAGGCGTAACTAATTTTATAAATCAAACTAAAAAGAAAAGACCAGGGAGACATAACAAAAACTATAATAAACGTGTTCCTAGTAGATCTAAAAACAGAGGACAAGGAAAATAATGGCAACAACTTTACCCACAGGTGCATTAGCACCATCGCAAACAGAACAAACTGGCAGTAAATCTGCAGTTAGTTTAATTGATTCGTTATTAAGTACACCTACATTACCTAGTGGAACTTCAATTGGTCCACAGGCTCAGAATATTCAAAATAACGAATTACTAAATACACCTGGTGTTACAGGAACATTAGCTGCGTCATCTTCTACAGCTACAGCACCAACTGCTACAGCTGCTACAGGAGCCACAGCAACACAGGTAGGTCAAACTGCTCTACAGTCTGCAGGACAGTACGCTGGAGACGTAGTTGGAACAGCAGCCTCAATGACAGGAGCACAGGGAACAGTTACTGCTCCTATGACTGCTGCACAACAATCACTTGCTACTTTAGATCCAAAAGCTACAGTACAAGGACAACTAGCTAGTATATCTAGTGACATAGAAGCATCTCTTGCATCAGGCTCGCCATTACCTGCATTTGCTAGAGGAGCAGCAGAAGCTGCAAAAGCAACTATGCAAGCTAGAGGTTTAGGTTCTTCAACAATGTTAGCTGAAGCATTAGCAGAAGGTATTTTAAAATCATCAGTACCAATTGCAGCACAAGATGCACAAACATATAAAGAAGTTATATTTCAAAATTTATCTAATAACCAACAAGCCGCTGTTGTAAATGCACAAGCATACTTACAAATGGATATGGCTAATTTGTCTAATTCACAGCAATCTAATTTACAAAATTTACATGCTAAGCAACAAGTATTACTAAGTGATCAAGCTGCAAGAAATGCTGCATTACAATTTAATGCAACAAGCACTAATCAAGTTAATCAATTTTATGATTCACTAAATTCAAATATTCAATTACAAAATTCTCAACGTACAGATGCTATGGCACAGTTTAATAATGCCGAGACAAATAAAGTTGCTGCTTTAAATGCAAAAAATGAAACAGCACTTGCTGATGCAAATGCCCAAAGAGAAACAGCAATTAGTCAGTACAATAAAACATTAGAAGATGCAAGAGGTAGATTTAATGTTGAAAACCAAAGAGTTATAGATCAATCTAATGCAGTCTGGAGAAGATCAATTAATACCGCAAACACTACAGCAGTTAATGCTGCAAATGAAACTAATGCAATGAACCTATTAAGTTTATCTAATTTTGGTATGAATAGTTTATGGCAACAATGGAGAGATGAAGCTTCTTGGGTACAAACAACATCACAAAATCAAGCTAATAGAGATCACAATTTAGCAATAGCTGCACTAGAAAGAACAACTTCTTTTGATTTACAAAATGAAGCACAGAAAGCTGCACTATATGGATTACTTGGTCAATTTGGAATGGAAGTATTTGCTAACTTATAAGGAGATATAATATGATAACAAAAAATTTAAAAGAAATTTTTAATAGAGCATCTACACAAAATGAAAAATTTGTTAGAGAAGTTTTAAGATATAATGAAACAGCTCCAATTAAAAATACAAAATTAAAAAGAGTTAATACCAATGATAAAAAAAATATGGAGATTGTATAATGGCTATTCTTACACCACCAAAAGATCCAAATGATACTTACTTTGAGGGTTTAAAAAAAAGATTAAAGAAAAGTAGAAAAGAAACTAAAGGTGTTCAGTTTACAAACTATCTTAATATGATAGATAGTTTAGAAAATAAAAAATTTATTTCTAGACGAGGCAGAGTTGAAAATCCAGGAACTAATTTAAGATTTACTTCAGCTAAAACTAGACAACCAGGAATTACTCAAATGTCACAGGTATTAAACAAGTACCACGATAAAGCATTAAGATTAGCTCAAGCTAAATACTATGCAAAACAAGTAGGTTAATATGAAAAATAAAGATAATTTTACACAAACAGAATACAATCCATTTGATGGTCCAGTTGCAGGTCAATCATTAACTGATGAGCCAGGTAACTATCCTTGGGAACATGCACCACAATATACTGATCCTGAAGAATTACTTGATAGTATGTATGATCAATTAACATCGGGAAAAATGGCTGAGCAAATTATTGCAATGCTTGATGCAGGTGTACCTGTAGAAGCTATTGTTAGAACAATGACATTTAGTGGATTTATGCAAGGTAAGTACACACCTGATGTAGGTTTTATGATTATTGAACCATTAATGAAACTTGTTTCTGCAATAGGAATTAGAGCAGGAGTTTCTGAATTAAAATTATCTTTAGAAGACTTATCTAATAACAAATTTTTAAAAGATATGGCAGAATTAAAAGCTGCTAATAACCAGTTAAAAGGAATTACAAAAGATATACAAGAAGATATACCCGAGCAAGGTCAAGGATCAGGACTTATGGCAAAACCTATGCCAGCTGAGGAAGAACAACCACAACTAGAAGGAGAAGTATAATATGGCAACACCTTTTTTCGTTCCACTTTTATCGGGAGCATTAATTAAAAGACAAGAAATTTCTGATGAGTATGATAACACAGCAGGTGATATTATTGATGCTGCATCTGCAAATTATAAATCCAAATTAAAACAAAATGAAACTGGAATTAAATTACAAGATTCAAATTTTGCAGCAGTAGAAAATGCTTTAGGTACAACTGTTGCCGAGGCTGCTGCTAAGTATGGTTTATTAGAAGGTGTAGAAACAGCAAGAATTGTAAACTACGTTAACGAAAGTATGCCAAAAGGATTAGTAACTAAACTACAAAATATAAAATTTAAATCTGATGGAAAAACATTGCAAGGTAAAGCATTAGACGGATCTGACAAAGTGTTATTTGACAGTGTATTTAAAGAAGATATATCCGCTGCATCAACTAAGATAGGTGCTCAAAAAGATTGGGCAAGTAAAAATTTAAATAAAGGTGCTATTAGTAATGTTAGCAAAATGTTTTTAGGTGAACAGGATAAACCTGAATCATTTGTTGAAAAAGCACAAAATGTTTTATTTGGTGAAAGACCTGATGAAGCAACATTTGCTGCTGCAGCCGAAAAAAATTTAGGAGAGACTATAACAGTACAACCTGCTGCATCTGAAAAAATTAAATCAATTGAGGAAATAGTTGGGTATAAAGAACCTTCAATAGCAGGAAGTATACTAGATCAAGACAGAACAATTTCTTCTATACTAGATATAAAAAATATTAGGGTGGTAGAAGGAGGTATAATATTTCCTGCAAGATTTAATAAACATGTAATTGCAATTAAATCTGTGGCACCAAAATATGCTGACGAGTTTACTAATGACAAAGATAAAGTTGATACAACTAGTGTAATGTTGGCAGCTCAACAAGAAGTTAATAGCACAGCAATACAACCTATTGCAAACGCTTTTATAAACTATAAAATTGACGGATCTGCATTTGCTGAAGCCCAAACTTCTAGAGTTATGATAGCATCTGGAATGAATGAAAAATTTTTAACAGATAATGGTTTAACAGAAAAAGATTTTACTGTAGCTAAAGTTCCTAGAGGCACAGGCTCTAGCACATCTGATATTAAGGATAAGATAACTGTATCCGATAATGTTGTAAAATTATTTGAAGATAAAATTAATACTTTAGAATCTGTAGAGATGCAAGCAGTATTTATAGATTATTTACCTAATAATTTATCAATGACAATTACTAAAAAAGATGGTACAAAAATACCTGTAAATGTAAAAGATTACTACAAAACACTATTCCAATTAAAAACTTATTAATATGAAATTAAATCAAGGTGATATTGCAATAAACAAAAGTATTGCTTTAGGAGATAATTTTGAAAAGGTTGCTAAGGTAGACTTAGAAACACTTGAAAAAAATAAAAAATTATTTAGATCACAAATTGAATCAGGTGAAACTACACCTAAAGATATAAAAGAAATTATTATTGCAGATGTAGATAACGATAGTGTTAAGTATACTTTTGATAATATATACAAAGATAAAGAATTAATTTCAGTTGCAAAAAATTATTATACAGAACGAGAAGGAAAAGCTTATGGTGATAGGGAAGCAATTAATAAATTTATTAGTGATAGAACTTGGAAACAAGCTAACACATTTTCTATAGGAAAAGAATTATTATACATTACGGGAGAAGATGTAGCACAAGATCAAAAGTCAAGGCTTGCTTATTTAACTAATGTATGGGGTAAGTTACCTAATTTTTATCAAGAAGGTGGGAGAGGTTATGTTAGTGGTTTAGCTAAAAATTTAGGAGCTGCAATAGTAGATCCTTTAAATTTACTTGGAGGTGTTGTTGGAGGAATTGTAGGTAAAACAGCAGGTAAAGTTGTAGGCAAAACAGCATTAAGCCAAGTTACAAAAAATTTAGCTACAAAGAAAACTGCAAAAAAAGTAACACAAGATATAATAATGGATCCTGAAACTTTAGCTAAAGTATCTAAAGAAGCAGCAAGAAAAAAATTATTAGCTACAGCAGGGACAATATCTGTTATTGATGGTGTAGGATTTGCAGCAGCAGATATAGCTGCACAGACAACCGAAAAAGAAATAGGGATGCGAGAAAAATTAGATCCCAAAAGAACAATGCTAGTTTCATTAGGTGCTGCAGGAACAAGTTTTATAGCAACAGGTGGAATTGGTTTTGGCATTCAAAAATTTAGAAACATGAGAGAGTCACAAAAAATAGATGGGCTTTCCCCAGGTTTATATAAAACAATTGATGAAGGTGCAAAATTAACAGATGAAGGATTAAAAAAATATAGCACAAGCGGTGCAACATTGAGAACTAATTTAGCTGATCAGTATGATTTTATTAAACAGTTACAGAGAGATTTACTAGGAGTTGAAGCATCCGCAGCAGGATTAAAGTCAGCTATTGAAAGTTCAAAGTTTGCTGTTGACCCAGTCTTACTTCCCTATTTTCAGTTACGTATGGCAGCAGCTGCATCAACAAGAGCACACGAGTTTATAGCAAATGGTATATTTATGCCACCTTCTGCAACAGCATCAAAAGCATCTTATACTAAAGGAAGAAGTTTAGGCTTACAACAAATTTTAAAACCTTTTGATGATATGGGCGAAGTACCTAGTTTTTTAGCGTATGTAGCTGCAAAAAGACAAAAGTCTTTAGTTAAAAATAATCCAAAATTAAAAAATGAATTACCCCTTACTGTAAAAGAGATGGATGAGATAATTGATTATGGTGAATTATCATCAAATCAATACTACAGAAAGTATAATAAAAATTTAAAAAGAAAAGGTAACTATCAAGATGGTGCATCAAAATTAAAAGTTTTTACTGATGAGT
>Ga0209634_1002914_pt1 | contig 11807 bp, 4 predicted proteins | sample LinPmetageLP40_FD_184043 | JGI IMG/M metagenome (GOLD analysis project Ga0209634, IMG submission 184043) | Marine viral communities from the Pacific Ocean - LP-40 (SPAdes) (version 2) | ecosystem: Environmental > Aquatic > Marine > Oceanic | place: Pacific Ocean | collected 2010-08-26 | reverse complement strand
CAGCCATGGCTGCCGCTGTGTCCGTTTGGGGTAATCCTGATGACTTAATAATACACGAACGGGACACGTTCAATACTAAGATGAACAGAGGGGAGATATACCATAACTTACCACTATACATGGATGAGTTAACAAATACACATGGGCGAGAACTAAGTAACATAGCTTATCAGCTAACGGGTGGTAGACAACGAGGTCGTATGGCTAGTGGCAGTAATACCGAGAGACACAGAGGTGAAGCGTGGAGATTACTTGCAGTTACTACTGGCAATACAAGTATGATAGAACGTATAAGTATTATAAAGGCTATGCCTAAAGCAGAAGCACAACGAATAATGGAGTGTCGTGTTAAACGTATGCACTTTGAGACTAAAGAAGAGACTGACGTGTTTAGCACATCTATAAAAGATAATTACGGGCACGCTGGTAAAGAGTATGTTCAATATATAATGGACAATCAATCTTCTGTTAAGAAGTTACTAGCAGATGTACAACAGCGTGTGGATAAAAAAGCGGGTCTGTCAGCAGAGAATAGATTTTGGTCTATATTAGTATCAGCAACTGTTACTGGAGTTATGATAGCAAAGCAATTAGGTCTAGTAGATTACGATTATAAGAAAATATTTAAGTGGGGTATATCACAACTACTAGAAAATAAACGCCAAGTAGCAGACATGAACATATCTGTTGAAGAGATACTTAATGATTTCATACACGAGCATTGGAGTAATGTGTTGTGGATAAAGAGCACTGATGATTTACGTAAACAACATGACATTGACAATGATTCTTTGATTATACCCGAGGCTGTGCCTAGAGGTAAATTAGTCGCACGATACGAGACCGATTTAAAACGTGCATATTTACTGCCTAAACCATTGAAGGCTTGGTGTGGTGAGCAACAGATAAACTATAACTCGTTTCTGCATGACCTTACAATCAAGTTAGGGGCCACGAAGTCTAAGATGAGATTGAGTAAAGGTACGCATATGAATTTGCCCCCTGCTCATGTTATAATTGTAGATTGTTCCGTAGAGAAACTAGATGGCAATACTGAAGAAGTATGATCTTAACCCTGACGGGGTTCGTATAATAGTTAACTGGGATGGTATGGTAGCAGGCTCTTCTGTGTTTATCCTGTCAGTTAACACTCAGGAAGCACTAAGCCAAATTAAGAGTGTGATGAACGATAAAGGCTGGAAATATCAGATGCAGATACGTGTAGAAGATGAAAAGCTAGGCGTCAGAGTCTGGCGACTTACTTAGGTTTTATAAGTATATTCTCCAAGTCTCCAAAAAAAGTAAGTGGTTGATCCCATCCATTTAAATCTTCGTTTAACCCCTCTCTTAATTTTTTGTTGAGGGATACACCATCCATTTCAACCTGCTGACTTGTTTCTAGTCTTATCTTCATAGATTTTGCTATGTCTTTCAACGTTATATATAACTCGGGGTGGTCTGAATTAAATTTTTCAATACCTTTAAATACTTCGTCTTGTAATGCGTCGTCACCCTGTTTGTATGCAATGTAATATTTAGACATAAGTTTGTTTTTTCTTGCAAGTATAGCTATTTCTTTAGATTTTTTTGCGTTTGATTGCTCCATCCCCCTTACATATTTTGAAGGAGCAAACCCAAAAAATTGACCCAAGTTATCCCATGCCGAAGTGTCGTAAAGTAAATCATAATTTTTATTTCTTATACCTTCTCTTGGGTATTTAATTAGTCCTTTATAATTATTCTTAACAAAGGCGGGCATAAAAGATAATATACCTTTTTCAATTTGCCCGTCTTGAATAAGTTTTAAGCCTCGATACCAGTTATTTAAAACACCTACAACAGGCCCCCCAAAGAAATTAAGAACTTCTGAGCCAAACCCTAAATTTGGATCATCTATTAAGCTATCTCTAAACACAAAATCAGATAATCCTATACGACTTGAAAAATCAAACCCAGTAAAATAGTTAACTATGCCGTCTCTAGGAAGAGCATGAAGCTGATCTCTTAATATAGTCTTAAAATCATCTTCGTCCTCATCAGTAAGCAGTAGGTCAAATATTTCTGCAAGTGTACTTAAAAGTGGCATACCCATAACTCCTGCCACTGTTCCAAAAGCTATATATGTGTAAGCTAACTGAGTACGAGCAATTTTTCTATTTTCTAATAATTTTACTTCTGCTTGTTCATTAGTTATGTCTAATTTTTTAGCGAGCTCTTTTTTGTTTTTAGTATTGTTACGTTTAAAAGATCTACCTGTTAATGTAGCTAAGTATATAGCTTGAGTAACTCCAAAACGTTTAAATAAAAACGCTATTTTTACAAGCCCTGTTCCAACGTCTGATCCCTGTGCCATCGTAGGTGCACCCGTTGCCAAAGCTCCCCCGTTAGATAACTCGTTAAAGTATATAGCTTCATTAAAGGCTTGTAGTTTTAATGATTTTTCTAGTTGTTTAGGTATTACTACATCTTCAATTTTTTTACCTTTTTCTGATAGACCATTTAACTCTTTTAATCGTTGTAATTCAATATGATAAGAGGACATAAGAGTCACTTGTCTAGTAAATCTTTCTGAATGGTGAAAAAGATAACCTGCTATTGCTTGTGCTTTTGCCCTTCTATCGTCTGCAAAAAAATCTAAATCTAATTGTTCTTGGGCTATAGATCTTTGAAGTTGCCCATGTTCACCTGCCAACTGAGCAAGCACATCAAATTCTTTGATTATATTAGGTAAGGCTGGGTCATCAAAATCATAGTTATCAATACTAGATCCTGCAAAACCTTCGTCAGTTATGGCAACATCATTAACAGCATCGGCCCCATAAACTTCTGATATTTTAACTTTAGGGCTTTTCATAAATAGTTTTGCGCCAAGAGCTATAGCATTAAAAGCTTTTTTGTGGCCGTGCTTTCCAGATAAGAAGGTGTACGAATTAAACACTAATTGGAATGGATTCATGACTGCAGAAGACACGTTGAGCCCCAAGGTCATAAAAAATCCAAAAGCTGTTCCTACTCTTGCAAAACCTTTTACGGTGTCTTGAGCTATAAATTTAGAATATTTTAATAACTGCTGCTGATAAAAAATTGCTTTTGGATCGTTAGGACGTGTCTTTTTTATGTGTTCATCTACTGATCTATCAAAATTTACTATCTCAACAGCGGCTTCCATTTTAGCTATCTGTGTAGCTACACTCCTAGCTTTTTCTTTATAAGCCTTAATCATATCTGCTTTTGCTCTTGATTCTTTTACTCTAGGCACTATGTCACCATCGAAACCACGAATCCCCTTACGTTTAAGAAATCCTTTTGCAAAAGAAGTTTCTGGTAACAAGTCAATAAATAAATTCATTATTGTTTGTTCTACTTCTGGGCTTACTTGATTTTGTTGTAATATATCTAATACGTCGTTTACAAAACTACCCGATGGTGCGTTTTTATAATTTTTTGCATTTGCTGGTTCTGACTCTTGCATGTCATTCATTGTTTGTATGGCTTCTTCTTTTGACATGCCACCTGCAACTGCTTTAGCAATATCATCTGCAAACTCTATTTCTGTGTAAGCATTTATATCTTTCATAACTTTTTTTCGGGTAGCCCCGTCTTCAAATGCTTCTATAAATCTTTCAAAGTTACCTGTTACGGGATCCGTAGCGTTATATATTAACCAAAAATTACCTGAACGCGGTAGTGGAGCATAAGGATCAATAGCTCCTGATTTAAACATACGCTCAAATACGTTATTAGATATTTTAGTCTTAGCTTCATCAGATAAATTTATAGTGTTTAGCTTAGTCATTATTGCTGACTTTAAATCGTCATATATACCTCTAAACATTGTAAACATAGTCTTAAAATGTTTTTGTCCTTCAGGATCTAGTTTTATGTATTCGTCACGTAGTCTTAAATAATTATCTAGCTTTTCTGGGTTTGTGTATTGTTTTTTAGCTTCTGCTAAAGGTAAATAAGGTTTTACTTGCGCGAGGGTACTGGCAAGCACAGTGCTACTAAACGTGTCATAGTTCCCGTTTACGACATTTTTCTTTGCCCATTTAGACATTGGAGCAAGTGTTTTTTCTATTTTTTGTACAATAGCTTGTATTCGACCTGCTCTTTTATTGCTGATAGCAAATAGTTTTGGAGCCATAGGTACATACTTTTGCACAGATTTAAAATTTACAAAATTAAATAAAGGTATAAATCCAAACCTTAGTTTTTTGCCAGTTTCTTTAAGTGTTTTAATTGACATACCACTTAAAGCTCTATCTAGAGCATCATAACCTGCTTTTGGAATTGTTTTTATTTTAGCTCCTATAGCTTTTACAATGTTTTTATCATCCATAAACAACTTATCTGCATTTCTAGATTCTGGAGACGGGGATAATATTCCTTCCACTAAACGATCAGTTGCGTTAAGTGCTGTGTCTACAGTCTTAGTTTGCATAGAAAGTAAACGCCTAATAATATTAAGTAATACATTATTAAAACGTTCTAAATAATTTGATCCCCCAGTTTTAGGATTCATCTGTGCTAGTCTTTGCCTAAATGCAGGATTAGACCTTGCCTCTGCTACGAACTCATCTAAGTTTCTTGCTCCGTACACAGTACCTAAGTTATCTTTAACGGCTTCAAATATTGTGTTAAGTTGTTTTGTAGAGACACTATTTGGATTAGCTAATTCAGCGGCTGTTAGTGCGTGTGTCATTTCGTGTAGTATAGTATGTGAGTTGAAACCAGTGTCTCTATCTAGCGTTATCGTGTTAGTCTTAGGGTCAAAAGACCCTGATACGGTTTTACCTTCTTCATTCACTACAAAGTCAGCAAACTTAATCTTTGTGTTCCCTACTAGTTTAGAATAATCTAAAGCTATTTTAGATAAACGACTGTTCTGTATATTGGCACCTAGTGCAATCAATGCTTCTTTTAAATTACCTTGTTCTATTAAGCTTCGTACCACTGGATGCACTGGCTTGTCTAATTCACTTAATGCAGTTGTCTCCATCCAATAGTAACTTATCTTTCTAAGACGTTCATCCCTAACAGTTGGCACGGCTTCGTACTTTGCTTTTGCTTCTTCTACAGTTATATTTTGTGTGTCTGCTATATCTTCTATGGTAGCAGGCAGGCCTGACTCTACTATTTTTCCTTCTTTTACGATAGTTTTTGTAGGTAACTTTGCTTTCTTAACTACGCCTGACACGATGTAATTATCAATAGAAGGTTTCTCTATGGTGTCAGTAAGGCTTTCTTTTGCATTTACCAGAGTAAGTTCGTATGTTTCTCGCTCAACTAATTGTTTTAAAAAGTTCAAAGATTTGGATTGCTTAACAGAGTCTACTTCTCCCTTTTTAGTTTTTATATCAACTTTAGAAATACCAAAATTAGTTTCTAACCATTTTATTGTAAGCTCAGCATTTTCTCTACCTGTTTTGTAAAAGTATAATCTACTAGCTCTAGACTCTCCTGTAGTAGAAGTATAGGTTTTGTCAGCAAATACCAAATCGTAAGCAAGAACAGGCAATACATCTTTAGGAGCCTCGTGCTTACTAAAATAAATGTATGCAGCCGCTCGCCCTGTTGGATCTCTTTTAGGTTCTTTTAATAAATAATCTTTGGGAGGATTATTAACTAAGTTGTAAATTTTTAATATTTCAGCATCAGTAAATTTTATATCTATATCTTCGCCTTTAAATGGCTCTGTATAATTTTTAAGTTCGTCAGCTTCTTTTCTTGATTTAGACACATCTTCTTCTGTGCCTGTAAACTTATCTAATGCTTGAAAGTTAGAAAACTCATCGCGATCAACAGCTATTTTTTGTTCAGCTTTTTCTTTTAATGTAAAGGCACCTTTTTTAGTTGTTTTCTTAGTTAGTTTATTAACTTTTATTACGCTGTCTGCTACATCATCTAGTGTTTTCTTACCTTCTTTCTTTGCTGCTTCTCTCTTTTTTCTTTGAGTTTCTGCAGATTTTAAAGATTGTTCTTGTTGCTTAGACACATCTTCAAGTGCTTTTGTTACTGTACCTTTATCTATTTTTTGAGGTTCTTCTTTTTTTATCTTATCTTTTAATATCTCTTCTTTCGACCTAGTTTCTTTCTTAGCACGTTTTATTCTAGGACCTTTACCAAGAGTTTTACCTATCTTCTCTACTGCGTCGCTCCTGGTGCTCTTAGGTTTAGTAACACGTGTTGACTTCTTTTCAGGTGTTGGTGACTCGGTACGCGCGGCGGAGGCTAGTGCGATCTCATCTTGCAACTTTTTAATTCCAACCTTTTGTTCTTCTGTTCTTTTGTAGGGATCTACTTTAGTTAATTCTAATATTTCTTCGTCTGTTAGTTTTCCAAGTTTCTTCTCGCCTACACTCATTTTTTGATACGCACGTTCTAAGACAGGATTAGTAGGTGCTTTTCCTTCAACAGGCTCTACAGCAGGTTCTACAGTAGGTGTTTCTTTCTGTCTTGCAACTAAATCTAGATCTAACTGATTAGGGTCTGCCTCTTGTTGTACAACGTCCTGAGATGTGGTAGCAGTGAGCCCTTCTCTTCTTTCAGGAGCTGCTTCCATAGCAACAAAATCACTAAGTTTTTGACTTGTATCAAAATTTTCGTCTATGACAGTAGTTGGTACTTTTGTAGCCCCTGGGAACATTTCCATCTGTGTAGGCATTTCATATTGAGATTCTACAGCAGTTAATACGTCAGTAGCACGTCGCAATGTATTTAACTCAGTTTCTGTTGGAGTTGTATTTACAATGCCTTCGCTAGATAATGCTTTAGCAAAATCTCTTCTTAGTTTGTTTATATTCTTTTTATCTGGGTTTCTAGATGCTTCTGTTACTACGTTCTGCAAAATAGTATTACGTTTATCAGCTGAAGTTTTTTGTTGTGACGCTTCTAATGTGCCTCTTGCAGTTTCAAACTCTGATTCAACACGCACGCTAGGATCAGTTACTGCTTGCTGTCGTTGTGCTTCTCTATCCTGTACCTTTGTATCTTCTGCAATCATTTCTTCTAATTGCTTAGTTTCTAGTTGATCGACTATATCAAGTTGATTAGGATCTGTTGTGCCTTGTTGTGTGTCTATTGTAGGTTCTTCTATACGCAAATTTTGTGGATCTAATAATGCTTCTTGCCTTAATTCTGCAGGCGACTTTACAGTATCTTCTTTCGTTATATTTTTTAAATTACTTAGCTCTCTAGCTACTTCTGCTTCACTAATACCAAGTTCTTTGCTTAAATCTTTTACAATTTTATCTTGCTCATTAACAGGAAACAAGCTTGTTTGTATAGCGTCATCTGTGGAGTCTATAGGGCTTGTAGTTGTTTGTTCTGTTGGCGTAGTTTCTGTTGTACCTTTATTAAATAAAGAAGCAATCCCAGACGTTGTATCAACTCCAAGACTTACACCTCCACCCATGCCAGTACCAACAGCAAAAGCGTCAATTAATCTATCTCTAACTTCTTTACCTGTGTATTCTCCTCCTGAATAAGCTGCAGCACCTACAGATGAAAGTTCTTGTCCTGTTTCAGTTAAGCCTTCATACCCACCTTTTATAAGTGTTCTTCTAGCTACTGCTTTTGCTGCATCTCCAAAGCCCGATATAGTAAGTTGTTTCATAACTTCTTTTACAGATAACTTAGCAAGTTGATCTTTAGGTATAACTTTAGTTGCGCCAAATTTGTCTAAAAAACCAATAAATGCTCCAACACCCACAGCTAACTTAGGATCATAATCTCCAGTTTTACGTTCTATCTCTTCAGCTACTTCACCTGTACCTAATAAAGCACTTCCTAATAAAGTCCCTACTCCAAATACAGCAGCTACGGGAGCTGAGAATAATGCGGCTACTGCAGTTGCTCCTGCTCCGACTAACGAGGCTCCAGTTGTAATTGAATTTTCAGCTATCTTTTCGCCAATCCATCCAATAGCAGCTCCTACGCCATCCTCGTCAAATGTGTCAGCAAATGATTTACCGTAATCTGACTTATATCCACCTAAAGCTATATCTTCTTTTTGTTGTTCGTATAGATTTGTTCCATAATCTTCAAGGCTTTCAAAACCAGTCAAACGTCCGACAGCTTCTAAACCTTTACCTGTTACACTTTGAGCTTGATCAGCCGCAAAACTAAACACACCATCTGGATCTGGATTTGGTTCTACTATCTCTGGTTGTTGCAACTCAGATTTTGTTAAAGTCGGAAATTCTGATCCTTTTTTTAACTCTGTAGATAAAAAATTAATTATAGCATTTTCGCTTGCTCCATCAGGAGCTTCTACTTCATATATGCTACCATCAGGACCTTGAACTTCGTATACAGCCATTTTAAATCCTTACGGTTTTTTACCTAGTACGCTAAATCCTTGGGTACTCGAAGCTCCTGAAACTGCTTTTGGAGGTGGCATATTTAATTTTTTAGATATAGTTATTAACATATCTTGCACTGCTAAACTAGAAGTTCTAATAGCTGCATCTCTATCTGTAGCCCAACCTTTTTTAATACTTTCAATAGTTGCATCTTTACCAAATATTCTTTTCAATTTTTCTGGTGCCATAGTACCAAACATATTTAATTTTTCGGCATATAATTTTTCATACTCTGCTTTTGCTTTTACTAAATAATCTTGAATATTTACAAAAGTGTCTTGTTGTTGCTTTATAGTTGCATTCTCAACTATAGCGTCGTTGTAAGCCTTAGTTATATTATTTTTTTGCTCAGATAACGCAGCTTCTAAGTTAGCAACAGCTACTTTTACCCCGTTGTTAGTGTTAGCAACTACAGCTTGCATTTCAATAGATCTTTGCGCATTAATATTTTTTATATTAGTAGTATCTACATTAAGCAAGGATTTAGCGTTGTCGCTAACGTTTTTGTCATAGTTAATTGCTATATCACCTAATAAACTTTTACCTAGACGCTTGTCTTTAGCAGCATTTTCTAATGCTTTTATTGACGCATCATAAGCTTTTACACGAATCTGTTGACCCTTATCGTCGTCAGTTGCTTCTGCTCCTAACACTTTTTCTAACATACTTCGTTCTAAAGCATCTTGTTTAGCATCAAATGTTTGTCCCGCTCTAGCTCCTGCAGCCAATGCTGTTGCAGAATCTGTTCCTCTAGCATTAATTAAATTTTGAATTAGACTTTGTTTTCTTTGTTCGTAATCAGTTCCAGTTTGGTCTTTGTATAATTTTTTTCTTGCATTTTGTCTTTCTATCTGTCTCTTTTTTTCCTCTGGTGTATATCCCATATACTCTTGACTTTTTTTCAAAGCTTTCTCTTGTATTGCTAAAGGATCAATATTTGCATCTTGTTTAGCTGTGTCTGCTAAATCTTTCATAAAAGGATTTTTAGTTTGATCAATTTGATATTTACTAGAATCTAGTTTTGGCGCTTTGTCTGTTGGTAAGTTTAAATTTCCTGGAGTTAGTTTAAATTTTTCAGGATCTACACTAAATTGATCCATTATGCTTTTAATACCTGCATTATCTTTTTTTTCGTTAGCAGGAACATTACCCTGCCCTACTAAATTAAGATTTTCATACTCTCCGTCTTCTGTACCGTCCGCAGTGCTTACTACTCCTAAATTTTGCTCACCCATTTGTAGTTCTAGGCTTTCTATTGTTTTTTCAATAGCTGCTATTTCAACGTCTTCTAAATCTCCTGTAGCTAACTTAGCCCTTAATGCTTCTATTCTTTCTGCTATATCACCACCTACAAGAGACGGGCCTTGACCTGCAAAACCAACAATACCACCACCCGCTAGGGTTCGCATATTAGATGCAGGAATATCTGCTACGCCTGTACTTGCTACTTTATTCATATTAGCATCTTTTTTTGCTTTATTATTAGCAAGCACACCCATCACACCATTTAACACTTCACCTTCTTTTTTTGCTGCAATGGTCTGAGGATTGTTGTTTAAAGACATATTAATATCGTTAGTCTTAGCTTTCATCTCTCTATTTATGCGTTCTAGTGCTAACAATTTAATTGTACTAGGATCTAGTTGTTGTGCTTTTTGTAATCCTGCAGGGTTATTTCTATAAGCATCTATTGTTTGATCTAACTCTTGCGCTATTCCCATACCTACCATTATGTCGCTCCTGCCGTTCCCATATCTATCGGTGTCTGATATGCTGTTGTTTCTGCTGCTGCTGGTGCAGGTGTATTACCACCAAATATTTTACCATATAGCTCTGCTATACCTCCAGTAGTGTTTGCTAATGATTGATACGCACTAGGTTGTTGATACGTAACAGATTGAGCTGCAAGAGGTAATCCTTGTAACAACGACTGCATGTACTGCACACCTTTATATGGAAAGTCTCTTTCTTCTTGGAACTGCCCTCTATCAGCTGCAATGCCTTCAGCTTCAATGCCACGTTGAGCTCCACCTAAATCTGCTTGTTTAATTAGTGTACCTAACCCGTACTGGTTAGTCATATCTTGTGATACTCTTTGTCTGTCTTGTTCAGTGTTAAATTGTTGCATAGCTTTATCATAAGCGTTTGCGTACCCTGTACCTGTAATGCCTGCTATTCTATCAAGTAAAGCACGATTACCCTCTGCTTCCATAACACCTTGTCTTGATCCGCCAAATGCCCCTGCTCTAGTTAACCTACCTGCATCCTGAACACGTTGTATTTCAGACTGTCTTCTAGCTGCATCTATTTGTGGGTTTAATGCACCTTCTAAATAAGGATTCATAAACTGTTGAGCTGTGCCTGTTTCAGTAAAACTCGTAGGTGTAAATGCGCCCATCTGCTCTGTAGGTACAGCTAATCCAGCTAAGCCAGTAAAGGCTTGACTTTGTAAATCAGATTGTCCTGCTGTAAGAGGTCCTTGATATGCTTGATACGGCATACCCGCCAATGCCTGACCTCTGCCGAGCATTTCTGTAACGTAAGGCCCAACGTAATTAGAAAGAGAAGATTCTTTACCTGTAATTTTTCCCTCTAACGGATCAGCAGTTGCAGCCGATTTTACTTGTGTACCTGTTGTTGCCCCTGGTTGAGCTGTTGTACCTGAACTTGTTATTTGCTGCATAATTAAGCCCTCATTGTTGGTAACATTTTGTTAGGATTTATCGCAGGAGCTTGTTTCTTTGTACCTGTTCTAGCCTGTCTTACTTTGTCCATCATTGCGTATAGATTTTTAGCCCCTGCATCAGAATTGCCATTGCCTAAACCACTTACGATATCTGCAGGTACAACAAACTCACCACCACTTAATGCTGCTGGATCACGTCCGTCTATACTCGCAGGTATTGTGTCTGCCATTCCGTCCATAGGTCCACTAAGATATCTAGGTGGTGCCATACCTGCAATGCCTCCTGCAGCAAGTGTTTGTGTACTGTTTGCTTTTGCTGCTTCGGCTGCAGCGGCAGCTCTTATCACAGGTAAGCTTTGTCCCGCTCTGTTTTGTTGTGCTAAGTTAGCTAAATTAAGCGCCTGCAGCCCCGCTGCTTGTCCACTAGTATCTGCACCATCGTATCTTAAATCAGTAAAGTATCGTTGTCCACCGCTCCCTGGCCTGCGGTTCGGATCGTATGTTCCAGGAACTTGTTGTCGTGAGGCTGTATATGTGGGTATCTCTCCTTGATAGCCCGTCATGTTTGGTTGAGTACCACCAAATAACTGACCTAAATAACTATCGTTGTCAATTACCCCTGTTTTAGTTAGTATGTTTCCTATACCACCTGCAACACCAGCCACCTTGTCAAAATCAAAAGCGCCTTTATCATCTTTAACTGCAGAACCTAAAAACGATCCAGTATCGGATAATAAACCACCGTCATCTGTGTTAGT
>Ga0209634_1002913_pt1 | contig 11808 bp, 6 predicted proteins | sample LinPmetageLP40_FD_184043 | JGI IMG/M metagenome (GOLD analysis project Ga0209634, IMG submission 184043) | Marine viral communities from the Pacific Ocean - LP-40 (SPAdes) (version 2) | ecosystem: Environmental > Aquatic > Marine > Oceanic | place: Pacific Ocean | collected 2010-08-26 | reverse complement strand
CTTTATCTATAACCCAATCTTCCCAATTTTCAAAATGTGCTTCAAAATCTTTATCTATCTGAGCCACATAGGCAGTTTTTATTACTGAATAATCTTCTTCCTCACCTTTACCATAGATATAATCAGCTTTAGGAAAATCTATTTGTTCATACCCACCCCTTTCGTACCAAGGTTCAGGCTTTCCGCTCAGCTTACCTAGTTTTCTTTCCTTATTTCCTCTGATAAATCCTGTATCTGGCTCACCTTCGTCAGCACCATACCCACCAACATTAGAAGATACTTCCATCATTTTCTTAAACTTACCCATTATACATCAAACCTTACTTGAATGCCTATTAGCAATTCTTTATCATTTTTTACAGGTTTAGCTAATTGTCCTACTGCTAATAATTCATTAAAATCATTATATAAACCAACTTTAGTAATATATGGTGTAAATAAAGAATGTGTTGTAAAATTTTTAAATTCAGTTGCCTGTTCGTAATAATGTTTATAAGAGCCTGATTTAGCTAATGCATGACCAGGTGGAAATAGCCTCCAGCTTTCGGAACCTGATACGTTTATACTACCACTCCTATCAGGTGTAACTGATATATTTGTAGTGGTGTTATACTCATTTTCACCAATCATACAAACATATGAATGTTCCTTAATTGTTACTTGTGATTTATATGTTAAGCTATAACCATTAGCAGCACTTCCAGTTCCAATAGCATTGTATTGGGAAGTATCTGCAGAACCTGTATTTGTAAATACTAATACTCCTTGCTCATAAAATGCGTTTCCAACAAAGCTACCAGTTTTATCGACACTAGCAGTAAAATTACTAGCAGCAAATCTAGCAAAGCTAGAAGAAAAATCATTATCATATAGATTTCCATCGCCATCATCTACAATTGTTAAAGTTGAGGGCCCACTATCGTCTTTTAAAACTATTGATTTTGGTTTAATTCGTTCACCATACAAACTTTGTGGTACAGATATTATTGTAGCATTAGAATGTAACTCTCTGAATTGTTTACCATTACTCGACCCAAAATTATTAAAATTATTTCCATCATCTCTATAGTATCTATGACTTAACATAAAGTAACTTGGGATTGAATAAAAGCTAGCAGTTATTGGATTAGCTCCAAAATGAGATACATTTGCTGTTGCGGGATCGAAGTTATGTAAACTTGAACTATCTGCGGCAAAACCATAAACACCACTACCACTATCCGTATTGGTTACAGTAAACTCTTTATAAGCATTAAACGGCGTTATATTGATGTCTCTTGGGTCGAGTCTTTTAAACATGACCTATATCTCCCAAGTTTAGAAGTCTAATTTAACTTTAATTATAGCTTCTCTCGAATAAGATTTCATCAGCGGTTTACTTAGTTTAGCAATCGCTAATAGTTCATTGTCATCATTATACAGTCCAACCTGAGTTATAAATACCTTTGGGTTTTTATAAAACGTTGGTACAGTAAAATTGCCACCTGAACCAGAAGTAAATGTTGGATTTGAACTAAAGTTAAATTCCTTATTAGGTACTCTACAAAAATAATGTTGTGAAGTTATTACCTCTTCTCTTCTTGCTTGGAAGTAATCACCACTAGAAAGTTTATTGAAAAATTTCGCTGTATTACCACCCTCTGAATTTGAAGCTACAGAAGCTGACAATGAAGCACTACCAGCACCAGCTAAAACAGGTCCGTTGAATATTAACATACCAGTATCAGGATAAAATAATCCAATCCCACCACCTGGTTGTGCAGTAGCCGCTGTTTCTACTGTTGCTTGTCCACTTGATATTGAACCACTAACGATGTTGAATACTCTACCACCTTGATTTACAGTTGGATTTGTTGTAGCACCACTATCGTCAATGTATTTTAGTATTTGTGGACCTGAACCACCACCACTTCCACTAAAGTGTAGTTCCCAATTGCCTGGATCCATCTTCTCACGAAGTTGAGCTCTAGCAATTGATATAGAATATATAAAAGATGGTGTAGTATGAGCACCATCAGATGCTGCAAAACTAAATCTATCTTCATTTGGCCCTAAAAGAATGTTAGATAATTGTCTGTATATAGTTGCAGACTCTCTATTTCCATCAACACCTAAAGCACCAGCACTTCCACTTCCGTGTACGTGTCCATAGGCAACTGAAAACTGCGTTGTAGCAGTACTATCAGTTGTAGGATTCTTATCAAAAACATCTAAGTAATAAGTTCCATGAGATGTTTCAGCCGCAGACGATGTGAAGAAAGAAGTTAATGTTCCTGCCCCATCTGCCCACATTCCCGAAGATACAGTGTCTTTGACATTTGTTACAATGTCGCTTGATAGAGGACTATCGGGATCTTGAATGTTAAAATCTTTATATACTGACATTTGTTACTCCTATATTAACCTGTCGCTTCTGCACTGCCTAGAAAGGCAACAGACCTGCCAAAGTTATATTATTAGTAATAGTAATAGATGTTGTAGCACCAGTATCATTACCAATAATAGTTAGTTGAGTTGCTCTCGATGCATCTTGTGGAATTGGACCAAGTTTAACTGTTTGTGCAACAATTGTTTTACTATTTGGTGCATCATCGTCACCTAAAAAGTATGGTGTAGTTGCTCCAACACCAGCGCCAGCTGCTATATCAACATTCATTGAACATACAGACTGGTTGTGTAAAATAAATGTGTATGAAGTATCATTCACATTAGCAGTATTTACCACTATAGTAGGTGCTGGTTGTCCTAAACCACCAGCTGCTGAAAAAACAACAGAACCTGGTGTGACATTTATTACCGGCATCCTAATTGTATTTTTAGGTAAAGTCACCAACTTATATCTCATAACGTGATTCTCATCGGGTATTGCCTCTAAAAGTGGCATATTCTCAATTACCTTACCATAGAAGTCACTACCATTTGGATGAGTGACATCCCATAAGTTATAATCTACTTCGTCATCAGCTAATGCAAATTTAGTAATATTGAAAGCATCAGTTCCCTGTGCTAACAACTCACGTCCTTTTTTTGTTAATATAGCATCTACTGTTACATTAGTGTTGTTTAAAAATCCCATAATGAACTCCTAATTATAAATTTAAATATTTGATTTGAATTGGTGATTCATATATAAATATCATCGATTTAAGTTTTTATTACTTTTTCTTTTTTTTCTTACTTTTTTTTCCCTTTGATTTCTTTATTACCTTTTTAATTTTACCCTTTTCATTTTGAAGTGTACTTTCAAATTGTGATTCTTGTGCAAATTGTTTTCTTTTTATCTCTTGTTCTTCTCTTATAATCATAGCATCTGTTATTGGCTTTTCTGGTGTACCACGTTTTTTAAGATTAAATCCTTTAAGACCTCTTAACTTTCTCCCTCTCATTCTCAATGGTTTTCCTGCAATTTTTACTTCTTCAGCTATTCCTTCACCATCTATTATTACTGGATCGAACTTATCTTTTTCAATCTCTTTATCTTTGAATTCAGATACTATACCCTCACCTGTTCTTAACGTAGAATCGCTATCTTTAGTTGTTACTAATTTAGACGGCGCAGTTATAATTATTTCAACTGGCGGTCCTCCATCTATAGTACTTTTTTTAGTATTTTTAACTCCAGCATACACTCTATTAAATAAAGCAGTATTTTGTTCTACCTGATTGTCTAAATCAACATTAAAAAAGGAAGAAGAATAAGCAATATATAAAGAAGCGCTTAGTGAAGAAGAATAGTGTGGCATTGTTTGTTGATTTCTACCATATATTCTAGATCCAGTTACTACAGGTTGCAATACTTCAAAATAGTGAATATCACCTGAAGAAATAGATGCTGTAGCATAATATTTGTCTCTAGTCATACCCTCACGTTTGTTTAATCTTTGCCACATACTTAATCCAATAAAAGTATCTCCAATTGAACCAGTAGCTTCTTTTAATAAATTTTCACCGCTTGAAGATATAGTTGATCCGGTTGCGTAACTATATATTGGAATTGTACCATCATATGCGCTATATTCTGAAATGGAAGCACCTGCATTAAATGAACCAGTTATGACAATTAATCCATCAACCGCTTTTCCAACATTTATAGAAGAAGTAAAAAATCTAGACTCAGCTTCAGGCTCTTTAGCTATTACTACTTTTGGTCTTTCAAATATGTTAGGTTCTATCATCAATCCAATATCAGGTTTAGCTCTAGCAGGAATCATTTTTCTTATCTGTGGGTATAATGATGAATCGTAATATTTTATCAATCTCATATAATCCCAAAAGTTATTTGTAGAAGTATATTTTTTCCAATAAATATCAGAAACCCTTTCTAATCCTCTGTACGAATTTTCTAATAAATCTCTCGGGTCACCTAAAAAATTATTAAAATCTAAATTACCTGTAGAATTTATTATATCATTATTTATAGCATCGGTTGGTGCAAAGAAAATACCGACTTTATTTGAGTCTACAGGTGCATTATCATATGCAGGAGAAGTAGACCTTTTAGTTCTAGAAAGTATCTCACCAGGTTTTAAAGGATTATCTTCAACCCTTATTTTATTAGTAGTTCTTCTAAGTGCACCAATACTTGGTATAAAAGATTTTTGTTCATCAACTACACTTCTAAAAAAGTTGCCTGTAAATCCACTATGTGAACCTGATAATGTCTGAGTTTGATTTGAACTAACATCCCTAATACCTTCCACATCTGCATTTAAATTTTTATTATCATCAAAGGAATATCTTAATACTAAATTATTATAAGAAGATGAGACACTATTACCATCATAAGCCTTTGGATTAGCTATATGATTTTTGAATGAAGATGTATTTAGTGCTTCTGTCCAATGTCTGTACTCCATAATTGAACCTGTAAGTGGCGCACCAATAATACCATCTTTACTCGAACTAAAATTAGTCTCACCACCGATATAAATATCACCATCATCTGAAAAATTTTCATTATTACCACCACTACTGCCTGTTATAAGCATAGTCGAAGTACTAAATAAATGTATCTTACTTCTACTGCTGTCATATTTACCAACGTTTAATTCGTATGATTGTGATATGTGCTGACTATTACTTCCAGATTGTCTAGCCAACATAACAGAATAAAAATCACCATCATATACAGGAAGAGAAGTAGATTCTATTTCATCATATCCACCAGAACCTGACAGCATAAATGCCACAGAACCATAATTATCTACAGAACCATTGTCTTTTAATCTTATTATAAAATCATTATCTTTATTTACCAAAATCTGATTAGAACTACTTACCGCTCTAAATCTAAACTCAATCGTGTCTGGCTTTCTGCCTGAATCAACATCATCAGCCCATCCAACTGTTACATATTGAGCACCTTTAAAATCTAAAGCCTTTGTAAATTTTCTTGTGATTTCAAATTGTGGTGAAGCATCATCTGGCAAATCAGGCCCACCATATTCTTTGACTCTTAGAATGGTTGATGGTATACCGTAAATATTAATTAATCCTTTTAAAGCTCTAACAGTACCCTTATTCTTTAAGAAGAAAGGCATATTGTTTATGATACGACTCCAAATTTCTCTTGATATATCACGCTCAGAAGTTGCTGAATAATCAGAATACGCTGAACCAGTTACTTCTTTACCTAAAGCATATTTCGACAACTGAACTAAATCTTTTCCATCATCTAAATTCCAACCTAAAGAACGGCCAACAGTATATAATAAATCCTTTGAAATACCCTCTGTTAATTTTTCTCTTCTATCAAAAGTGTCTGTAATTCCATTTATGTAAACCCATATAGAATCAAAATGCTGTCCAATCATATCTATAAATTTTAAGTATACATCATTTTCTACATTTTCTATTATATGTTGTGGAAGCAAACTACTTAATTTATTTGCATTTTCATCATCATAAAGTGAACCAGAAGTTAATGCTTTTCTAAACCAATTTACACCATTGGTAGAAGTAGTAGTTTCTAAAACATAAGGACTTCTTAAAGTTCCAGCACCACTAGCTTTTGGCCATGCATTATCATATTCAATTCCTAACGAAGCGCTACTATAAGAAGAACTCTGATAGTACATATATTTTTCAAATTGGTCAAAATTGTTTTTTACTTCTAATATTCCAATTTCAGCAGAATTGATAGAAGCTTGTGAACCACTAATTCCTAAAAAAGAAGAACTTACGACATTGAAATCTTCAATCTGTTTTAATTTAAATTTAAAATTCCTAACCCTCTTTTCAACAGAGCTAAATTTAATAAAGTTTTCATATCTAGTGTGGTCTATGTTTAACTCAACGCTATCCAAACTTTGACTTAAAAATTCATTTTTTAATTCAGTTGATATTGTTGCATCATCTGTTAATATTTCGTTTTCATTTTTAAAATCTGTTTTTCTAGCTCTTATTGGACTTTCTACATTTGCTAAATCAGGTGTTTTTAAAACTAATTGTGGTTCTTCCGCTGGAATAAAATCTAATATTTTTACCTTTTCTATAATAGGTTCTGCCATTTCTTTAACTACGATACACTCATCAAATTCAGCAAAACTATCTGCCAAAGGTTCGTATAATTTATAGACGACAGCGTGTGGATAATCCGAAACGTTTAACTTGTCTTGTTTGAAGTTAGTTGTTAATAGTAACTGATTGTCAAATTTTAAATAGGTTCGTAAGTCTAATGGATTTAAATTTAAATAAGTAACTTTAAAGCCTGGAAATCCTCCCTCAGGTGGATTGGCTATATCGTAAACCTCAGTATCAGGATCGTCATCTTCTACTCCTATATCGATAGCATTTTGTTTATAACTTCTATCTAAAGTAACATTTAAACCATCAGGTGATACTTCTTGTATTTGTGCAGTAAATGGTCTGAATACCTGTTGAGTTACTGATTCGTCTACTAATGTAAAATCCATAAAAAGGTTGTCTACCCAAGTTATACCGAACTCTTGATTTCCATTACCCCTTACCTGTCCATAAAAATATAAATACCACTCTTGGTCTAAAATCCAATCATTTGGAATTAACATTTCTACACTCTTAGTTTCCCACCTACCAGCTGCGTCTGTAGGAATGAATTCATATTGGTGTGCATAACTATATCTTGGTGGTGCTATAGCGTTTTCTTCCCATAGTCCTGTTATACCATTCCATTTCCAAAAACCACCCGAACTTAAAGTTCCATCTTTAGTTGGATTTGAATCATAACTAAATTCAGAGCTACCATTATCATAATCTGGTTCCAGATTTGCATTAATAACCTCACCATCACTATTATGAACACCATAATTATCTGCGCCTGGATTTCTAGATCCAAAAGTCAAATCTATTCCACCTTTACCAACTTCACCTGCGCCGTAAAAATATTCATTCGTATTTACTCTCCGAGCAACTCCTTCTTCTATATCACTTTTCATATTAATCCATTGGCCGCCAGTTTCACCAGATGAATTTACTATTCCACTATAGTTAGAAAAATGACCATTTGTATGCCGTACTGAAAAATGAACATCAAAATAATTTCCATCAATTCCCCCCACATTATTACTAAAAGAATTTGCTTCACCACTATCTGATGCAAAAAACTCACCACCATAGCCAGAACCAAATTCAAAAAATACACTATCGCCGTCGCCAACTCTCCATCTTCTATTTGTACCTTTGATAGTAACAAAGTGATTCCAAGTGTTTCCAGATTTCTCCTTTCCATCAAAAACCCATTCCATTTCTCCGCCTGACTCATTGAGGAGAGTGTTAAAGCTTTCATCTAAATCTTTCAAATAAACGAATTCTTGAAAATCATCGGATCCAATCTCAGCCATAAATGCTTTATTTGAATCAGCATTACCACGACCATCTGTGTACCATACAATAAAAAAATTATCTCTGTTGTGATCTTGATTATTACCAGAGCCATCTCTTGTTCTTGTTATACTTTGTATTCTACCGTGTTCAAATATATCGTTATAGACTGAATGTGTTTTAATTTCATTACCTTCACTATCTGTTTTGGATATTGATTGATTGTGTAACTGAGGAAACATATCATCTAATTTTAGTAACCAAATTTTATCTTTATTTGTTGTGAAATCTACATCACCAACAACCCAAACCAAATCATCTTTTAATAAAATAACAGCATTATTGTTTACAAGTGCTGATGGTACACCACAAACAGAAGTCATCTTAGTATCTTCACCATCTAATGTTGTACCTGTTTGCCATCCTCTATTTTCGCCAGGATAAATATCTCTTTTAAAAGATGGTGCTCCTTGCCCATCTAATTGATAAGGATGAGTATTAACCGCTTCTGGATATTCTAAAGTATTTACTGTTCCTACCGGCGCTGTAGGAAATGCAGGGGAAAAATCAGGATTGGCACCCCAAGCAGTACCATTCCATACCCACTCTTGCTCTAAACTTAAAGTACCTGCTTTAGTATATTCTACACCAACTAAATTTGGACCCCACGTATATCTATCAGTACCTTGTCTTGATACAATTATCCAAGCACCAGCACCATTAATCATATCACCATCATCGGTAGTATCGCCAACGGCCCCATCATAAAAAGGTATATCGTATGTGGAAAGTATTTGGTTTTGTCTTGGTGGCGGAGAAGCTTCAACTGCTGCAGCATTTCCAGGAGTATTCGCTTTGTAACCTTCCGGAACATCAGTTGGAACTATTTCATTTGGTGGTGGATTATTAGGATCGTAATATCCCATTGGTGGAGCATCTGGAATATCTTCAGTTTGTAATTCATTTGGATAGTATAAAGATACTAAAATACCCCTTCCTGCAACACTAGCCTTTAAATCTAATGTTAAATTAACAAAATCAAAGTGTTTAACTCCCTGACCTATAAGAGCTCCCATCTTTTGATTTATACCCAACCAACGACTTGAATATTCTGACGGCCATTCGTCTAATTCCGTAAAGATTGAATTTTGATCGGGGAACTTCATACAAACCCCACCAGTAACACCTTCTCCTCTCATAAAATGAGCGTGGTAGCCTAAATGTGCTGTTCCAAAAAAAACTCCATTTGGATTGTACATACCATTAAAGCCAGGACTGAAACCTTCTACTTTTATAGCCTTAGAATGTAAACTTGAATCCCAAGCATATGCATCAGCTAAACTTTTTTCATTACCATAAGAATCTCTTTCAGTAGTTTCAAAATCTGGATTGTTTACAAAATTTGTTCCTGTTTTTACAGGTATTTGAATTTCATTTACTAAGAAAACATCTGATATTGTAACAGTTCCATTTTTCATTTTCTGTGTAAATAGAAATCCACCCTCATCTGGTGATATACTTAAAATATTAGATTCAAATAAATCAGCGGAATTTCCTTCAGTTGGTGGAGTAAAATTAATAACTCCTTCAATTGTATCTGACATCACAGCCGTTTGTATGTTTACAAAATCATTTTTATATGGGCCTTTTATATTTTTTGCTTTTAATCTAACTTCAGTTCTGCTTGGTGATATAGTATCAATTGAATATTTTAAATCCTCTACACTTACTTGTTCAGAGGTTGTAGGATTTTCTCTAAAAGATTGTTCTGTTCCTGTATATACTTTGCCATCAGGTTGAATATTGAAAGTAGAGGTATGAATTTCTCCTTCAAATCCTGGTTTGTTTCTAACTAAAACAGCAGTTTCATCACCGGCTAATTTTCTAAAAAATCTATAATTTACATTAAATATTCCATTATTAAAACCGAGCTCTCTTAAATGACTCCCTACATAAAATTCTATACTTCCATTATTGGGATTTTTTGTAAATTTATTATGAGGTAAGTTTCTAAAATCTATTAAATTATTTGAATCATCATAGATTTCTAAATAAGAAAAATCTTTACTTCCTTGACTTCCCCATAAACCATTCTCATATGGTTTTTCTCCAACCTTTTTGGTTTGGAAAGCATTAAGTAGTTGTGTATCTCTTTCGTTTAATTTACTAGCCATTATAATTCCTCAAAATCTCTGTCTAATATACTATTAATAGTAGCTTCGTCATCTCTTAATTTATTTACAATTGAAGTATGTACTATCTTTGTAGAAGGATCTTCTGGTAATACACCTGTATAGGGATTTTCAAATATCAAAATTGTGTTTTGGCTATCCCTAACTAACAAAGAACCATCATTTGCTGAGCCTGACATAGCAGCTTGTGTTTCCAAAACATCTTTATTGGCAAGATAAGCTTGTTCATCTTCATCAATTAAATTCTGGTACCAGGGTAAATTTTTTAATTCCTCTTGTGTATATGGCATTTTTTACCTCACTACTTTAAATACGAAATCATCATCATAAAATTGTATTGTCTCCTCGTCTGTTCCACTACCACTAACAACCTTAAATTCAAATTTATAATATCTTTCTGATTGAAACCCATCCATCCATAAATTAAAATAATTACCTGACGAATCACAACTTACAGCAGAGCCTGAACCAAATGGAACAATAACATCATCTGTTTGATCGTCTATTACCGAATAGTAAGCACCATCTCCACCAATCTGTTCTTTACTTGCGCTTGGAAAATATTTTACTGTCAAATACTCAGAAGCAGTATTAGAAAAAGATTTAGTAGGATAGCGACCTCTTCCAACTATTCTAAATTTTATTTTAGATTTTTCTTTATATTCAGGTCTTAAACTTTTCATATAGAAAACAGCATCTTCTAATTCAGCTGATGATAGTGGGCTTAAAGAACCTGTACTAAATTTTGTATCATACCACTCAACTTCTAATTTTGGTGGGTAAATTGTATTGGTTTCTCTCGAAAAGAAAGAAAAGTTCCCTAACCTATCTGCACTTCCTTCATCTGTATTACTATCTAAATTTCCTAAACTACCACTTCTTTTGATTATAAAGCCGTTATTTGGATATTCTTTTGTTAGCCAATCATCTACTATAGGTGTGACATCCATTCTCATATCTCTCGTTTCATATTCAAAAGATTGAGATGCGAATGAAGATGAAAACCAAGCACCACCTGAAGAAGATACTGCAGTATCTTCCGCTCTTCCCCAATAAGTTTTTTGTGAAATGCCATCTCTAAACTCCCAGGTTGCTCCTTCTTGAGTCTTTGGATTGTCAGCTCTAAATCCTTCGCCTGGAACCCAACTAGCGCTTATAGGGTAAGCATACAACGATTGACTATATGACAATTCAGTTGGATTAGCATCGTACATATTTAAATAATATTTAGCATCTGTAGCTATCTGTCCTCTTACTATAGATCTAGAAATTTCAGCTAAATCAAATTTAATTAGTATACGAGAAACTCTCACATTACCACCCGATTGATTCATAGTTTTTTCTATTTCTAATATCTCATCAAGTCCTGTGTTTCTACTAGCAGAGGCTTGATATAGTGTAGTATCAAACTCTGGAAAAATAAAATAATGCATTAACTACCTCCCCCTGAATCACCAATTACTCTTCCCTCAATATCTATATTAGGATATTTCAGTTCAAATATACTTGGGTCTAGTGATGGATATACTACGCCATTTTGTGTAGCGCCTTTTATATCATAAAGATTTCCTGAGTAACCACCTGATTCTAAAAATTTATTTTCAATTAATATTGGTAAACCATCTGAATTATTTTCTGAAGGAGCTACTACAGCAGAAACTCCATCCGTTAAAGATATTTGATAAGCCAAATCAGCTATTACAATTGGTTGTCCAATTTGCCATTTATCGACATCAAAGAAATCTTTAACTTTTTGTATAGCCCTTAAAACAACTTCATCTTTATTATATCCTGTTTTAGTCAATAAATTAAATTT
>Ga0209634_1002911_pt1 | contig 11816 bp, 8 predicted proteins | sample LinPmetageLP40_FD_184043 | JGI IMG/M metagenome (GOLD analysis project Ga0209634, IMG submission 184043) | Marine viral communities from the Pacific Ocean - LP-40 (SPAdes) (version 2) | ecosystem: Environmental > Aquatic > Marine > Oceanic | place: Pacific Ocean | collected 2010-08-26 | reverse complement strand
CCCTTTTTGTGGGTCATATTTTCCAAAGTCGTCTACGTTTGTAAACAACGTTAAAACTTCTTCAGGGCTAACATTGCGGTTTTCTGGTGCTATACCTTTGTAACGATCTAGTTGATCTAACAAGGGATGAGTACCGTTCGCAAGACTTTCCATGGTTAATGGAGTGCCCACTTCTAGCTCTTCGTTTGCAATATCCAGAACACCTTGCACAGTCTTATCCAGACCCTGCGTTTCCATCAAATTTTCAAACTCAGGTGCAGTTAGCGTAATAAGAGTCTCATCCGCCATTTCTGTTTTTCCTCATCAATAAAATCTGATCTCTAGCTGTACCTAAACTTTGATCTTGACCATCAATACCGGATGTTCGGCTTATTGGGACAAACTCAAAACCTTCTTGGAAGGCCAACAATTCGTTCATAAACACTTTCATTTGATCCATGTCCGCACGAGTAGCTGTAACTTGTGTTTCAGTATAGTTACCTGTTTTACCACCATACTCTGGCAGAATACTCGCACCAATTTGCATTTGTTGTGCAATCATATCTGAAAGCGTCTGGAAAGCCGCAGAGGCGTCAGCGTCTGTCTTTAAGAATAGTCCACCGGGTCTAATACTAGCCACTTCTTTTTCTATCTTTTCCTGTACAAACTTCAGGACTCGACCATCTGATTGATTAGTTGAGAATTGCAATAAATCGTTAGCCAAGGCGTCAAGACTTGAAGCAGCTTTTGCTAAATTCTGTGCTTCAGGACTAGCGTCTCCGCCAAACAATTCTGCGGAGCCTTCTGACAGCATTTTACCTATACCGGGGAATACTCTAGAGGCACCAATAACTTTTCGGTAGTCTACGTTTGGATCAAACCGATTTGGTTCCGTCAAAGTCCACCCTTCGGAGGCTCTATTTACAGTACCGTCTGAGTTAAATAAACCAACGGTAGCCTCGTTAAGGTTTGTAGGGGCTCCACCTTCACCTGATCCACGGGAAGTTGCTTCTAACTCACCTTTAGTGATTTGTTGATAGAAAGCAGGATTACCCGTTTTAATAGACTCTAAAATTTGACCCGCAAGTTGACCACCAGCACCTTCAACATACACTTCACCGTTCCAAACTCGTTCTGGTTTAATGTAATCAAGCACTAATTGCTCAAACTCCGCTGTTCCAGCGCCTAAGTCACCATTGGCGTAACTTGACAGTCTTTCTGGATCAGTCAAATACGAGATAGTAGCCGTTTTAGACTCGCTACCAAGACGCTTGTTTTTGGCTTCCATACGGTCAATAGCCAACTTACCAAGGTTGTATGCGTTATCCAACGCCATACCCTGTTCAGTAAGGTCAAGCTTTCTGTCACCTTGGTCCGCGCCGCGTAGAGCAAGTTGCTCATCAAACGCTCTTTCGACTTTCTTAATTCCTCTGTCGATGGTGCTTTGCTCTGCATTAAACGACTGCATATCTTCTTGCAACTCACGCTGGAAGTCTTGCTTAGTAAGTGTTTGACCCGCATCAAAGGCTCTTTGCATAACACGTTCAGCAGATTGGAAAACCTGTTCATGTGTTTGTCGCTCAATCGCCAATTCAGAATTGACTCTAGCCAACCCTTCATTAAGTTCCGCACCAAACTCAAGTTTTCCGAGATCATAAGTATTAGCCACACCCATCTTATCAAGAGTTCTATCAAAGGCTACGGTAGCTTGAGATACTAGGAACTCTCTTTCTAATTGTTCGTTTTCTTTCAACAACTGATCTTTTAAGCCCAACATTTCTTTGCTGTTATCAAACTGAAGAGCAAGTAAGGATTGATCGTTAGCAAACTTCTTAGCCATCACTGCATCAGAATACTCTTGACCACCCAAACGTTCTGAAGTTTGGAAGTCAAATCTATCTGTTTGTAAAGACTTTGAGAAATTGTAGTTAATTTCAGCCAAATTAGCCTGTATCTGTGCTTTTTGCTCAGTATGATCTGTTGTAAAATCTTGTTCTAAAGCTTGTAAGGTCCGTTGTGCGTCAATCTTTAATTGCGCTAAATCGGTCTGGTGTCCACGACCTAAAGAACTTTCGCCAGCGTTAAAGTCAAATAACTGAGTTTGTTTATTTATTTCATGCGCACGTTGTAATACGTTTTCAGAAGTTTCCCAACGCTGTTTGGAAGCTAACAAGTCTTTCTCATTTTGAGTAGCTATTTCAGCCGTCAAAGAGGCCTCTGCGGAGCCCAATGCTTGTAGGTTTAAAGCACGTTTTTCTGCTTTTTGACCTTCTTTAAACTTTTGTAAATCACCAGCACGGGCACTTATATTGCCCAGCACAGGCTGGAAGGATTGAGCTAACCTTTCGGCACCACTCATTTGTTTGTCACCCGGCGTAGCAAACATTAAAGCACCTTGTGCTACGTCAAATAGCATTTGGGCCTCGGTCATGTTTTGTCTGTCAGCTAACTCGGCTTCTTGATCGGCCATGCCCAGTATGTCACCGTATATGGCTTGCTTATCCGCATAAAGTTCTCCAAGGCGGGGATCACCCCCAGCTTGCATGTATACTACAGGCCCGCCTTGATTAAAATTTACAGGAGCAGGCCCTCCGGGGACCTGTACCGGAGCTTCAGGAGCGCCCATATTAACAGTAGACATAATGCCTTCTGCCATGGCCCCTTCAACTGGCCCTGACATTTCTTCAGCAGCCAATCCTCCAATACCCTGATCTACCATCGCAATCTGCATAACAGGTTGCAACAGTGTTAACACTGATTCAGGCGTTGCCTGCGAATCTTCTGGACCAACCACAGTAGCTAGTTCTTGGTATCGCTGCTCAATAGGGAGTGAATCACCTCTAATGCCGTTAATTACGGTTTCGTAATCTTCTGCATTGTCCAAGTCTTCCATTTGACCCGCATACTGAGTCAACATGCCTTCTAGCATCGCCGGATCAATACCCTGCTGCATAGCGCCTTGTGCCGCTTGGTTAATATCAACGGAATTAGGGTCAATTGGCGGCATACCGGGAGGGGTCATTTGTGGTCCGGGAGCCGCGGGCATTGGCATAGGAGCCATGCCACCATCCTGCATGGGGATTACCCCACGACCCATTAAAATATCTTTTTGCGTAACGTTCCCATCACCACTCAGGTCGGGGAAAGCTGCGCCTCCTTTGGCAAACATTTGTCGGCCCATTACTTCTCTATTCATTAAAATAACCCCGCTCTTGATGCGCCTGCCGCTGCCGACAGACCCGCTACGCCCAGTCCGAGAATTTGCTGGGCGGGTGATGTACTGCCTCCAGAATTAGAGGCTAAAGTCATTTGACTAGATGGTGCGCCTTTATAAATGTCTGACAGATATGCCACACGCTTATAAGGCTCGTTTTGTTGTTCTACTGTGGTCATGCGCTGTGCTTCCAGAGCCGCCTGATCTTGTGCTTGTTGCTGCTTACCAACATCGAAGATAAATCCAGTTTCTTTCTGACCAAGCTGCTGCTCAAGTTCTCCAAGAGCGCCTTGACGTAAGCCAAGCTGGCTAAGAGCCTCGCCTTGCTGAAGGTTAAGCTGCCCGTAAGATGTTCCAAGACCACCAATTCCTTCGCCCAATCGACCTTGTAGTTCGGAACCTTGTAAACCAAGAGCCCCGCCTTGCTGTGCGCCCTGCATACCCATCTGAGCTTGACCTTGGCCAAGTTGTCCAGACTGACTTGCAAGCTGTCCAGCTAATTGTTCGGCAGATATACCAAGTTGCGCGGCCCGTGAAGCAATATCTGCTTGTTGTCCGACGCCTTGCATTGCCATGGCACCTGTTTGCTGGTTCATTTGACCCGCTAACTGTGCCGCACTCATACCTGTTTGCGAAGCTAGTTGTTGTAGGTTCATACCGGTAGTAGCCAAAGCTTGAGAGTTAGCCGAAGCCATTTGCTCGGCATTCATGCCTAGTGTTCCAGCTTGCTGTAAAGCACCTAGACCCATTTGACCGCCAGCTTGAGCGCCACGCTGCGCCATTTCAGCCGCACTCATACCAAGTTGTGCGCCTTGACCGGCTAAACTACCCTGTAATTGAGAAGCAGACATACCTAAGTTACCCGCTAATTGTTCAGCCGATATACCGGATGCTGCTTGCTGTTGGGCGGTATTTGCTGCTAACTGCTCCGCCGAAAGGCCTAATTGACCTGCTTGCTGAGAAGACTGAGCTAATAACTGATTGGCACTTATACCTGTTGCTGCTTGTTGTTGTAGCAACTGACCAGCAAACTGTTCTGCGGACATTCCTAATCCAGCCGCTTGATTTGCTAAAGTACCTTGTAATTGTGCCGCAGACATACCCAACTGTCCGGCTAATTGCTCCGCTGACTGCCCTAATTGACCGCCTTGAGCTATGTTTTGAGAAGCCATTTGTTCAGCAGAGAGAGATTGCTGACCGGCGCTTAAAGAGCCTGACTGAGCTAATTGCTCCGCAGACATACCAAGTTGTCCAGATTGTGCTAAATTAGCCGCAGCTAACTGTTCGGCATTCATGCCAAGCTGTCCGGCTTGATTATACGCAGCTAGACCCATTTGACCGCCTTGAACTTGACCCTGTTGAGCCATTTGTTCGGCGTTCATACCGGTTTGAGCCGCTAATTGCTCCGCAGATAAGCCTAATTGGCCCTGCTGTTGCGCTGTTCGTGCAGCTAGTTCTTCGCCAGATAGACCTAACTGACCCGCAGCTTGTGCCGCAGATAATCCAGCTTGCGCACCTTGAGACCCAAGAGCGCCAGTAAGTTGTGCGGCCTGTTGAGTTCTAGCTTGTTGTGATTCAAAAGCTTGTTGCGCTCTTTGAGACGCACTATCAAACCCTTGTTGACGCATACCGGCTGCGGTACGAGCTTGTTGCTCTAATATGTTTCTATCTAATTCTGCTTCAGCTACAGCTTGTCGAGAACCACCAAAGGCCCCCGCACTAACAGCTTGTGCGCCTACTTGTTGTTGTTGAATGTCCCCAGCACGTCTAACGTCAGCTAAAGCTTGCTGAACCGCAGCATCTTCGTACTGATTCATAAATGCACCAGAAGAAGCGGGATCGTAAGCACCTGTAGTGCCTGCTAATCCTGCAATTCCTTGTTGGGCGCTTTGTGTTCCTAACGCTCCGGCCTGCTGTAAAGCAGCCGCAGCATCGGATGTTATTCCTCTTGCGCCGGAAATAGCCGCTTGCGTTTGCGCACCAGCTTGCTGGGCAGCCGTTTGTCCGCCTGTTCGAGCTTGGCCTGCAACGTTTCTAGCCGCTTGCGCAACATCGTCAATTCCTCCAATAGCTCTTTCATAAGCTCCCAAGCCTCCTGCACTAGCATTAGCAGCAGATTGTCTAGCAGCATCACTAACGCCACTTAATCCGCTTCCAACCCTTTGAGCCGCTTGTCTAGCAGCATCGGTAGCTCCGGCTACTCCTGCGCTGGTTTGTTGTGCAGCTAATCTAGCAGCATCTGAAGAACCCGCTAATTGTTGGGCCGTAGAAGTAGCGCCCATACGTGCGCCAAAGCCTGCATCCGCAGCAGCTTGTCCGCCTGCTAATCCAGCAGCAGCTAAAGCATCTGCGCCAGTGGCAGCAGTGCCACGAGCCGCGTTAATAGCGCCTCGAGTAGCTTGACCAGCTTGTTGTGCTGCCGATAAAGCCCCAATTCCTGATTGTGCTAAACCTGTTCCGGCATCTGTGACGGCTTGACGTGCGCCTTGAATAGCAGCAGCACTATCTACTCCGCCTTGTTCAGCCGCGGACCGCGCTCCAGTGCCTGCTGTTTGAGCAACACCTTGTGCTAAACCTGCGGCTGTACCTAAATCTTGTTGTCCTTGAAGTGCTTGTGCCGCACTTTCTTGACTTGCTTGCGCAATTTGTCTCTGAGTTTCCGCCGCTTGTTGAATACTTCCCTGACCAGCTTGTTGAGCTATGTTTCGAGAAGCAGCATCCGCAGTGGCTAACTGATTTGCCATAGTATCTACACGGCCAGTAGCCGCGGCATCCGCAGCCGCTTGTGCGGCTAACTGATTTGCAGCAGTAGTACCTTGGGCTACGTCACTTACAATACCGGGAATTTGAGCCCCGGCTGCACCTAAAGCAGTTTGTCCGCCAGTAGCAGCTTGTCTTGCACCGGTTGCAGCAGTGCCCATAGCACCTGTTGCTGTTTCAGTAGCAGTAGCTCCATAATCTATAGCACCTTGAATACCTTCTTGAGCAGCTTCAACTTGACCCGGTACGTTACTAGCACCCTGTCGCATAAATTCAGCAGCTTCGTCCTGAAAGGGTAAAGCACCCGCCATTGTAGCGCCAAGAGCTTGTTGAGCATCACCAAGGGTGTAGCCTGCTTCTTGTAAATAAGGCTGATAACCACCAATACCCGCTTCCGCAAGTTCAGTTGCCTTAACCTGAAGGCCAGACATCTCCGCAACCATATACGGCGGTATTGTCTGTCCAAGGTCAGCTAGTTGTTTAGCAGATTTTAAGAGACCTAGCTTGTAGGCCTCAATGTCCGGTGCTTCGCGGACTATCGAAGTAGTTTGTTCGGCCATTACGCTTGTGCCCTCCCGCGACTCTCCAGATTACGCATTATTGTATACATATTCTGAATGCCATTGTTTACGTTTCCATTACCCAATCCCTTAACCGCATCGGTAGTCATCACAAACTCACCGGGCATTAACATTGCTCGAACGCTATCTTGGCCCGGAGTTCCTTCAGTAGGCGCTATTCCACCATTTCTACGTGGGAAGATAGGACCACCTTCGGCTGCTGTCACATAAGGACGTGCAAACGGACCGCCGGGGTTGCTGGCCATTAAGTAGCCTGCTTGATTAGTCATGGGATTATTTTGTAATGGGAATTGAGTTGGCGCGGTATAACCGTCCATATCTTCTCCCATTATCGCTAAATCCATTTGTTTGGCTTCGTACTCACCCGTCTCTTCATTCAAGACAGACTGTCCGAGGTCTTTAACAAGGTATTTGCCGGGATCGGCAGCAATTAAATCTGTGCCTGTGGTAACAGAGCCGTCACTATTGTAATCAAGGAACGGAGAAGGCTCTACTCCCGGTACTTCAAAGAATCCTGCGCCTGCGGCAGCAGTAGAGGCAAGGGCCGCGGACGGTCCAAACCTAGCCAGCATTCCGGGAGCGGCAGCTTTTTCAGCTAGTCTCAATCCGGCTTCCGTAGGTGTAATACCTTTTGCAGCCATGTCAGCTACGTAGTTTTTACCGGCTTGTGTAGTAGCCTCGGCTATATCCGTAGGGCTTTGACCTCCACGGAACATGTAATCGCCGGTTTTCTCAAGGAAACCACGTTCTGCTGCGTCACCTGCTGCGTCACCTGCTGCGTCACCTGCTACCTTTTCAGAAAGTGATTTAGCAGCGGTTTCATTAGCTACCACGTCACCTGTAGCAGCGGGGGCATCTGTAATAGAACCTGTGGTATCGACTTGTGCGCCATCAGCAATAGGTGTTTTGCTCAAATCAGCCGCGGCATCTACACCATCAGCAATAGGTGTTTTGCTCAAATCAGCCGCGGCATCTACACCACCTTCTACAGTGCTTACTACATCAGTTGCACCCACAAAATCTTTTCCAATAGCGTCTCTAAAGCCTTGGAAAGACCCACTTTGTAAACCTTCACCAACGTTACTAAAAGCTTGTGAGAACCTAGCGCCGGGACTAGCGGCAGCATCACCTACTTTTTGGAAGAAAGTGCCGTCACCCTTACCGAATCCAGCAGTTACACCCCCGATGGCACCTGCAACAAGTGCAGATTTCAAAGCGTCTTTAATACTGCCGCCGCCGATAAGCGTTCCAATACCGGAACCAAGTGCTGCACCGTACATAGGACCAAGCGCAGGCAACAAGTAAGGCATTGCAATAGGTAAGATGATCGGAGCAACCTTCTTGACTACTTTAATAACAGCCTTAACAATTTTCTTAATGCCTTTAACTACACCTTTAAATAGTTTCTTGAGGAAAAATTCAGGTAAACCCGTTGTAGGGTTAAGATCGTTGGATTCAGCACCAACAACATAAGATTCAGGGTCGTCAACACCTGCTTCTGTAAGAATATCGTAAATACGTTGCTTTATTACCTCGTCTTCAAGGAATTGAGAAGGTATGACTAATTCACCTTCGGCTACGTGAGCCAGCATATTGTCTTCGTTACGGCCATACTTGGCCATACGCTCTGCAAGCGCAGGGAATTGTGCTATGCCATCGTCTCCGAACTCTTCTTTGGCATCTGTTTCGGAATCATCTCCGTAAACTGCTTCAAGTTCGTCATCTTCCATGACGAAATCACCAATACCACCGGTCGGGACTTCCAGTTCTTCTAATTCTTCGGTTTCTTCAACCATTAACGCTGTTTTTGCCATTATCCTGCTCCGCCAGTAATGCTTTCAGGCATAGTTACCTGTATTATTGTACTGCGCTTCTCCTCTCCAGTCCACGACGAACCGCACTGAGGACAAATTCCTTCGGGATAAGACGCTATTTCTGCCGGAGTATCTACCTCATTACTACATTTAACACAATGTAGCACATCTCGGCTAGTGGCAGGTTTCCATTTGCTACCATCTGACATGGTAAGAACTGTATTGTCATTCATGATATTGTTACTGAGACGCTTCCCACGCCTCCCTCCGCTTCTGATCCCCTCAAGTAGGGCATGTTAGCTACAGTAATACGCAACTCATCGCCGTACTGAAAAACGCCACCAAGAGGAAGGTTATAATTGTCAGTCTGTAGATTAGGCAAAGTCAAAGCTGACGCCTGCCACGGACCGGGGTTATTAACTTGTTGCAAAAATACCGAGAAAGCTCGTGTAACTTCTGCCATATACTCGGCATTATAATCTCTTGGCGCATTTGGGAATAATGGTTGTACTAAGCCCCTACTCATCGTCTACCGTCCGGTCTTAGTTCGACACGCGGTGTTCCTAAACGCCATTCAACGCCCGTATTGTCGGATTCAATCTTTAATGCAAACGACCGGCCTCGCATACGAAGCCTTACTTGATCGGTATATTGTTCTACAGGTACAGTAGAGGACCTGATTATGTCGCTGACAGTAGTTTGGTCATACGCTGAACCCGGAAAACGCCTTGTTTGTAGGGTAAAGTCCACATTTGGCGAAGGAGAAGAAGAACCGTCAAAGGTTACATCCGGGATTAACTTGCTTAAAAGTACAAAGTTATCTCCAGCGCCCATAGACATTTGGCTGCTCTCTATATAAGCGTTTATACCGGCTGGCGGATTAACACTTCCATCATCATTGCCAAATTCATGGTAATACAAGTATCCATCTAGGCTTGCTGCAATAGGATATTGACCAATACCGCGGTCAAGCCAAGCACTTCTAGCTAAAGTACCGTAAGACCAAACTTGTTCTTGATAGTTATACACAACATATCTGTCGATGTTTTGATTCATCAACCCGTTAGCATCTACAGTAGCCGAAGGGTAAAACCACCAAATTTCAGAGTATGAGGAGTTTACGGCTGCGGTAACTTTTTCTGCTTGGTCTTGGTTAAAATCATTAAAAACGTAAGATCGTACAGAACACGGCAGTTTTTGAACTTGACCTGTGTATAGGTAAAACTCTTGCTCGCCCATCCACATAACCATGTCATCTACTGCAATTGCAGCTAACGGACTGGCTATTGTAATGTTTTCAGACAACATCGAAATACCAAAGGTAAACGGAGGTCCTAAATATTGCATGGCGTGTAGGGATTTATCAGTAAACACCAGTATCTGCTGACGTGTTTCGATGGCCGTGATTATTTCAGAGCCTGTACCGATACGTAGATCACCTGCTGTGTTAGTCGCTTGAGCAGACCAAACCAATGGGTTTTCTTGATCGGAAAAACGAATAAGTAAGGGGTCTTGAACACCAATGTTGTTTTGAGCATCACAACCAAACACGATTACGTGCCTGTCACGATCCGAAATCATGACCTGTTTAGCGATAGTTGGCGTCGTAGGGTCTGCGCCCGCAAGGTCCGACAAGGCTACCGCAGGTGCAAAAGGTGCTGAACTGGTAGATTTATCCCAGTAATAAATACCGCCGTTGCGAACATTAATAATTAAGTCTTCACCGAAGTTATCATGGCTCCAGATACGCAGCGTATCACCAACCGCAGTTAGGTTAGCAGACGAACCCCATGCTCCACGAGACCATGTGCCCGCGCCCCAACCTGTTCCGGCTACGGTGGTGTCCAAACCAACGGTGATTTGATATTTACCAACAACAGAACCGCCGCCATTTCCTGTATCGGAACCGTTGGCTAAAACAGGAGTAGGTGTATAAGCACCATCTATTGTTATGTCGTTTAAAGAAGCAACATCTCTTGCAATGATCTTGTAGCTACTAGAGTTAACAATTTGATTTATTTGATATTCTTGATTTAATACCGCCGCAGTAATTGCTCCGCCTAAAGATGCGGCACCACTAAATGTAACAAAATCGTTTTCACTAGCCCCGTGGTTAGCGTCCGTAATGGTAAGGGTAGATGATCCGTTGACCGCGGCAAACGTAACGTCGCCCGCGGCAGTGGTTAAGCGAAGAGGGGTTATGTCGTTATAACCCCCACCTTCGTTTATGTAGTATTTTAAATGCGTTCCGACGCCCAAATAGCTTTCGCCTTGTAGCGCGACAAAGGGCTTTAATGCTCGGCAAGTGCCTAAAAAGCTTTTACCAGAGTATTTTTCCCAGCCGCCTATCTTCTCTGGGGTGCCGAAACGAAACCTTACTTTGTCACAGTCAAACCAACCGCCCTCGTTACTATACGAAGTGGTTTCTCTGTTTACTCCGGGCCTGAACTGTAACTTTTGTAAGGGCATATCATCCGTCTACTTCTATTGCATCTTCGACATTCTCTGCTTTGGCAAGAGACGCCGATAGCATATTGACAAAAGCCTCGCGGCCTACTTTTAGCTGATCCATATTAAAGCCAAGGCTTCCTAGCTTCTTGTCCAGATCAGCAATGTGGTTAACCATTGCAACTTCTTGCTCGGTTAGGTCTTGAATGTTGTGTTCTACATCATTGACAGTAATGGTTTTATTTTCATTTTTAGCCATCATAAGTCTCCTTATTTAAATTAAAGTTAGCTCCAAGGAACGCCTGAAGCGGTTGTTGCAGCCGCATCAATTTGCTTTTGCACTTTTGAATCCCGGTCAGCTTCAACACGAGCTTTAGCTTCGGCAGCGGTTTCGTCGCCTTCGATCAAGCTGTCGTATACCCAACCAAGAACATCGTTCTCTGTTAGATCAGGATAAGGAATAAATCCTGCCGAAGAAGCATCGTATGTGCAACGCAGCTTGCCGCCTTCTGAAGCAGTGTACGATGGAGTACCATCGCTTGCCGCTACCATCGACCAGTAGACTAAAAAGACACCGCCATCGGCGTCCACGTGTTGCATGTCCGATACGGACCATGTGTTGTTGATTGCCATGTTGTTTTCTCCTTTAATGACAGTTTATGATTCTAAGTCCGCTACTCGCGCACGTAGGGTTTGAATTTCTTTAACAAGCATTGGGACTAGCTTGCTGTAGTCCACAGCCATCATGTCTTCTGGATCGTCTGTTTTACTAACAGCTTCTGGCGCAACAGGGTCTAACTCTTGAGCAACCATTCCGTACCGTTGATGCTCACCGTCTGCTTTCCAATCAAACTTTCGCACTTGAATAGCATCAATTAATTCACCGCTATCGTCTGCATCTGCAATATTTTCTTTTAGGCGTTGGTCTGAACTGGTAGCATAAGCAGTGCCAGAACCAGCCGTACTTATGTTTCCAACTAACCCATTACCATTAATAAAACGAATCTGAGTGTTGGTGTT